>Ga0315904_10010574_pt1 | contig 11908 bp, 21 predicted proteins | sample LakEriMetagenome_6_FD_203529 | JGI IMG/M metagenome (GOLD analysis project Ga0315904, IMG submission 203529) | Freshwater fungal communities from buoy surface, Lake Erie, Ohio, United States - Buoy 12 MA120 | ecosystem: Environmental > Aquatic > Freshwater > Lake | place: USA: Lake Erie, Ohio...
GCCGGTTGAGGGTCTTCCACAGCTTGGTGGAGCCGTTGCGGAAGATCGCCCCCTCGTCGACGATCAGGGTGTCCAGGCCACGCTCGCTTAGCTCGCGCTCGATCACGTTGATGCCGTGGTGGTTCAGAATGAACACATCGAACACGTCACTGGCCAGGAGCTTCTGGCGCTTGGCCTTCTCCCCGTGCAGCACGGCGGCGTTGAGGTGCGGGAAGTGGGTGAAGATCTCGTCGCCCCAGGTCCGCTCCAGCGTGGAGAGCGGGGACAGCACCAAGGCCTTGCTGGCGAGCCCCAGCTTGCGGAGGTAGTCGAACGCCCACAGGGTCGCCAGGGTCTTGCCGGTGCCCATGTCGTTCAGCACGAAGGCGCGGGGGTTGAGCGTTAGGAACTGCGCCGTGAGGCGCTGCGCCTCGAACGGGGACATATCCGGGTAGCCCGTCGGCCAGTCGTAGTGGTGCATGATCGGGGAGGGGGCGTCAATCCCCAGGTTCCGCAGCACACGCACCTCGTCCAGCCGGTGCGGGACGGCCAGCAGCTTGGAGCCCTTGTAGTCGAACTCACGCGCGGTCGGTAGGAACGCTGAGACGCGTTCCGGGTTCCTCAGGTTGAGGACCAGCCGCTTGGATGGCAGGTGGACGAGCATGGCTAGGTCGGGATGTATTTCTTGGCGGGCATGGCGAGCGTAACCCGGATCAAGCGAATAGCTTCGGAGGTGGAAGTGTCAACCGGGATACGCACTTCCCGTCGCTCCTTGCGGTAGAGCGCCGGCGAAGGGAGTAACTCGCCCCGCCGCTCAGTCCATCGCTCAAACACCATGGTGGTGTAAGTCTCGCTGCCAGCGAACTCACGCGCGGACCAACCGATGTCGCGGGCGCAGTCACGGATGGCTTCTCGCGCTTGATCGAACTGGATCTGTGTCAGCACAGGCATGTTAGGCGCTCAGCCGCGCCGGCGGCACGAATTGCAGCCCGGCGTCGATCCGCTCGAACATCGCCTTCACCGCCTCGACGTCATCCGCGGCGATCGCGTAGCCGTGGGCTTGGTTGATCCGGTTGATCTTGTCCTGCTGGAGCGCGGTCACACCGCTCAGACCGCCAGGGCGCTTGGCCTCGATGGCGAAGAACACCCCGAGGTAGCAGCCCACGAAGTCGGGGATACCGTTGGTGCCGTAGCCGTTGACCGGCGGCATCCACCAGAAGCAGTTCGGCAGGGTGTTCAGGAACTTCTTGATGTCCGCCTTAACGCGTCCCTCAGGTGTCATCCTCGGTGCTCACACATGTGATGGGGAACAGGGCAGTACTTGCGGCAGAGGCCGCTGGGGCGAGGGGGCCACTGCTGATCCTCGTGCGCCTTCTCCAGCTTCCGCACACGCGGGGCGAACTCCTGCCAGATCGTCGGCGCATCCCCGCGCCGGAACACCTCGGCGTCCACCTTCTGCTCCTTGAGCCAGACGAAGGAGTTGTGGATCACGTCCACCTCCGGCATGACCGCGAAGGTGGCGGCGGCGGAGAGGCGAAGCTGGGCGCTCTCGGGCTCCCGGCGTCCGGTCTTCCAGTCACCGATGAACGCCTTGTTCCCCTTCAGCACGGTGAAGTCGGTGATCACACGGACCCACGGGGTGTTGGCGCCCTTGCCGAACCAGCTGGTCTTGTTGAGCCGGGCGTCGAGGGCAAGCTGCTGCTCTGCGAACAGCCGCCCCCCGATCGCAGACTGCTCCACGCGGACGGCGTATTTCTCGTAGCCCGCCATGTCTACCGGCAGCGGGCGCTTCTCCTTCAGCCGCATCTCCAGCGCCTTGTGGACACGGTTGCCGTGGAGCATCTGCTCGTTCTGCTGCTCAACCACGGTCTTGGCCACCTTGGTCAGGTAGTGCCGCCGAGGACAAGTCTCGAACGAATTGAGAACGGAGTACGACCAGGAGATCATCAGGCAGCCTTTGGCACGGAGCGAACGGCGTCGGTCGGGAACCCATCACCCTCGTACCAACGGATCGCCGGGACCGTTGTCTGACCGTGGCGAAGCAGTCGAACGAAGCCACCGCTCACTTTGGCGTAGTAATTCCCGTTGCGAGCATAGACGTCGCACTGCTTGTAGACGCCCTTGGAGAACACAATGACGCACGCGTCCTCAACAATCGTGAACCGGTCCACGACTTTCTCCTAACAAGGTGTGATACCTGCTAACAGGCTACACACATGACGAGGGGCCTGCAACAGGCGCAGACCCCTCAGATACTAGGCGACTTGCTTTTCGCGTCTTGCGGCGCGCAAGTTCTGTTCGAGCTTTCGATCGACAATTTCCCAGAACGCCTTGGTGGCGGCGTTCCGCTCCTCCCAGGTGGTCGCGCCCTGCGACAGCATGTAGTCCCGCTTGGCCGCGTTCCACCTTGCCTGGATCGCTTTGGTCTCACGCTCCCGCGTCTCCGCCGTGAGCGTCCCGTTCCTGGCCTCATAGAGCGCCAGCGCCCTCGCCATCCGTGCGCGGCGGGCCTGCATCAGGTTACGCTGATAGTCAGTCCGCCGCACCTTAGGGTGCGCAGCGCGCTTCCTCTCGATGAGTTGCACAAGCCGTTCAAAGGCTTCACGGCTTTGGAGGCCCACGTCCAGCATGGCGTTCAGGCAGGCGAGGTGCCCGCTGTAGGCCATAGGACGCGTGTCCCATCGTTCGATGATCTTGGTCATCTCCTGGATCAGGGCCGCGTAATTGGGGGCCTCAATCAAGAAGTTGACCGCGGCTAAAACCCGGTCTCTCGACATAGTCGTTCCCTTGTGAGTCGCACCACAGCGCGCCCTTACAGTAACGACTTGTGTGAGCAAGAGCAACTGTACCTCACAGATCTGTTGCCGTAGCGACACCTCGGCGGACGCGCATGTACTTCCGCATGTAGGCGCGACGACGCTCGGCACGGCGCTCGGAGGCCACCTTGGCAGCCTCGGCCCGGAGACGCCGACGCTCGGCGCTCACCTCCTTGGCGAGGCTGCGCCACATCTCGATCGACGGGGCGCGGTTGGCGAACACGGCGCGGATCTCCTCTGGCACAGGGCGGCCCCCGTCTAGCCGGTAGTACCAGGACATCTGCATGGACAGCTGGCGCCACCGCGTGTTCGACATCTCCACCAGTCGGAGGAAGGACTTACCTCGCCGCGGCATCGGCCAGTTCCTTCAAGTCCACCACGTCGATCTCGCCACCGCAGTACTCGACATACTCCGCCGCCAGCTGCGCGGCGCGTGGCGCGCTTACGCCTGCCCGCATGGCCCCGTGGGCGAACATGCTTCCGCTCCCGACGGCGTAGCACGAGCCCTCCATCAGTATCGGGTACGGCCCGTCCTCGAACCGCACGACCGGCCTCCCCCAGCCGAACACGGTGAGGCCGGCGTTGGCGTCCGGGTCACGCGAGCGCGGGGCAGGGTAGTCCGGCGGTGAGGCCCCCTCCTTGAACCACGCGATCAGCGCACTACCGTGGCCGGCGTGCCCGTCGATGACCAGCACGTTCTCCTTCCAAACCACCAGCTTGGACGGCGTGGTCCACCGGTTCCCGCTGCACGTGGCTTGGCGGTCGGCGGCGACGTAGCGTCCGTCGTAGGCGATTACGGTCATGGATGACTCCTTAGATACAGCGGTGTTAGCAGGTCAGTGCCGCTCTTTCAACTCGCCCCAGGACGGACCGATCTTGCAGTCCACAGGCATCGGCACCGACGGCTTGAAGCCCCAGGCCCGCTCATAGGGGAGGTCCGACAGAACCGCCTGCATACGCTCGGCGAAGCTCTCGGTCTTGGCCTTCGGCACGACGAAGAACAGACCGTCGTGCAACTCCATGTAGAAGCGCGCGTCCCACTGCGGCAGTAGGGCCTTGGCGACCATGAGACCGAGGTACTTCTGGTCAGCGCCGGTGCCCTGGATAGGCGCGTTGATGGCGGTGCTCTCGTGGCCCCACGTCCAGTCCTCCTCCACCCCGTCAGACGTCTTCCAGCGCCACGTGTCCGGGGTTCCCAGGCGCACGCGCCGCCCGCCCAGCGTCCGAACGTATCCCTGGTTGCGGGCGGTCTCGATCTGCCGCTTCCAGTACTTCGGCACCATCCGGTAAGTGGACAGGTAGGTAGCATGGATGGCCCGCGCCTCGTCCAGCGCCAAGTCGACGCCGAACTGAACGGCGGCCACGGACACCAGCGTGGGGGGCGACGTGCGGAATTGGAGGGACAGGTTCGCCACCTTGCCCAGCTGGCGCTTCGGCTTGGCCTCAGGCTCACCGTAGTCGAGCATCCGGCGCAGGGCGTCGTAGCCGACGCCTGCGATCCTGGCGCCCATGAAGGCGTGCGGGTCCTCGCCCGGCAGGCAGAGGCGCTGCATGGTCTGGTCGCCAGACAACACGGCCATCCAGCGGAACTCCTGGCCTGCGAAGTCGAACTCCACAAGGTCGTGACCCTCCGGGGGTTCGATGATCTTGCGGAACTCAGGGTCGCGCTTCCACTGGTGGAGGGCGCAGCCGACAGGGCGCTCGCTCTTGCCGCGCCCGGTCTTCGACGAGTAGGTCACCCGCCCCGTGTAGGTGCCGAAGATCCGCGGCTGCGGGCGTGACTGACCGTCGCCGTTGTAGGCGGCGCTCTCGACGATCCCGTCCGAGAACTTCTTCTTGAGGTAGGCCGCCTCACGGTAGGCGTGAACCTGCTTCGCGCGCGGGTCCGTGAGTCCGAGTGTTAGCAAGGTCTCCTTGTCCGTGGACGCGTCCCCGGTCACATCCGAGTAGTTGATTGGGCGCAGACCCCATGTGTCGAACAGCAGCTTGCGCAGCTTGGAGGGGGAGGCCAGCACCTTCTCGTCGATGTCGGTGGGGTGCGCCAGCATGAGGTTCATCAGCGCCAGTCGGCGCGTCTCCTCCAGCTTCACCCCCATGCTGGCGGCGTGGGGCGCGTTGACCTTGATGCCCTCGACGTAGGCCTCCGCCATCAGCGGGATCGAGGCGGCCTCGATCAGGGCGCAGCGCAGCACGTCCTTGGGCAGCAGGCTGCGGATCATCAGGGCGACGATGTGCAGGGTGTAGCGGGCGTCGCGTCCGTTGTACCGCAGCAGCGTCTCCCACTCCTCCTCGGTGGTGGGGTCGTAGACGATGCCGTCCTCGTAGCCCGCCGCCGTAGGGATGAACTCCGCCACAGCCTGCTTGAGCCCCATGGAGATCTGTCCCTCCTTGCGGTAGCGGGGCCAGTTGTAGTCGTGGCGGCGGAGCAGCATGCCGTCCAGCCAGCGCGCCTCGTAGACCAGATCGCGCATCCGCGATCGCCCGCTCGCCTTGCCCATGGCCAGCAGCCAGCCGACGTCGAACGGCATGTTCCAGCCGGCGATGTACTTGCGCTGCTCCACCATGCGGGTCAGCCAGTCCTCGACCTGCTCCAGCGTGGGCTTGCGCAGGGTCTCGGAGCGGACGCGGCTGTCGTCGAAGTAGGCGATGGCGCAGCTGTTCAGCCACGCCCGCCCTTGCGCCAAGCGGAACGGCTCCAGGCCGAAGCCCGGCTCCTCCCCGCCGGTCTCGACGTCCCATGCGACCAGATCATCGAGCGCGATCACAGGACACTCTTGATGTCAGCGTGCCACTCAAGCACCCGCGCCTCCTCCCAGGGCTGGGGCGTGTCGATCCCGTAGACGCGAAGCTCCTGATCATCGACACAGCACTCGCCTTCGTCCCAGTAGTTCGCCTTCCAGAGGGAGACGGCCTCGCTCGGCGTGTGCGCCCATACGAACTGGTCGAAGTTGTCCCCGCCGTCGGAGGTGTAGGCGACGAAGTACAGTCGCAGCGTGGGATGGGTATCGGAGACCGTCATCAGTTCCTCTCCACGGGCAGGCAGGTCCAGAACGTCAAACGGGTGGCCGCAATCCCCCTGTTCATGGTGGCCTCAAGCCGCCTTCCGGCGTCCTTGCAGGCTCCAACCTTTGTGAACTCGCCAAGGCTTACCGGGCCACCCCCACTAGAGGCGACGCCGGCGATAAAGGCGATCAGAACGTAGCTCATGGCTTATCCTCTGCAATCTTGGCTTCGAGTAGGGCGATGGTTCGTTGCCGTCCGCGCGGCCCTGTCAGACGCGGCGGCGTTGCTGAGCCTTTGTCGCCCCACTGTTCGTCGGGCGAAAACCAGCGGTACGATCCCGGCGTGCGCCCACGCAGGCCCAGCCTAGTGACGCGGCGCTCTCGCCACCCGAGAGCGCGCGCTACCTCCGCATCCAACTCCCGATCTGCACCGCTCGCCGCCTTCACCCGCTCCAGCAGTTCACTCAGGCTCATGGCGTGGGCTCCCCGTCGATGAGCGAGATGAGGCCAGGATAGGTCTCGCGAAGTTCTTGGTGGTAGTGCGACCGGAGCAGCGTGTTGGAGCGGTTCCGATACGCCGCAGGGTAGATCACCGCCGTCGGTGTTAGCAGGTTGGGGTCCGCTTCCACCCGCGCGCAGGCGTGGATGATCGTCGAGTGGTCGCGCTTCCAGACGCGGGCGATCCTGGAGAAAGACTTCTGCACACCGCCAAGGTCCGGGTCGTTGCGCAGTCGCCACCAGCAGCGCCGGCGGGCTCCTGCCAGGGCATCCGTCTGCGATCGGCCCAGCAGGTCGGCGACGGTCATGTAGTTGGGGTCTTCGAGGATCGCGCGGATGATCTCGCGGCGATGCCAGATGGGCATCTTGTCGAAGACGGGCGGCTCTTTCATTTGAGGCTCCGGGGGTTGAAGGCTCAGGCGGCGCGCGGCTCTAGGCCGCGCGCCTCTCGCCCCCTGTCGGGCGGTCTGCTCAGGTCGGAAAGGAACAACCCGCAGACTGCCGGGGATATGACGGCTCTCCCGGCCTACCGGCAGACGACCCCACCCGAAGCCGCCTGCGTTGATGTTAGCTGGTTCGGACCCTCTCTGTCGAACCAGTTCGTTGAAGGCTCAGCGTGACTTGCCGCCCTCCACAATAGAGACCGCGCCGCCGACCACCCCCCATCCGGCGATCACCGCGAGGAGGATCTGGTCGTTTGCGCATGCTTGAACCACGACAGTTGCGCAGATCGAGGCGGCGCATATGCCGGTGAAGATGGAGCACACCCGATCAAGCATGCGCATCCCCGTTGATGCTGATGACCTGACCCCACGGTGCTTGGTCCGCACTGGTCGAGGCCCACATGACCGGGTAGCTGGGCGGCGGGCCGAAGTCGTTGCAGTGCAGGTCGGTCAGCACCACGGCGGCCTCGGGCATGAGCCCGTGCGCCTCGACGTAGCGGAAGATCGGCGAGAACGCCGTGCCGCCACCGCCCTTGGGGTTCAGGTCCATTGGCTCCCCCTCCTCGAAGGTCTCGGTGTGGGAGACCTTGCTGTCGAAGTAGAGCACGTGGATGCGTTCCGGGTTGCAGTCCTCGCGGATGGCCTTCAACTCGGTCACGAAGCAGCGGAGTTCCTCGGGGCCCACCGAGCCTGACAGGTCCACCGCCACGACCACCGGCCCCATCTTGTAGCCGCTCAGGCCGGGCAGGTAGAGGCCCTGCGCCGCGAAGCGACGGTTGGGTCGAGCGAAGCTGCGCTCCACCCTGGCGCGCTTGTAGAAGAAGTCCCGCAGCTGGTCCTGCCACCGGACCTGGGGCTTCATCAGGTCATCGACGAACCGTTTGAACGGCTCGCTGAGTTTGCCGCACGCCTTCGCCGCCGCTGCCGCCTGGGCGACCTTGACCTTCCATGTCGCCTCGGCCTCGGCCTGGGCCGCCTCGTCGCCGGGCATGGGCTGGCACATGTCCCACGGTTGCGGGACGCCCTGGCCGCCAGAGCCACCGCTGCCGGTCTGCTTCTGGAGCAAGGCGTAGATCCGCTCGGTCACACCTTCGCCGCGCTTGTAGAGGTCGGGCTCCCAGATGCAGTTCGGTGGGCGCGTGCCGATGCTGTCCTGGTCGAGGAGGTGGTTGATCACCACGTCGCCGGCGATGTTCCACAGCTTGTGGTCACGCGTCCCTATGCGGGCCGGGAGCACATGCTGGAGCACGCAGTGCATCACCTCGTGGGCGAGGGCGAACTGCAACTCCGACGGGGAGTGCTTGGCCACCCACTCCGGGTGGACGTAGATCCCCTTGCCATCGGTGCCCAAGGTGGGCGGGGAGAGGGTGGTGTCCTGCACCAGCGGCATGCCGCACAGGATGGAGGCGATGAACGGGTGACGGAGCACCAGCAGCGCCTTAGCCCGAGAGAGGGCGTGGTTGACGTCCATAGGGGTGGTTCCTTTCAAGAGGGGTTTACAGTTCGGTTAGCTTCTTACCATAGCGCCGAGCGGATGACCTCTTCAAGGTCCGCCCCCGCCGCCACCATGGCGGCGTAGCGGGCGAACCTGTCAGGTTGAGGGGCGAAGCGGCGCAGGCGGTAGATCTGCCCCTCCGTGAAGCCACGCGTTATGAGGCGTGTCTCCCAGTATGGGATCAGGGCCGCGGGTGGGTTCGGTTTGTTCACTCCCACCATGCTCGGCCCTCCCCTACCCGGTGGACCACGCGGCGCATGTGCGGGTCGTCGACACCGATGTCCAGCTGCACGATCACAGCGTCGACCCGCCCGCCCCGCACCATTTCACTGGTCAGGAACAGCATGGCCGCATCCAGGCTGTCCAGCTTCTCGGCGTGGACGCCGGCGGTGAGCGGCTTGCCACGGACGTCGGCGCTGCGACGTCCGTAAACAGTCCACCGTGTGAGGGTGGTGACCAGCCCGCTCATTCGCCCACCTTGGAGTGGTTGTCCTTCACGTGCTGCATGAGCCGCGCGAGGAAGGCAGGGCCCGTCATCGACGAGACGTTGGTGGTGAGCCCGATGTGGTCCCGCACGTCCTGCGCCGTGATGGGGGAGAGGCTGATCTTCCCCGCCTCGTCCCGCATCCAGTCGCCGTTGACCTGCCGCGGCATCATGCTGGTGCCGGTCAGCCGGTCGTAGATGTAGAACCGGCCCCAGTACTCCTGCCAGTTGCGGTGCGTGATCTCAGGGACGCCGATCGCCAGCGCGCCCCAGATCAGGGCGTTGGTGACCGGGGCGAGGTACTGCTGCCCGAGGACAAGTCCGTCGGAGATGGCGCGGTGATCGTCCGCTGTGACCGCGACGAAGCAACGGTCGAGGTAGTTGTCAACGCGCTTGATGTTCCAGTCGAGTGACACGGTGGGTCTCCTTGCTAAGGGTTCAGACGGGCGGCGCGACGAGCGTCGAGGCGGGCTTTGCGCATCGCCTTCAGGACGCCGATCGGGACAGGGTGCCGCCGCACGTTGTCGTAGGCGCGCTCCAGGGCTGCGGCTGCGGCCAGAAGGGCGGCACGCTGACGGGCTGCGGGGGTCGCCTCCAGCAAGAGGCGGCGCTCGGCACGCTCGGCGCGGGTGAGGGGCACCTCCTTGATGGGCGCATCCCCGCCGCAGTTGGTACACCAAGCGTCGTCGTAGGAGCCTCCCAGGACTTCTTCCTGGGTGAGCGTGTCCCACACACTGTAGGCGTCGCTGCCGCAGTCGTTGGAGCCGCAGTCCTCACAGACCCACTTCACCAGTGGGGTTGATTTACGTGGCATGGTTGTCCTTCCAGGTTGGTTGGTCGCCGGGTTTGCATCGGTGCAAACCCGGCGAGGGTGGAGGGTCAAACCCCCTTGGCCAGTGATGTGCCCGCAAAGCGCGTGGTGCGCATGTTGCCGATCTTCACGACTTCCAGGGTGCGGTGCTCGTAGAACGCGTTCCAGCAGAGCGAGACGGCCTTGCAGGTGTCGAGGTTCTGCCAGTGGGCGCCGCCCTGGTTGCCGGAGTTCGCGCTCTCCAGCAGCCAGCAGACCAGGGTGTGTCGCGGATCACCACGGCGCAGCCCGTCGTTCAGGGCCACGGCCTTCCAGAACACCTCCGCCTGCTCCGGCTGGTCTCGCAAGGTGAGCAGGGCCACGGCGGTCACCTGCGGGGACAGGAGTCGCCGCCGCAGGATCGTGCTCGCCGTCTTCACGATGGCCTCGTAGTCCCGCATCAGGCCCCACCAGGGGGCGGCGAACCGCTCCCGGGTGTAGTCGTCACGCACGGAGAGCGGGTCCTGCGAGTGATGCGGCGGCTTGAAGTCGAACTCCAGCAGCAGCGAGGCGGCGAAGCAGGCCTTGGCCGCCGACACCGTCAGCTTGTGGGTGTCCATGATGCCACGGGCATGGAACACCTCCGAGAGGGTGCGCTTGCGGCCCACCCGATCGAACAAGCTGTAGGACGTGTGCAGGTCCTCGGCGGTGTCCACTTCGAGGATCACCGCCTGGAACTCAGCTGACACCCCGCTGGCGAGCACGGCGGCGAGGCGGTGCTGCCCGTCGATCAGGTGCAGCCGCCCATTCAAGCGACCGAACCAGATCTGGTGACGGTCAACGAACCGTCCCTCCTTCAGCATGAGCGTCCACAGCCGGGTGGCGTTGTTGTCGAGCGGTCGCTGCCGCTCGTAGTTCCGCTCCACCAGGATGCGTTCCGCCAGTATGGGCGTCACAGTGAGGGGCCCATCGGTCACGATCGTTTCGATGGGGCGGGCGAAGTCTGAGAGTTGGGCTGCTTTAGCCATTGGCCTACCTTTCGTTAGCAGCGGTTAGTGGATCAGGCGGCTTGGGCGTACAGGCCGCCCATCTTCCGCATGATGTCGGCCACGTCAGACGCAGCCTGGGTCCGCGCCACGGGGTCGTGGCGAAGGGTGTCGACCCGTCCGACGTAGGGTGCGATCGCACGCTCCAGGGAGCGGCGCGCGTCCTCCAGCGCAGGGTCATCGGAGACGTTCAGCATGGGCAGCACGCTGCAAATCTCCACGGCGTTCTCGACGAGGCTGTCCCGGAAGATGGCGTCCGGTGTGGCGAGCCGCTCATGGGTGCGGTCGAGCACCTCCTTGAGCCGCCGCCATGCCTCGGTCATGGCCTCGTGTTCGGTCTCGATGAGGCGCTTGCGGATGTCCTCCTCCAGGCGCTTGCGCTCCTTGTCGCCCACGTCCACCCGCCAGTCCTGTGCGTCAGGCACAGGCATGAACCGCACCGAGAAGGCGAACCGCCGGCGCAGGTCGCTGACGTCCGGGTAGTCGTCGGCGTTGAACAGGGTGCCCAGTTCCAGCTGGGCCTCCCGGTAGAGCGTGGGGTAGGCGTCGAAGAACGCCTCCACCGCACCGTGCCAGTCGTCTTGCCACCGGTTCACCAGATCGACGAACTCCATGTAGGCGCTGGCCTTGAGGATGCTCACGCCGTCGATCCCCCACGGGAGGGTGCGGGCGGCGAAGTCCTTGCGGATCGCGCCGGTGATCTGATGCACCCGCTCCAGTTCGACACCGAAGGGGAGCAGCTTCTTGTTCACGCGGGCGGCCTCGATCCGCAGGCCGTGGGACGCGTTCACACGTCGGGTCTCGTCGCGGTCGAGGCGACGGGCGGTCCACTGCGAGATGCGCAGGGTGGTTAGCATGGCTCGTGATGAGAGCGTGGTCATCGTTTGGTTTCCTTCGAGGGTTTGTCCGCTCCTGAGGGCGGAAGGGAGTTGATGTGCGAGATCACGATGTCGTCTGAGAGGGCCACCGTGCCGCTCGGACCCAGCCAACTGAGCGCGTTGGGGCGCGCAGTTACCGGGGGTTGCCGCCAGTAGTAGTCGGCGGCGTCGGGACGCACCCCGGCCCTGACCATTCTCGCCTGAGCGAGACGGATCAGGTCCTCGGTGCCTAGCTGGTCCAGACCGATCACGACCGGTCGAACAGCAGCTTGTGGCCGGGGCCGATGGCCCAGTCCACGTAGGCGCGGGTCTCCTCGATCTCGGGGCGCAGCCGCAGCGCGTCCCGCACGATCAGCACGGTGAACTCGGGGTCCATCCGCTGAGCGAACCGCAGCACGTTGCCGAAGTTGGTCTCGTTCGCGTGGTGCGCCAGGGCCGAGGCCAGGGCGTAGCGCACGCTCATCTCCGCAGGCACAG
>Ga0315904_10010577_pt1 | contig 11905 bp, 11 predicted proteins | sample LakEriMetagenome_6_FD_203529 | JGI IMG/M metagenome (GOLD analysis project Ga0315904, IMG submission 203529) | Freshwater fungal communities from buoy surface, Lake Erie, Ohio, United States - Buoy 12 MA120 | ecosystem: Environmental > Aquatic > Freshwater > Lake | place: USA: Lake Erie, Ohio...
CTCGCGTCCGAATGATGTCGTCGTCTTCATCACGGCGAACGGCGCTCACGCTTCGAGCGATATGTCGTCGCGCGTCGTGACGATCAAGATCGGCGCGCCGATCAAGGGATTCGATTTCGTCTCCTGGTCGAACGATTACGTCGAGCGATACCGGATGAATATCGTCTCCGACATCCTCGCGAAACTTCAGGCGGAATCCAAGGTCGACGCGAAAGACCTGAGCGGCGATCGCTGGGCTTCGTGGCAAGTCGACGTGTTGTCTAAGTTCGCCACGGCGAAGGATCTCTCCGCGCTGATCCTCGAGCGCCGGGAGGCGATCGACAATGACGCGACCCAAGGAATCGAGATCGCCGAGATCCTGTTTCACCATGCCGAGAAGAAGGGAGCGATTTCGGAGTATGAGATCGACAATCTCGAACTGTGGCGGCTCTTGGTTGAAACCGGTATGTGGGATCCGAAAGGGAAAGGGGTCCCCGATCCGATCCAACTGCGCAACGTCGTCCGGCAAGTTCTACGGCTTACAGGGAGACTCGGTGTCGCTTCCGTGGCGATGACCTCGAGCGGCAAGAATCCCAAGCGCGTCGAGGTCGAGGTCGGCGATCGGACGATCAAAGTCGGGGTGTTGAAGTTCAACCTCGCGAAGATGCGTGGGTCGATCGATGTCGATCTGGGGGATGTTCCGTACTGAGGCCGTCACCGAAACCCGATGCATAAAGCGGAGCGCACCGGCGCTCCGTTTTGTTTTTGTGCGGGTCGGATCTGCTCCGGCAATGACGGATGACCCCAAAAATGACGGATATGACGGATAAACCACAACATTACATCTTCCCTAAGGGTTATATGTTTCCCCTACAAAACTCTTTATGTGTTTTATCCGTCATATCCGTCATTGGAGTGTGTAAGTACTGTGTTTTCAGGGGTTTAGTCGATGACGGATGCGATGACGGATAGGGTTTTGCATCCGTCATATCCGTCATTTTCCGGGAAGAAAAAGAGAAAAAACCTCTTCAGCGGAAAAGCGATAACAGCCGATTCTTTGATCGGCTTTTCCGTGAATATTCACTTTTCTAAAGCCGATCGACTCCGTGGGAAGTCGAGCGGCGCGCGTGTCTCTGATTCATGCCGGCGAACATTTGGCGCGTGGTGCGCGGAGAACCAAAGCCGGATCGCGGGATCTCCCCGCGAAACACAATGACACGCGAGGAGTATATCAGGTCTCTTCGTCGGGAACAATCGATCCGAGAATCACGCGCGCGGTGTGGTATGGTGACAGAATGAATAGAAATACCCTCATCCTTATCGGCGCTTGTTTGTTCCTTTCCGGATGCGAACTGACGACGAAATCACCCTTCAGCGGGAAGGACGTTTCCGCCGAAGATCTCGCCGTCGAGATCCAGGCGAAGCAGGTCGAGATCCAGACTCAACAGGAGAAGGTGAAGAAAGAAGCGGAAGCGAAGATCAGCGAGGTAGCGAGCGCAAACGCGCGCGCGAAGGCGCTCTTCGCGAAAGCCGTCGGCAGGGTCGAATCTGATGCGAAATCCCAGATCGACCTCCTGACGGCGGAGTTCGATCAGAATGCGCTGGAGGCGGAAGCGATTCAGAATCGGATCATCAGTGATACGAAAGCGGCGATCGCGGATCTGGACGCGCGCCGATTCGCGGCGGAGACTTCCGCGAAAGCGGCGATCGAGCGGCTCGAGGCGAAGCAGGAACGCTTCCAGGCGCTTATCAGCGCGGCGCAGGTTCTCTCCGAAGGCTTCGGCGGTCCGATCGGCGGAGTCGCTTCTGCGCTTCTCGGAGCCGGCGGAATGGTCTTCGGAATCGCCAAGCGTCGCGATGCTGTCGCGGCGAAGGAAGCGGCAACGCGGATCGTCGATGCGATCGATGTACTCAAGACAAAACGCCCCGAAGTCGCGCAGGCTTTCAAGGACGAAGCGAAGACGGTTTCCGAATGGCTCGGTCCCAAGGCTATCGAGTTTGTTTCCAAGGTCCAACAATCATGAACGAACCCAACCTCGCCGAAATGCTGATCGAGGTCCGCGACTCTGTGCGCGATATCAAGCACAATCAGGACTTGATCCAACAGGCTAACCAACAGACTCACTCGGAAGTCGTCAGGCTTCGGAGACTCATCATCGGCGAGTCGGAGCCGGAGCGCGGCTTAGTGCTGCGCGTCGATCGATTAGAGCAACGGCAGGAACGCGCGACATTCTGGAGTCAAACGTCGATCGGTGTCGTCATTACAGCGGTGATCGGAAGTATCCTCACGGCGATAGGATTGAAACAATGAGTCAGGAACTGACGCGCGCTTCGGACGGACGGACCTCACCCCCCCCGACTGCGTCGGGAGGGGATCGGTCCGTCACGGATAACGCGCGGTTTTCGGCGATCGACCCGGCTGATCCCAAGGATCAGGCGCTCGTTCGTCAAGCGTTGAAGCGGTGGCCTAAGCGGTGGCGCGGTCTCGACGACAAGAAGAAAGACGCATTCGTCGAAGGCTTAGTCGAGGCTCACGACACGGCGCGCGCGCTGATGAACGGAGCGATCGATCCGAAGGATCAACTAGACGCGGCGAGTCTGGTGCTGTCAGCGGTGAAGACTGCTGCGGCGCTCGAGGCGCAGAACCAGGCGGACGAACACCTCGAGGACAAGAACGCGCGTCTGGATGCCGGCGCGCTGACGGAGCGTGTCGAGACTCCTGTGAAGTTCATCAAGGGTATCGACGGCGACGCGCTGTAACGTCCCATAGGGGTAGTTATGTAAAACAGGCTCCCGACTTCCGTCGCGACCTCCCGACTTTGATCGTCGTCGATTACAATCGACGCGGGAGGACGCGATGAAGAATCCCGACGATGAGCGCGACGTACTGCGCGAACTGATCGACGACGGAACGCTGGTAAACATCGACGGCCAACTGTATATCCAGGACACGCGGCGCAAGAAGCGCGGCGACACGTCGTCGGCGGAGATGCTCGCCGGACCGCTCGACGGCGCGCGTCTTCACGTCGAACTGGACTCGACTCACGTCGTCGCGTTTATCGGCGCGGCGTGGTACGTCTACGCTCGAGTGGGGAACCTCGATCGACTGCGCTTCATCGGATCGACGACGAATCGGAGCGGGGTCGATAAGATCATCGACGAATGAAGGAATACGAACCAATCGGCGCTCACCGCGCATTGTGGGGATGCCGCGAACCGCGCGTCCTGGTTGAAGGTCCGGCGGGTACTGGGAAGACGCGCTCCGAACTCGAGCGGCTGAATGCGCTCGCGTGGAAGTACCCACAGAGTCGGCATCTCATCGCGCGAAAGACCCGAGCGTCGATGTCGGAGTCTGTGCTAGTCACGTGGGAGCGCGACGTTCACGCGGAGACGATGCATCTGTTCGGATCGACCAGGAGATCCAACCGCGAATCGTACGTGTACCCGAATGGGTCGATCGTCGTCGTCGGCGGACTCGATAAGCCGGAGCGAACGTACTCAGCTGAATATGACACGATCCACGTCTTCGAAGCGATCGAGACGACGGAGAACGAAATCGAGCAACTGCTACGCGCGCTCCGGTCTGGTCGGATGCCGTATCAGCAGTTAGTATGCGACACGAATCCCGGCAGCGAGCGGCACTGGTTGAATCTACGCGCGTCGAGCGGATGGTTCCGTCGCATCGTGACGCGGCTCACGGACAATCCGCGCTTCTTCGCGGCGGACGGAACGCCGACGTATGACGGCGCTCAGTTCATGCAAAGTCTCGAAGCGCTCACGGGACATCGACGGATGAGGCTCCTCGAGGGGAAGTGGTGTTCAGTGGAGGGTGTGGTTTACGACGCGTTCGACGCGGCGGTTCACGTCATCGATCGGATGCCGGACGGTTGGGAGTCGTGGCGGAAGTTCCGCTCGATCGACTTCGGGTACATCGATCCGTTCGTGTGTCAGTGGTGGGCTGACAGCGGTGAAGCGCTCTACCTCTACCGCGAGATTTACATGAGTCATCGCATCGTCGAGGATCACGCGAAGCAGATCATCGAACTGTCTCGAGGTGAAGACTACGTCGCGACCGTGGCGGATCACGCGCGCGAGGATCGGGAGACGCTCCATCGCTACGGGGTCATGACTACGCCAGCGGAGAAGGACATCGATCGCGGATGCGATCTGGTACGATCGAGGCTCAGAATTCAACCCAACGGGAAGCCGCGAATCTACGTCATGAATCATGCGACAATGGAGCATGATCGAACGCTCGCGATCTCGAAGCGACCGACCTCGACGCGCGACGAGTTCGACGCTTACATCTGGGAGTCGAGGCGTGACGGCGCGATCAAGGAGCGACCCTTAGACCGCGATAATCACGGTATGGATGCGATGCGGTATGTTATATGCGCGGCGGAAGGGATCGGAATCTCGACCCCCTATCTCGGAGTCATCGACACATGGGACTGATCGACATCATCTCGAAAGCCTTGAGGCGCGAACCGACGGAAGTCGATCAGCAATACACAGCGGCGACGATTCGCACAAGCGACGAACTCGCCGGCGTGAGTCGAGCGAACAATCCGCGCGACTTCTCGCGCGTCGGTCGCGCGATCCAGGGATCCATCTACAACGCGGCGACGCTGGTCGCGAAGACAGCGGCGGCGGGTGAACTGCGCCTTTACAAGAAAGCCGGCGCGAAGCGCTCATCCAAGTCGAAGCGGATCGCGGCGCGCGATGCCGACTTCCTTCGAGGTCGAGTCGCGGGGATCGCTCCATCGGCGAAAGCGGTGTCGTATGCGAACAGTGCCGACGAGATCGAGCAGGTGACGGAACATCCGGTACTTGATCTGCTTCGCGATCCAGACCCGATCATGACGTACTGCGACTTTATGACGATGCTGTACTGGTATCGCGAGGTCGCAGGAAAGGCGTATGTCTGGACCGGCGGAGAGAAGCCGGTCGGCTTGTTTCTGCTTCACCCTCAGTACACGCGCGCGATCCTGTCGAAGACGAATGGCGTTGAGGGATATATTTACGGTCGAGACCAAACGGTCCCGATGTCGATCCCGGCGGCGGAGGTGATCGTCTCGCGATACATGCCGGATCCGTTCTCGCCGTGGGACGGTCTATCGTGGGTGTCATCGATCGAGCAATACGCGGACGTGGAGAACGCGGCGATCGTCTCCGAGGTCGCGCGATGGAAGAACAGCGGACAGTACGGGATCATCATCAAAGCGCCGAAGGAATACAACGACGCGCAGATGAAGCAACTCGAAGCGAGTCTTCGCGGCAAGGGTGGACCGCTCGCGGCGGGTCGCGCGATGATCGTTCGCGATATGGAAGTCCTCGAGGCGGGAGCGAAGCCGCACGAAATGAACTACCTCGAGGGGATCGAGCAAGCCGAGCGCGCGATCTACCGCGCGGCGGGAATCCCGGAGGCGGTCTGGAAACTGAACGACGCGAACCTCGCGTCGGCTTCCGTTGCGGAGCCGATCTGGCAGAAGAACGTTTACGAGCGTCAGCGCCGAGTGGCGGAGGATCTGACGGAGTGGTTGTTGCCGATGTTCGGCGAGACTCCCGGCGAGTACTGGTTCGCGTATGACAATCCGGTCCGCGACGACGTGGAACTTCAGACGAATCGAATGGCGGCGGCGTTCGTGAACGGCGCGGTTTATCTCAATGAGTACCGCGCGGCGCTGGGTCTCGATCCGCTCGATGACGAACTGAACACATTAGGGAAGCCGCTCATTCCCGGCGGCATCGTCACGCCGGCGGGACCGACTGAATCGGAAGCGCCGATCGAGGAAGCGACGATCGACGAAGCGCCGGCGGACGAAGCATCGACGGAGGAAGCGCCGACCGACGAACCGAACGCGGATCTCCGGGAAGCGTCGAAGCACTATCTCCGCTTGAAGTCTGAAGACGGCGAGAAAGCGCCGGAGATGAAAGCGGAGGAGATGGATCGTCGACCCCCGAAGGAAGCGCGCGAGGAAGCCGAGCGCGGTCTTGCGTGGCGCGAGGAGTTCAATCGCGGCGGGACGATGGTCGGCGTAGCCAGAGCAAGGGACATCGCGAACGGCGAGAACCTAAGCGAAGACACGATCCTTCGGATGGTGTCGTACTTCGCGCGTCATGAAGTCGACAAGCAGGGTCAAGGCTGGAACCCCGGCGAGGATGGATATCCGTCAGCCGGTCGTATCGCTTGGGCTTTGTGGGGAGGCGACGCGGGTCGAACGTTCGCGGAATCGATCGCGGAGCGCATCGACGCGCGCGAGGAAGACAAGATGTGCGGTGACGATCACAAGTCGATCAAGATCAAACCGCCGGCAGAACTGACGGAAGCGGAACTGACGCTCCTCGCGGATCGACTGAAACCCTATCTCACAGGTGACAAAGAATTGAACGAGGAGGAGTTCACCGATGCGGTCGAGGTCACGGAAGAACCGAAACCCGAAGCGGAAGCGGAGCAACCCGAAGCCGAAGCCGAGATCCCCGAAGGCGAAGCGCCGGAAGCGCCGAGTGTCGATGTCGCTCCTGAAGAACTCCCCGAAGCCGAAGCGCCGGAAGCGCCGAGCGTCGACATGGAGCCGGAGGAAGTCGACGAAGAAGGTAAGCCGATCGTCATCGTCGTCGAGCGCTTCGATTGGTCAGGCGGTTCGAAGTGTCATTGTGGAGTTGTCCACACGAAAGCGGAAGACGAAGTCGAATCCGGAAAGCCGATGAAGAAGACGGAAGACAAGATCCGCGAGGCGATCGAAAAGTGGGCGAAGGATGCGCTTCTCGCCGGCATCGCGAGTCTCAGGCCTGACGGAACCTTCGACATCGACGCAATGAATCCGGCGGCGCTGTCGTCGCTTATGGGAGAGTCGATGAACGCGGCGTTCAGCGAAGGCGCGCGCGCGTTCATCCGTCAGTCCGGATCGACGGTGGAGAATCCGCTCTCCTCGAACGTGGCGCGCGAGTACATTCAGAAATATAACTTCGAACTTGTGAAGGGTGTCACTGACACTATGGCGAATCAACTGCGAACGGCGATCGATAAGGAACTGGTGAAGGGTGAACTCGGCGAGGGAACGACGCTCAATGAGATTCAACAGCGGCTGACGGAGAACGTCGCGGATGTTCCGATGAACCGCGCCGAGGTGATCGCGCGAACCGAAACCGCGCGCGCTTACGCTCACGGCTCGATGAAGCAGGCGGAGGAGATCGGGTACGAGTACAAGTTCTGGAGTCTCGGCGGGAACCCTTGCGGCTTGTGTCAAGCGGCGGCGGCGATGTATCCCGAGTCGAATCCGATCCCGATCAACGAACCGTACTTCACACCGGGAACATCGATCGCGGGTACTGACGGGAAGACGTACACCATGAAGCGTCCGATCTACGCTCCGTCCGATGTGCATCCGAACTGTGTCTGTGTAAACGTCGAGAAAATGACGAAGGACTGAACATGAACAGAATCGATTTCAATCGCGAAGCGGCGGAGCGAATCACGAAGAGTCTCCGCGATCGCGGGTACAAGGCTGAAGGAAAGATCGCGGTGAAGACGCTCGAGCCGTCAGCGCCGACTCAAGTCGGCGCGCCGGCGGAGGGTCAGCCGTTCGAGATTACGTCGTGGGCGACTCGAAACACGATCGACATGGAAGGCGAAGTCGTACTCCCGGAGGGAGGCGACGTGTCGTCGTACTTCGCGAAGAATCGAAACCTGTTCGTCGACCACGAGTACGACATCATGAAAGCCGTCGCGAAGGCGCGATGGTTGAAGATGACTCCGGGTGGTTGGCTTGTGCGCGGCGCGCTCATCAACAACCTGGACAACCCGTATCGAAACCAAGTACAGGCGCTCGCGGAATCCGGGAATATCGGGATGTCGATCGGCTTCGAGATCATGGACTCATCAGCGCCGACGAACGAGGAGCGCAAGTCATACGCGGGAGCATCGAACATGATCCGCGCATGGAAACTCCTCGAGGTTTCGTATACCGCGATGCCGATGAACGGCGACTGTCAGAGCGATATGGTCCCCGTCGTCGAGGAACCGAAGTCGATGCGGCGCGTGATTATTCTGTGAGTGTGGTACACTGAACACCGTCTCTCGGAAACTGCCTACGTCAGAGCGGCTTGGAAGCCTCATCGACGACGCGAAACCCGGAGGAACCGAAAAGGAGTCAGTCTATGGACTGGACCAAGGTTCTCGGTTATGCGAAGAAGGTAGGTTTCACGGGATCCGACACCGACGCGGGAGCCGTGAAAGAGTATCTCGCGTCGAAGTCGATCATCCTCGCAAACGCTGACGGATCCGATGTGGATCTCATCGCGCTTTGTGCGGATCACCAGAAAGCGGCGACTGAAGTCGTCGCGGAAACCAAGTCAATTGAAACGCTCCAACAGGAAAACGAAGTCCTGAAGGAGCAAGCGCGGAAGAACGCATCGGCGATCGTAAACGCCGGCGCGATCCCCGCGTCGATCATCAAGGAGAAAACAATGAACTCTGATATCTCGAAGAAGATGTACGACAAGAAGCCGAAGAAGGCTTTCGTCGATGCCGATCAGGCGGAAGCATTCGCCGCGTCTACCCGTCTCGCGATGATGGGCGGCAAGAACTACGGTCAGAAAGCGAACGATCTTGAGATCGCCAAGAAGGCGCAGGTCGAGTACTCGAACACCCTCGGCGGATTCCTGGTCCCCGAAGAGTTCGTCGCTCAACTCGTCTATCTGACGGAACCCGTCGGCGTGGCGCGCAAGATCTCGAACGTCGTTCGTATGTCTCGCGATCTCCAGCGCATCCCGCGTAAGACCGGCATCGCGACGATGTCGTGGGTCGGCGAAGGTCAAGCCGGAACCGTGGCTGACAACGGCTACGACCAAGTCGAACTCGCCGCGCGCAAACTTCAACTCCTCATGCAGGCTTCGAACGAACTGCTCGAAGACTCGGCGGTGAACATCGCCGACGATCTCGCGAACTCCATGCGCGAAGCCTACGACAAGGCGATCGACGAATCCTACTTCAACGGCGACGGAACCTCGACCTACGGCGGCTACCTTGGCTTGAAGAACGCGCTTCCGACCTCGGCATACGTCGCGGCTTCCGGTACGGCATGGAGCAACATCACCGCGAGCGACTTCACCGGCGCTCTCGGTGTTCTCCAGAACGTGAACTCCGCGCGTATCGCGATGGTCTGCTCACGTCAGTTCTTCTTCCAAGTCATGCTGCGCTTGGAGAAGGCTACCTCTCAGTTCAAGGAACTCGCCGGTCCCGCTCTCGCCGGCGCTGATGCGTCCTTCCTCGGCTACCCGGTTTACTTCTCTCAGGTCATGCCTACCGCTTCCGCGGCGACGACATCGAGCGTGTATCTCGGCGACTTCGTCGGCGGTTCGATGGTCGGCGAGCGTCGCGATCTGACGATCGCTTCGAGCGAACACGCGGCGTTCTCGAGCGACTCTTGGCAGTGGCGCGCGACGGCTCGCGCATCGGTGAACATTCACGGCGACGGCAAGGCTTCGACCTACGGTCCGATCGTCGCGATCAAGACGACCTAATCCAAACATCTCACATAAGGAGAAATGATCTATGGTTCTCGGAACTCTCAGCAAAACTCAGGTGTACATTCTGCCTACGGCGGGATATAACACGTCGAACTCAGCGACGACTCAGTTCGACATCAGCGGATACGACCAGGTCGTCGTGAAGGCGATTCACCCCTCCGTCGGTACGAACACGACCGCGAAGTGGGCGGCGCTCGACATCCGTCTCGGCAACGACACGACCTTCACCAACTCGACGACTGTCCCCGGTCTTCAGGGTACGTCGGGAACTCCGACCTCTACGCAGTTCGCTTTGCCGACACCGTCCACGGCGGCGGCGAACGTGATCGTCGCGACCATCGCGAACAATCACCACAAGAATCTTCACATCGGCTTCCAGGCTCCCGGCGCTACCGGATACAACAACCCGGTCTTTATCGTCGAGGGTTATCGCGGCGGTCAGGCTCCGAACACCACGACGGAACTCGGCGCGATCGCGTCTGTCGCGGCGGTCGACACCTTGGCTTGATTGATGCTTTCCTTTCACTCCGCGCGTATCGGGAAACCGACGCGCGGAGTTTTGTCCGAAGAGTGATTCGAGTGAGTGAAAGGAAACATGATGACAGCGGAGAAGGTACGTCTCAACCTCGGAGCGGGTGACAGTGTTCTCGACGGATATATCTCGATCGATCGGAAGATCGGATCCGAGGTGTATCCTTTAGGCTACAAAGATGAGAGCGTCGACGAGGTCTACGCATCTCATGTCCTCGAGCATTTCGGAGCCGGCGAAACGGAGAAGGTTTTGTCGGAGTGGTTTCGGGTACTGAAACCAGGAGGCGTGATCCGTGTCGGTGTTCCCGATTTCAAGATCATCGCAAAAGCCTACGTCGAGGGTGTCGATCTGGGATTCCCGATCGGAAGTCTGCTTATGGGTGGACAGATCGATGAGAACGACTTTCACAAAACGATCTTCGACGAAAGCGGTCTTCGCGTCCTGATGGAGAAAGCCGGTTTTGTCGGCGTGAAGCGCTTTACTCCGATGCATCCCGACACGACGACGAATCCATGTTCGCTGAACTTGGAAGCGGTGAAGCCGGTCAAGCCTGACAACATCGGCGATCGATGCATCGTGTGCATGACGATGCCTCGTCTGAACTGGACATATAACCGCGAACTTTGTACGTCGGTATGTGTCGAACTCAAGATCCCGTTTTTCAACACGTCCGGAGCGTACTTCGATCAGGGGATGGAACGCGCGCTCGAACACGCGAAAGCGACGGGACGCGAGTACATCATCACGATCGATTACGACACGGTCTTCACGGCGGCGGACGTGGTTCGTCTGATTACGCTGATGGATCTCTATCCCGAGGCTGACGCGATCGCGGCGAACCAGGCGAAGCGCGGATCCGAGGGGCTGTCGCTCCTCGGAAGATACAAGCCGATCACGAATGACGAAGCGAACGCGGATCTGATCCACATCGACTCAGGACATTTCGGACTGACGGTGATTCGATCAAGCGTACTGGACAAGATGTCGAAGCCGTGGCTTCACCACAAACCCGGAAAAGACGGATGGGGTGAAGATCGGATCGACGCTGATGTAAACTTCTGGCTGAAGATGAACGAAGTCGGAAGGGTGTTCCTTGCGCCGGCGGTGAACATCGGTCATCTTCAAGTTATGGTATCGTGGGTCGATATGTCCTGGAATGTGATCCATCAACACCAGGACGAATACAAACGAATCGGGAAACCCAGAACTGTAAGGGGATGATTTATGGGCGCAGGCGACAGACTAGGACTTGACGTATCGGCGGGAAATGTCGTCTTCCCGGCGTTCGCGCAGACAGACTGGACGATCATCCATTCCGATCTGAAGGCGGCGGCTCCCGCTTCGGGTGTGCTGGTTCAACCCGCAACCTACTCCGATTCGAACGTGACACCGCTTCGAGTTCCATTGAATGCGTGCCGTGTCCTCCTTCGCGTTCGATACGCAACGGCGATTTCGGCGGCGGCGACTTCGCCAGCGATCGCTGTATATGGCGCATACGGCGAAGATTCCGCGTTCAATGAGACGACGGGAGTATTCAACAACACGGGATCGATTCGATGGGTGCGTCTGAACGTCTCGACAAGTGGCGGTGTGGTTGGAACAACTATGACAATGACTCCCGGCGCGACGGACGATATTCGCGACGGCGTATGGAAATACGGAGTCATCGCGGGAGAGTCAACGGGAACAAACATCAATCTCGGATGTGGCTTCGACACACGCGGGTGCAAGTGGATTATGGCTCTGACAGTGACTCCCGCTTCGGTTACAGGCGCCGGATCTGTTCAACTCGAAGCGGCCTTCCTGTCATATGTTCCGATGGCTTATGCTCCGTCCGCTCCGATCTAATGAGGTGACGTATGG
>Ga0315904_10010583_pt1 | contig 11902 bp, 6 predicted proteins | sample LakEriMetagenome_6_FD_203529 | JGI IMG/M metagenome (GOLD analysis project Ga0315904, IMG submission 203529) | Freshwater fungal communities from buoy surface, Lake Erie, Ohio, United States - Buoy 12 MA120 | ecosystem: Environmental > Aquatic > Freshwater > Lake | place: USA: Lake Erie, Ohio...
CCAGGTAATGAACCAAATATAATAAAAGATGTTACTTCAGGTTTTATATGTGTTGGACAACATGAATATGCTGATAGAGAAATTAAAATACAAAAAGACGTTCACGATTACTATGGATTTAAATTGAATGACAATCTCTATTGGTATTGGATGGCAGAAAACATTGAGTTTGATGATGAAACCTATAAAGGTTATTTAGAAAGTTACCCAAAGTTTTTTAAAGAATTTAAGATTAAAAAAATTCAATAATTTAATTTTTAGTAATTTTAAAAAAATCCGATGTGTTATCCCGAGCTAGGTCGGGATTTTTATTTTCATAGTATTTATGAAATATGGCTCAAGGTAAAACATACGGTATAACATTTCCATTCAGAGATTCTTTTGACGGTAAATATTTAGATTTAACCGACTTTAGTGAAGACGAAATTAAAACCGACTTAATTCATTTGTTATTAACAAGAAAAGGAAGTAGATATTTTCTACCAAATTTTGGAACTCGATTATATGAATATATTTTTGAACCACTTGATGGACCAACATTTAACGAGATTGAAACGGAAATTAAGGATGCGGTAACTACGTATATTCCTAATCTTCAAATCACATCAGTTAAAGTTGAACCAATTATATCACCTGATGGACAATCAGATTTAGCTACTACTTTCCCTGAAACGGGAGAGATGACTTTACCTGATTTGGCAATAAACGAACACACTGCAAAGGTGACAATAAATTATAATATTACTAGTGGAGTATTTAATACTTCGGACTTTATAATTATTAATATATAAAATGGCACAACAAATATCATATACAACAAGGGATTTCCAAGCAATAAGATTAGAATTAATAAATTATGTTCAAACTTATTATCCTGATTTAATTCAAAATGTTAACGACGCTTCGATTTTTTCAGTGTTTTTAGATTTAAACGCAGCGGTTACAGATAATTTAAATTTTAATATTGACAGAGCGTTACAGGAAACTGTTCTACAATATGCTCAAAAAGATATATCTGTTTATAACATAGCAAGAACATACGGTTTAAAAATACCTGGATTAAGACCTTCTATTGCTCTTTGTGATTTCTCTATTACAGTTCCTGTAGATGGTGATTCTGAAAATTTACAATATTGTGGTGTTTTACGTAGAGGTAGTCAAGCGTTGGGTGCCGGTCAGACGTTTGAAACTTTATATGATATTGATTTTGCTTCTGAATACAATTCAGAAGGTTTTCCAAATAGGTTAAAGATTCCAAATTTTAATGCAAATGGAACATTAGTAAATTATACTATTTTAAAAAGAGAACCTGTTGTAAATGGTGTAACAAGAGTATTTAAAAAAGTTATATCACAAACAGATTCAAGACCATTTTTAGAAGTATTTTTACCTGAACAAAATGTTTTAGGTGTTACAAGTGTTCTTTTAAAGAATGGAAACAATTTTACAAATATTCCATCAGCTCAAGAATTTTTATCAACTGTTGACAGATGGTATGAAGTTCAGGCTTTGGCTGAAGACAGAATTTTTATTCCTGACACTACTAAAACATCTGACAATCCTGGTATTAAAGTTGGAAAATATTTACAAACAAATCAAAGATTTATTACTGAATATACACCACAGGGTTATCTTAAATTAACTTTTGGTGGAGGTAATCAATCTACAGATGAATTATTAAGACAATACGCTTTAAATGGAATTACTTTAGATATATCAAAGTATCAGAATAATTTTTCTTTAGGGTCTACTTTAAAACCAACAACAACATTGTTTATTCAATATCGTGTTGGTGGAGGACTACAAAGTAATTTAGGTGTTGGTATTATTAATCAAATTGGAACAATTAATTTTTCAGTTAATGGTCCTAACGCCCAACAGAATCTAAATACTATTAATTCTCTTCAGGTAAATAATGTTACTGCTGCAGTTGGAGGGGCAAACGCACCTACTATAGAAGAAATTAGAAATTTAGTTGGATTTAACTTTGCATCACAAAACAGAGCGGTTACCATTAATGACTATGAAGCAATTTTAAGAAAAATGCCATCAATGTTTGGAGCACCGGCAAAAGTTGCAATAACTGAAGAAGACAACAAAATCAAAATTAATATTTTATCTTACGATACCGAAGGTAATTTATCAAGTAATGTGTCAAATACGTTACAAAGTAATATTGCTAATTACCTGTCAAATTACAGAATGATAAATGATTATATTTTTGTAAATTCAGCCAATGTAATTGATTTGGCATTTGATGTCTCAGTAGTATTAGATGCTAGTCAAAATCAGGGGACAGTTATTACAAATTTGGTTGAAAAGGTTCAAAACTATATGAGTCCATCAACAAGAGAAATGGGTTCAAATGTCTACATATCAGAAATAAGAAGATTAGTTCAGGAAGAAGTTGGGGTAATAACAGTAACAGATATTAAAGTTTACAATAAAGTGGGTGGACAATATTCATCATCTCAAACTTCACAAAGATACGCGAATAGTGATACTAGACAGATTGAACTTATTGACGATACAATATTTGCAGAACCAACACAAATTTATGATGTGAGATATCCTAATAAAGATATTCGAATCATAGTAAAGAACTTAACTACAGTTAACTTTAGCTAACATCCTTTATTTTTATAAAAGTGTGTTTAAAATATTTATTTAAAAACACACATGTCATCAACATACAGAATTAGAACGGAGTTAGGGGTAAACAAGACCATTCAGGTTAAGTTAGAACAAAATTACGAAACTTTAGAGTTATTGTCTTTAACGATTTCGCCTAATAATTTATATACTCGAGCTTGTGCAAATTATGGTGTTGTTTGTGGTAGAGTTTTTTGTAATAATGGTTTTGGGTTACCAAATGCTCGATTATCTATTTTCATACCTATTGATGAATTAGATATTACAAATCAAGATATTTCAGTTTTATATCCTTATCAAAGTATTAACGATATTAATGAGGATGGTTATCTATATAATTTATTACCTTACACACAATCACATAGTGGACACGTTCCTGTTGGAACTTTTCCTGATAGGATTGATGCTCTTATTAATAAGACGGTAATTGAAGTTTATGATAAGTATTATCGATTCACAGTGAGTACAAACGACTCTGGTGACTTTATGATACTTGGAGTACCGACAGGTCAACAGACGTTGTTTATGCAAGTTGACCTTTCCGATATTGGTGAGTTCTCAATGACACCTCAAGACCTTATAAGAATGGGTCTTGCAACTGAATCACAAGTTGATGGAACAAGATTTAAATTTTCCGAAAACTATAATGAGTTACCTCAAATCATTAGTATTTCAAAAACTATACAAGTATCACCATTTTATGGTGAACCTGAAATATGTGATTATTCAATACAACAAGTTGACTTTGATTTAACTTCTGAAAAAAATGTGACCATATCACCAAGTGCTGTATTTATTGGTTCTATTTTTTCGGCAAATGAAGGGACTAAAGTTGCTAATACAAATGATAACGCTTGTAATGTTAAACGAGGTCTTGGTAGAATGTGTGATTTAATTCCTGGCCCTGGACAAATATTAGCTTTAAGACAAACAATTCGTTTAGATAATTTAGGTTTACCAATTATTGAACAATTTACATTAGAGAATGATGGTAAAATTATAGACCAAGATGGTACTTGGGTGACTGAGGTACCTATGAATTTAGATTATGTTTATACTGATGAGGAAGGTAATAGAAGAATAAGTGATAATCCCAATATCGGTATTCCTACAAAATCAAAATATAGATTTAAAGTTAAATGGGACCAATCTCCACAATTATCAGAATCCACTAAAAGAGGATATTTCTTAGTTCCGAACATTAAAGAATATGGTTGGACATACAATCCTCAAAACCCTTTAGACGACCCAAATTTACAAGATTTGGTTAGCAGTGTTGTTACTGTAGAAATTCCTGTAGGTGTTACTGAATCATTTATATATAATTTGATAAATGAAAATGAAGCAACTACGTATGTTTTTAGACTTAATGAAACTATTAATGTTAATAATTTAAGAATAACTTATCCTGATGGAACACCTTATACAAGTCAAAATTTCAGTAATAATTTTATAGGAGGACTTCCAAACTTTAGTTTATCATGGGAATCTCCCGATATAGAAACTGCTTCAACATTTATTTTTTACAAAATAATTTATAAAAGATTTCAGTTAGAATCATCATATGCGTTTAGTTTAGATTGGAATGATTATGCTAATGTTAATGACGCTTTAAGTTGTGAAGATACTTTTATGGAATTACATTTCAATAAAGTATATACTGTAAGTCAAATTATCGATAGGTACTCAACAGGATTGAGGCCGGGTAAAACAGTCCAAATTAAAAATATTCAAGACCCAAGTTGTGACGGTGAAAAAAACAAATTCCCTATAAACGATGTTTTTGTTAATATTACATTTAACTATGTTTTTAACAGTTTAATTTTAGAAATAATAAAATATTTGTTAATTGGGTTAGTTCCATTATTACACGTATTAAGTTTTCTATGGATAATTATATTACCGGTTATTGGGATAGTACTTTTAGTTGCTCAGTTGATAATTTTTATAATTTGTAACATAGTAAGAGGAATACAAGACATTTTTGGAGCACCATCTTTGGATTGTCCACCACCGTCTGATTTTGGAAGTTTATTCAGAGAAAATCCTTTAAAAAACATTACACTTCCTCTTCTTTTATATACTGAAGATGGGTGTGAAAGATGTAATTGTAAAGCTGGTGATGTAACTGCGGATACCGATTTAATTGCGGAGTTTACACAAGTCCAAGAAGAACAGGTATCAATTTTAATGGATACTACAGGATTTCAAACGTATGCAAATAATCCGAATGATTTTACTTACATTCCTAATCTTATTGCTGGTAATGCTGGACTACCGGGTGTTGAAAAAAGAACGCCACAACTTAAAGACTCGTATAACATTGTCACTGACCCAGATGCAGTTGCAAGAACAATAGAATTAAATTATTATTCACAATCATTACCTTTTTCTGAAAGGTTAAATATGTTATCATTTCCTGGTAGATATTTTAAAACAGGTGTAGTTTTAGGATATCCGAATGTTAAAGCTCCATTAGGTATTAAAGTTTATGTTGAACCTGAGCTTAATTCACCGACTAAATTTCACTGGGATAATGTTTTAATTATTGCTTTGGACCCTGGAATTGATTTAAACGTTGGTGAAATTTTATCATTTCAAAATCCGGCACTTTCTAACGACCCAAATTATAAAAGAAACGAAACTTATCCCGCATCGTCTGGTTTAACAGAACCTCCCTTGGTTTATAATGGTGAAAATGTTGTTGGTGCTCAAATAACTGTAAATTGGTTAAGAACCTACAATTTAGGTAATTTTAATCAATTTGGTATTCAAGTTCCTAACGGACCAATAAACGGTTCATCAGGTGGTGGAATTCCTGAACAAACCGTTTATAATGTTTCGTCAATAACTGAGTTTAATACTGTTACATCATTTGCCGCAGACATTGAATATTTCCAAGTTTTAAAAGTTGGAAATTTAAACGAATTATCAAATTCATCTATCGATAGTGCTTTAAATCAAAATCAATATTTTAGATATCAAGAAAATGCGGATGGAGGGACAGTTAGTTGTTTTTGGCAAAGAGCTAATTATTACGGAAGTGGATTAGGATTTCCGACATTGGGAAATAACTTAGTAACTCCAAATGGATATAAGTATGTTATTTTAATGAGAGGTGTTGACGTTCATTCACCGAGAGTAAAACAAAAAATTTGGTTAGGAAGTTTGATGTATAATCAAATTAGTGAATCAAACATACCTGATGGTGTCAGTGAATCCGATGTGTACGTTGAAGGATATTTCAAATTAAATATACCATACCAACCAAACAACCTTGCTTCGGAATACCAACAAGTTCAATGTAGACATAACCAACTTCAAACCAATAATAGTGTGGACGAATATGGTAGTACAATATTCTATCCTAGTTATATGTTTAATTATTATTCAACTACATTTATACCTTTTACAAGTGATTTACATTTATATTATTCGTCATATGATGCTAAAAACTTTGGGAATGTAATTCCTGTTGAATATTCTGACTCTTCAATTGAAGGATATGTTCCTTATCAACAAATACAAACAAATTTTGATACTGGGTTTGAAAGAGTATCAAGTACAAACATTTTTACAGGTTTTTTTAGTGATACACAACAATGTGGACAAGGGGCTGACGCTGGTAATGATAATGATTGTGACAATGATACTGGTAATTCTTTTCCTCAACAAAGTGTATACACTTGGAATTTATACAATCAATATTCTAATTCTAATTTCCAACTTGATTTCCCTGGAAACTATAGAATAGGTCAAGTTGTTGAAGGCGGGTCAGTTTATCAATACTCACTATCTTTAGCGTTATATGATAGTCCTTGTCAAGCAAATGGAGGGGCGTCTAACGGTCTTAAATTGTGGACAGCTCCAAAAATGGCTTATTTTTCACCCTCATACCGAACCATAACTTCACCTGGTAACACACCAACGTATCCTACTGTTAATTTTAATAATAGACAGAGGATTGTTGTTAGGTCTAATAGAATGCCTACATCAACAAATGAACAAATTTCAGGACCTAATAGTTTCCAATTACATCAAAATTCAAAATTTGCGATTTATCGATTAACTGATACTGGAGGGATACAAGAATTAGAAAATGTAACACAATTCCCAACGAATTCAGATAATGAATCGGCAAACGCATTTGTTCCATTTACAAATGTTTTAGAATCGGTAAACAATTGTGAAAAGGCGGTTATGTTAAGTTGTTACGGGACTGATGAAAATGGTAATCCAATTATTAAACCTGAATGTCCTCAATTGATGGACCCGGATAATCCTTTAAAATATTTTAACTATGGAACTGGATGTTATAATTTAGTTTCAAGAAGTTTTTTAAGTTTACCGAGAGATATTGCTTTAATAACGGAATGGACAAACAGAAACAAAATATCAAATGCTATATGTCTTGATGTATTTTCACACAGTTTCTCAAATAACTGGATTAACGGAACATTGTTTGCTTACCCATTTGAAAATAAAAGGTTTTTTGATTCTCAAAATCAACCTTTTAGTGTTTTTTGTAAAAGTTTAATTTATTTACATGAAACATCACAGAATTTCTATTATAGAAGTTCACCTTGGGATGGGCAAAGATTTTTGGGTAATACATCAGTGGTTTATTATGAAAGACAAGTAGGTAATGAAAGATATTTGGCAAATCCAACAACTATTATGGATTTAGGACCTAAAGATACTTTCATACAAGAATTAGTTAATACTGATGAATATGATGGTTATATTGTATCGAAAGTACCCTCAACATCATACAAAGATGTTAGTGAAATATTCAATTTGTTTGTTCTAAGTCGATTGGTTAATAATAGTTTTATTGAAAATTTATTAATTTCTGCGTTACCTGAAATTGTAATGGCAATGTTCTTTACAAATAAAAGATGGGGAGCGTTTAGTGCTTTACCGGCCTATGTTGATGGTGATTACTCACAGATGTTATCAATTAACTCTGAGTTTGGAATTAGTGAATTTAACGTGTCAAATTATTCACAACCCGTTGATTCAGGATTTCAATCGGTTTATTTTGGAGGGTCTGGTGCTTATCCTTTATTTGGAATATTCTTAACTGGTAATACACAAGATAGAGATTATATTACACCAAGAAGAACTATATGGAATCCAAATGCGTCCATTAACCAAAACCCTGATTATAACTTTAGTCAAATTCCTGTTAAAACTCAAACTGTTCCATTTTATCAATGGAAATTAGATGACCAAAACTATTCTAGTATTGGACAGTATACAATTTTTGGTAATCAAAATAACAATTGGGTTACGGATTCACAAGTAACTCCACCTAATTTCTTTTCTTATGGATATCAGAACATGGACAGACTTAATCCTCAATCAAATTATTTCCAACCTGATGGTAACAACTCAAATTATTTCAGAGCGACATTGATTAATTTTTCAAATGGAACACCAACAATTGATTTACCTCAAACTTTTAATGGCTCAAGTTTTATAGTTGGGGCGCCACAACACTTTTATTTTGGTTTAGTAAAGGGAGGAAGCGCTATTGATAAATTTAGAATAAAATATGTTAATACCGAATTAATAATTGAATAACTCTAACGAAATAATAATTGTAAAAGGTTCCGCAAGATACGCGGGAGCTCCTGATGTTGATTCTAAAATATCAGTTGAATTAAACTCAACATTAAAGGAGATGACTGAATATGACAGAAATCTACTTGTTGATTTAGAAAATTTATTTGATAGAGAAAGACAAGAGTGTGACACTTTTGTTCCGACATGTAAGTTTACATTTATATTTGAAAATTCATATAGTGGACTTACAGGACCTAAAGCTGGTCCTTACGACCCGATTAACAGAAATCTTTATTATGTTAATCCTTTATATTATCGTCTTTTGCAAAACGACCAGCAAGACCCAAGTAATGAGATTGCGTGGGGAGGATTTCCACAGTATCATGAATTTGATTTTATAAGAAATGATTCTAATGTGGTAGGATATACTCAGCCACTTGTAGGTCAAAATCCACAGTATCATATTTTATTTGACGCTAAAGAACAATCATATTATAATTGGTTTTTCCATTTAAGTTATCCATCTGAAAAATATTTTAATCAATCGATGGAATATCAGTTTGAGGACGGTGAAGTGTTTACTTGGACGGTTTCCCAAGGAATTCCTTTTGTCATTTCAAATGACAAATTTAATGGACAACCTGTTATTATTTTTAGATGTGCGATGGACCATGGATTAAGTGTTGGAGAAAGTGTTGAACTTTCTTTAAATTGTAATGGTGTTAATATTTTTGATGTTTATAGATTAGGTGATGGTTACACTAATTCTGAGAAAAATGTTTTCATGATTTTTAATATTGGATTTTTATGTGATATCTTTTTTGATGGACAAAAAGGAACATTAAAAAGAGTCACAAATAAAGAAAATCTAACTGAAAGTAAATCGGAATATTATGTTAGAAGACATAAAATTATTACAAATTATACTGATGCTATTTTAACTAAAACCGCTTTTGAAAATAATGCGTTTAGAAAAAACACCAAGTTTGAAACAAAATCATTAACACCTAATTTAAATGCTCGAATATCATTAAAAGAAGGGACACAAAGTTATAGTTTATCGTTTAAAAATACGTTCTCAATAAACGGATTAAAAGATAATTTAAATAGACCTTTAACTGAATTATATGTTACGGTTGTTAATCGAGGAAGATTTGGATTTTTTGATTCATTAAAAAAAGGATGGGGTTTTAATCTTGGTCCTGAATTAAATACGTGGTGGGGTAATCCAAATAGTGATACGAATATTACTCAAACAAGTTTTAATAGACCTGGCCCAAACATCACAGATTCATTTGGGAATTCTGTCGGAACATTAATGACATTTTATTATAACAATCCATTGGAAGTTGATGATTTAATTGATGGGGATTTATGCGAATGGAATGATATGACACAAGAAGAACAGGTTTTAAGTTTGCATTATCATAAAATTAGATTTAATCCTAAAGTTTTTGATGTTTCTCCAAATAGTTCTTTGGGGTATTATTATAACACACATTACAAATTTCAACTAAGAACTTTTTCATCATATATAGAAAATGCTGACAGAAATATTATTATAGATAATTTACCGAGTTATAGTTATTACTCGGCATATAATCAAAAGTTTTTTTGGAGGGATATTTACACGTATGGATATATTGATGTTGATGGTGTAGGTGTGGATAATCCATTTTTAAATAATAAACACTATTTGTTTGAAGATTTTATTTTTAGATTGATACCTGAGGGAAGTAATATCAATGAAAATTCAACATTAGTTAATGACCCATTAATAGACGATTGTGAATAAGATTAAATTAACAAATAACAATATTAGTAGAAATATTAATATTCCAATCAACATGAATTGGGATTTCTTGGATAGAGAGGATACTTTAATTAAGTATCAGGAAGAAGTTCTAAATAAAATCTTGGGATTTCCGAATGATTATGAGGTTAGAAGATTTGAAATGTTTCAAAATCCTAACAATGATATAACCTTACCATTAACCTATAATTTTAATTTTAAATCATCAACTAACGATGATTGGGTTTTAAATTATACTGATTCAGGTCGATTTACTCAAAGAGAACTTTATAATAATACGAGGACTTATGATAAATCTTTTTTTAAATTAGATTTTTACGACACCACAAATCCTCAAACTAAAAAAAATTATCTAACAATAATTTTAAATAAAAGACCAAACAAGACAACATATACTTTTACGGCTCAAACAACTTCTGTTGAAATTGGTTTACCGTCTTTTACTTTAAATTACAATAAAAATCAGGAAGGATTTTTTATCTATTGGTTTGATGACCCAACAATTTTAAACATTAATACTTTGTATATGACGGCAAAGTTCTTTGATGCGTCAAATGGGCAATTTACTTCTTTTACAACAAAAAAACAAACAACATCAACAACACCATATCGATTAGGAACTGATTTTTTTAATAGAAGAGTTAGTTTTGATTATAACGATAGCACATATAAAATAACACTCATGGACCAACCGACAGTACAAGAAAATGTTATCGAATGGTATGAGTATATAAACCCGGCATCATAATGGAAATTTTTAAAGTTAAAATATCACCTGAGGTTTTAAAAGACGATATTGTTTATGAAACATATAGTGGTTACACATTTGGTGTTTACAGTGGATTAACAAATATTCTTAAAGGAGGACCAAATGGTTCTTCGTTATTAACAGGTCTTACTATACCAATTTTATTAAAACAAAAATATCAAGACATTGGATATTATGATGGTTTTGATGGTAAGATAAAACAAGAAAACATCTCGGCAAATTTTTTATTTTATTCTACAGTAGAAAATCCATATACATTTAAAATACTTAATACTTCAGATAATGAAAATGTTTATTTGTTTAACTCAACTTATCAGGTTGATTGGGGAGACGGAACAACACAAATAATTACCACATTTTATCCTGAAGAAATCACACATAACTATTCAGGACCTTTACCTGAACCAACAGGATATACTATAACTTTAACACAAACAAACTTATGGGGTGTTATCCAAGTCAAAAAGAATATTGTTGTCCCATATTCACTTCCTGAAAATACCGACCAATTTGGAACTGTTACATTTGCAAATACTAATGGAAGTTGGAGTGCAACACCATCATCGTATAATTTTATTTTTACAGGTGATGCTTACAATCAGTTATCATATCAAGTAAGTTCTTTTTACACAGAGGTCCCATTTTTCGTAACGGGATATACTACATCAAGATTAAATGATTTATCAACTTACGGACCGAGTCAATTTGTTGTTGGACAAACAGTCCCATTACCTGGACGAGAATATGGTATGATTGAATCTATAAGTAGTGCTTATACCGCATATACTATAAATGGAACAACCTACCAGGATTATCCTAATGGAACTACAATTTTTGTATTACCATCTTCAGGTATGACTTCAGATATGTTCTCAGTTAGTGCTATAACTAAAAATGAGGCTTTAATAAATGTTATTGACCAACCTCAGTTATACAATTCAATTTTTGTTGAACGTGGTAAAAATTCAGGGACTGAAAACTTTTTGAGATTAGGTGAAGTTTCTAATTTAAGTGATTTGTTAAATTATGGATATAACTATTTCATTATAAAACAGGGATAAGAAATTTAAATTTAACTATTTATAAAAATAAACTACTAA
>Ga0315904_10010584_pt1 | contig 11902 bp, 10 predicted proteins | sample LakEriMetagenome_6_FD_203529 | JGI IMG/M metagenome (GOLD analysis project Ga0315904, IMG submission 203529) | Freshwater fungal communities from buoy surface, Lake Erie, Ohio, United States - Buoy 12 MA120 | ecosystem: Environmental > Aquatic > Freshwater > Lake | place: USA: Lake Erie, Ohio...
CATCCTCTCTTGTTCTGACCCGGTATATGAGAACCTTACTAAGCCTCGGGATGATTGAGGCGGCCAAAGATATGGCCGAGCGAGTTTGCAAGACTCACGACTCCCAGACTTGCGATTTTTCCAGGAACGTCTTCGATAGAGAGCTATCGCGAATCAAACAGGTTTCTACAAAAGTGCGTGATGAGTGAAGTTAAGCATTTTATTTACTCAATTTCTATAGTTGTATTCTCAGCACAGTGGCTCAGCGCCTATAATTTATCACCATCTACCACGGCTTTCAACCAGCTCATCGCCATTTTTTCTATCGGCCTTATTTCGCTGCTTGGTCCGCTCTATTCACCATCAAATAGATATAGTAGTCCAGAAAGGTTTAAATTTTTCGCTTGCTTGGTCATTGCTTCTTTACTAAGTATAGGTGCAATTGGCTATCTACTGGACTCGTCAGGTTATCGTGACTCGCTAGCCGCCAGCTGTGTTGCAATATGTCTAGCTGCCATATTGGCGATGATCTCGGGGCATGAGATCGCGACCCGGAGCGACTACCTCAGGAGCTTCAAACTTCTTGTAGACGCTTGCATCTTCGCGGGCCTCTTGACCTCTGCAGTAGCGGTAGTTCAAGTATTTGCGCCCGGTTACACAGATGGAGTCTGGATCGCGAGTTCTTCTGTTGAAGGCAGGGCCTCGGGCAATCTTAGGCAGCCCAACCATCTCAGCAGCTTGATGTTGTGGGCGCTGATAGCCTTGGTCTGCCGAAGTGAACTCCAGCGTTTGGACCCGAGTCGAACCGGTCAAACAGCACGTGCTCCAGCTCGGGAACGGTGTCACCCGTTACCGGCGGTGATGACTTGGGCGTGCGCGGCGTGGTTTACCTGGGTGATCGTTTTATCTGCATCACGTACCGGTATTGTTGGTGTCGCGTTACTCGCCTTGTGGGGCCTAGCTGACCGCAGGCTATCTGCGCAGAGAAGGTGGCTGCTGTTGTCGACTCCCATGGTGTATGCAGCAACCTGGTGGGGCATGGCGTGGTGGGCTCAAGCCTCTGAGCACACCTTTGGCGGCCAACAACGCTTGGCAGAAGGTGACATCTCGGGCTCGCGCTTTCGGATCTGGGCTGATGCGCTGCAACTGATCGCCGCGCACCCCTGGACGGGAGTGGGCTGGGGGAACTTCAACTTTGCCTGGTCGTTGACGCCCTTTCCCAATCGCCACACGGCCTTCTTCGATCACACCCACAACTTGCCCCTGCAACTGGCAGTGGAGCTGGGTCTGCCGTTGGCAATGCTGATCTGCAGCCTGTTGCTCTGGGCGCTATGGAAGGCGTGGCATCGCTCCCTGGCTGCAGAGCCGACCGCCTCAGCCGCTGGGCGATGTGCGGTGATGATGATCGTGCTGATCGGGCTGCACAGCCTGCTGGAATACCCGCTTTGGTACGCCTACTTTCTGCTGCCCACCGCCTTTGTGTGGGGCTTCGCGCTTGGGCTACCGCTTGCCGCTGCGCATCCAAGTGTCAGTCCGCCAACCACGATCGGCATAAGCACAGCGGCTAGCGCCGCCGCGCATCCAGCGGGCTTGAGCGGCAAGCTCTGGCGTGACTGGCCTCTTGCCGCGGCCGGAGTCCTGTGCATGGCCGGTGCGGTGTTGTCCGTCTTTGACTACCTGCGTGTAGCCGATATCTTTGCGGCGCGCTCTGGCGCTGCCCCGCTTGAGCAACGCATCGAGGCTGGCAAGCACAGCACCTTCTTCGCCCACCACGCCCACTATGCGGCTGCGACTGTCAGTGACACGCCGGGACAGGAGATGGCATCGTTCGACATCGCTTCCCACCACCTGCTCGACACCCGCCTGATGATGGCCTGGGCCAAGGCCTTTGCCGAGATCGGTGACCTGGACCGGGCTCGCCATCTGGCCGAGCGGCTGCGGGAGTTCCGCAACCCTGCGTCAGCCGACTTCTTTGCAGAGTGCCACAGGGCCCGCGAGGCGGGATTGGCGGTCGCACAGTGGCCATTCCAGTGTCAGCCGCCCTCCAAGGCCTTGACCTGGGAGGACTTTCTGGCGGAGAACCGGGCTCGATCCGCGGGCCAGTGACCTCAGCGGTCTCGCCGTAGAGGCCTGCACTCTCTCGCGAAGCGCAGCTGCCTCTTCAATCCTCGAAGCCGTTGGGGTTCATCGATTGCCAGCGCCAGCTGTCGGCAGACATTCGATCCAAGCCGAAACTGGCCTTCCAGCCGAGTACTTCCAGTGCAAGAGACGGGTCGGCCCAGCACGCATCGATGTCCCCGGGGCGCCGGGCCGCGATGCGGTAGGGGATGTCGCGGCCACTGGCCCGCGCATAGGCTTCAACCAACTGCAGCACGCTGGTGCCTACCCCAGTGCCCAAGTTGACCGACAGAGAGCCGGCTCCATTCAGCAGATGGTGGACAGCGGCCACGTGCCCTTCGGCCAAGTCCACCACGTGGATGTAGTCGCGGACGCCCGTGCCATCTGGCGTGTCGTAGTCGTTGCCAAACACGTTAAGGAACTCCCGTCGCCCAACCGCCACCTGGGCGACGTAGGGCATGAGGTTGTTCGGCGTGCCCCGAGGGTCTTCACCGATCAGACCACTTTCGTGCGCGCCTACCGGGTTGAAGTAGCGCAGCACCACCGTGCGCCAGGCGGGGTTGGCCACGCCAAGATCGCGCAACATGGTCTCGCCGATCAGCTTGGTCTGGCCGTAGGGGTTGGTCGCGGAGAGCGTGGCATCTTCTCGAAGCGGCAGCTGCTCTGGGCGACCATACACCGTAGCGCTGGAGCTGAAAACGATGCGGCGGCAGCCAGCTTCAGTCATCGCACGGCACAGGGTGACCAGCCCGCCCAGGTTATTGCCGTAGTAGTCCAGCGGGCGCGCTACCGATTCGCCCACGGCCTTGAGCGCCGCAAAGTGGACCACAGCTTCAATGCGGTGCCGCGCGAAGACACCCGCCACTGCTGAGGCGTCCAGCAGATCCAACTGCTCGAACTGCAGCCCCTGCCCCGCCATCTGCTCAAGCCGCGGCAACACGCGAGGCGAGCTGTTGCAGAAGTTGTCCAGGCCCACCACCTTATAGCCAGCCTGCAGGAGGGCCAGCCAGGTGTGAGACCCGATGTAGCCGGTGGCACCGGTCAGCAGAATCGTGGCCATCTCAATTCAATGTTTGGCCGGTGGTGGAGCCGGACGCCTGGCCCGAGGAGAAGAGATCACCATCCAACGCGGCGCCCGAAAGCGTACGAGTCGAAGGTACAGCCAGATGTACAGCAGGCAGAACACAGCAACGCAAGCCTGCAACACCTGGGGGTGTCGCCAAAAGAGCGTGGCGGGTACCGCGGCCACGGAGCTGAGCATCCACAGGTAAGGGGCCGTCAGGCTGTTGCGTAAAGTCAGGCTTGCAGCATCTCGCCGCCCCACGGCCCAGCGCACCAGGCGGCGAAATACCAGCATGTGCAGATGCAAGCCGTCGGGCACGCCTGGGCTGCCGCCTCGCACCATCCACTTCCGCCAGACGGAAAAGAGAGTCTCGAACACCGGGTAGATGAACAGCAAGAACGGATACCAAGGCGACACCACACCCCTGTTCCGGACAACCAAGAGCAAGGACAGCACCGCCACCAGGTAGCCGATGAAATAGGCCCCACCATCCCCCAGAAAAATCAGGCCTCGTGGCCAGTTCCACACCAGAAAGCCCAGCAAGGCTCCCGCGCCGCCTAGGGCCATCGACACCACCAAGTTGTCGCCCACCTGCAGGCCCACATAGGCCAGCGAAAGCAATGCGATGATCACAACCACAGCAGCCAAGCCGTTGTAGCCATCGATGATGTTGACCGCGTTGGCGACTCCCGCAACAGCCACCACCGTAAACAACATGCTGAACCAGGTAAAGGTCATCAGCCAGTCCAGGCCCGGGATCTGCACGGAGCGCAACTCTGCGTCGAGGAAGTGGAAGGCCAACACGCCAGAGAGTGCCGTAGCGAGCAGGCGGGTCTTGACGCCGACTTGCTTGGTGATGTCCTCAAGCAGACCTACGACCAGCGGCGGAAGGCCGCAGGAAAGGATGAGCGACAGCTCAGTGCCGGGACCCGTTCTTGTTGCCAACACCCATGAGGCAAGTCCGGCCAGCCCTAAAAAGACCCCAATCCCACCGACGCGCGGTACGGATGCGGCGTGAAACTTCTGGACTCCTACCAATTGCCGGTCTTCCCATGGGAGACGATAGGCGCGGGAGACACGCACGATCAACCAACTGACCAGCAGACTGACATGAAGTGCGACAAAGAAGCTAGCCATTGGGTCCCAGGTGTCCTTCACATAAATCGACCGGGCGCATGTCTAACTGAAGTGTGCATTCCACATGGATTGGGCAGCTTCTGAAATCATGACCTGCGGGTGTGAAGTGCTTCACCACCCGCCTGACCTTACATGAAAAAAGCCCTCCAGCATCGGTGTTAACGAACGAACCGGTGGCCATCTGGCCGAGTTCATACTGGAGAAGCGTTACGAACCACGCACCATAGAACTCCAGGCGTACTCGTTCAACACACATCGGGTAGGGACACATCTATGAGGATTAGCGTGTAGATCGCCAGCGCTTCGCCCTTCTTTACGGCTGCCAGGCAGAGCGGACTCCTGGCGACCGTGCGATACGATAAGTGGGCCCTTTCGACGGTGTGACTTGTATGCAAGCCTTCAGCGAAATAACTGCATGCCGAGTCTCCGGCAGCAAGCACTTGGTGCCGGTGCTTGACCTGGGATGGCAAGCATTGACTGGCGTCTTCCCGCGATCGGCCAAGGACACAGTCACCGCTGGTCCGCTGGAGTTGGTGTGGTGCCCGGACAGCGGGCTCCTTCAATTACGGCACACGTACAACCCGGGCGAAATGTATGGGACTAATTATGGCTATCGCTCGGGACTCAATCCGTCGATGGTCGAGCATCTCACGAATAAGGTCGCATTCCTAGAGCGCCTAGTGTCGCCAAATGCAGGTGACGTCGTACTAGACATAGGCAGCAACGACGCGACCACCTTGAAGGCCTATAAAACCCCTGACCTCCGCCGCGTTGGTATCGATCCCACTGGCGTCAAATTCCGCGATTACTACCCGCACGAGGTTCGACTGGTACCGGACTTTTTTTCTGCCGCAGCCTACCGTCTGGTCGAGTCGCGTCAGGCACGGATAGTGACGTCGATCGCGATGCTCTACGACCTCGACGCGCCAATTGACTTCGCGCGTCAGGTCGCGGAAGTCCTCGCACCCGACGGCGTGTGGCACTTTGAGCAGAGCTACCTGCCCTTAATGCTGCGCACGAATTCCTACGACACCATTTGCCATGAACACCTAGAGTACTACTCGCTGGGTGTCGTCGAAAAGATCCTCGACTCAGCCGACCTGAAGCTGGTGGATGTCGTGACCAATAGCGTGAACGGGGGCAGCTTCGCCGTCACAGCAGCCCCGCGCGCAAATCGATCGCTCATAGCCAACCGGGCGGTCATCGACTGGATGCTTGAGCAGGAACAGCGGATGGGCCTCGGCACGCCCAAGCCCTACCGTGAGTTCGAGGAGCGAGTGTTCCGACACCGGGCTGATCTGGTTCGCTTGGTGCGCAGCCTAGTAAGCGACGGCAAACGCGTCCTCGGCTATGGTGCATCGACCAAGGGAAACGTGACACTTCAGTTTTGCGGCTTCACGGGCACCGATATCACCGCGATCGCCGAGGTCAACCCAGACAAGTTTGGCTGCGTGACGCCCGGCTCGCATATCCCCATCATCTCCGAGGCCGAAGCTAGAGCCATGAAGCCCGACTACTTCATAGTCCTACCCTGGCACTTCAAAGAGGGCATATTGCGGCGCGAGAAGGAGTACTTGCAAGGCGGTGGCAAATTCATCTTCCCGTTCCCGGAAATCGAGATCATCTGAGGCGGTCAGGCTGAGGTAGATGCAAGGACGGACAGCCCTTATCACAGGCGTGCTGGGTCAGGACGGCACACTGCTCGCACAACGCTTGATCGCGCTTGGCTATCACGTAGTGGGCGCCGTCAAGCCGGGAACGCCAGTCCCAACGGTAGGGCCAATAGCGGCAGTCAGCTTCGCAGCCATAGACCTGACAGACCGTTCCGCAGTGCGGGAACTGCTCGCAACATGTCGCCCCGACGAGATATACCACCTTGCCGCGTCCCACCACTCGTCGGAACGGGAAGGTCTTGGCACCACGGCCATGGAGCGTGACACCATGTTGCGCACCAACTTCTTGACCACCGAGGTCCTTGCCGTATCTGTACTTGATCTTGCAATCGAGAGCCACCTCGTATATGCGTCGTCCAGCCAGGTGTTTACGGCTATTGAGCCCTGCCAGGTTGTCGACGAGTCGAGCCTGCGTAGCCCGTCAACCTTCTACGGGTTTACGAAGTCGTGGAGCATGGAAATGCTAGCTTTCCTCAGGCATCAGAACGGGCTTCATGCGAGCAGTGCCATTCTTTTCAACCATGAGTCGCCGCTTCGCGGAAAACAATATGTGACTCGCAAGATCACGCTCGCCGCAGCGCAGGCGGCACTCGGCTTGCGACCGCTTGTCGAGATTCGCAATCTGGGCGCGCGCACCGATTGGTTCAGCGCCCGCGATGCGGTGGAGGCCGTAATGCTAATGGCCAGATCGGCGCGGGCAGCGGACTATGTGGTTGCGTCCGGCCAACTCCACTCTGTGAAAGACATCCTGCGGGTCGCCTTCGGACACGTAGGGCTCAATTGGGCGGCGTTCGTCTCGGTGATGGACGACACCGAGTCAGCAGCACTTCTCGGCTGCCCCAAAGCACTAGAAAGTCGGCTGGGGTGGCAACGCCGCCTCGACTTCGAAACGACCATCATCGAGATGGTTGAGCACGATATAAGGCAACTGCAAGCGAACCCTTCAGTCGCTTTACAGAACGGCTCATAACGCGCCCCCTCGGCTCCGCGCGTGCGCAACGCCAATCGCGCAAAGCGGGTGAAGTCATGCTATTTTCGATCGGTAGATGCACATGTGCCGGGTAACGATCTCCCCCCAGCCAGTGGACTTACTGAACGCCACCTCCCGTCGAGGTGCCGAAGACTCCGCTAGCGCGGCACGCATCGCATTGACGTCGCCGACTGGAACATAAGCAATGTTTTCCGAGTGGTCGAATCCGACGCGTTCGGCCGAGGTGGTGACGATATAGGCCCCGTTGGCGGCGGCAGCGTGGATCGATGAGTTCCACACGCCGCCCCCCGTGCGGAAGGGCAACACGACGGCATCCGACACTGCGAGCAGTCGCGCGGCATCCATCTCACCCAGGAATCCCGCGAACGTAACCTTACCGTCCCAGCGCCCCTGTGCGAGCTCGAGAACTCGAGCCCTGTAGGACACATCTTGTCCGAACTCGCCTGCGATCACCAAATGGTCCGTTTGCGGATCGGCTATCTCGAAGAGCTTGTCTACGCCCTTGTGCGGATAGATGAATCCGAAATACACCACAAGCCGCTGCTGACCCTTAAGGTAATGCTCCCGCAGCATGCGGCTTTCGTGGGGGCACAGGCTTACGCTTGGGAGCGCCGAAGCGCCGCGGATGTGGTGCAGCGGCCTGCACCGAAGCGCCCAGCGAACTTCCGGTCGCACAAGTTCACGGAAGTTCGGTCTGACAACAATCACTTCCGTACGAACCAGTGTCCGCAGCAGCAGATCACGCAGGCGCAAGGGCTCATGCCAAGTTTGGACAACACGAGCGCCCAGAGAGGCCGACATCAATGGAATCAGATTGACCAGCAGCTGCGCGTCATACCCTTGCGTCGGATATTGGATGTGGACCAAGTCAGGACGCCACGTGCGCAGCGCGCGGAAGACTTGCGCTGCCTGACCGATCTTCCAGTGAGGCATGACGGGCAGGACCTGAACCATAGGCTGCGCGGGTGCGACGACTGCGGTGCTCGTCAAAACGCCAACCTCGACGTCGTCGGCGGCCACCAGCGCCTCGGCCAGCGAGCGGGTGTAGTCGCCTACGCCGCATCGCATCGGCGGGTAGGAACCCGCAACCAGCAGGACCCTCACTTCAGACGCGCTTGGTCAAGGCGAGCGCGGCGAAGGTGTAGGACATCCCTGCACATTCGATCACCTTGTCGGCAGCCCGGAAATCAAGTTCGCCGGTCGGCTGTAGGCCGTACTTCGCCGCTATGGCGATGAAGTCCTCGATGTCACGGCGGGAGAAGATCAGCCAGTCCATTCCGAAGAAACGCTTGCCCTTTGTATCGATCTTGTCGGGCCAGTAATCGAACGACGCGAAAAAGATGCCCCCCGGTCTGAGCAGACGTGAAACCTCCGCGAGCAGTTCTGCCGGGCGGAAGCCATGTTCGATCACCGAGATGGCAGTAATGGCGGTGAATGCACCGGCATCGAACGGCGTGTGCATGAAGTCGCTGATCTGATAACGGATCGCGTGACTCAGCGGCATGTCTTTCAGAGCGGGGTTCAAGTCGATACCGGTCAGATTCTGGTAGCCATTCATGTGCAGCGCAATCAGCACTTCCGACGAGAAACAGCCGATGTCGGCGACGGGTTCTGTTTTGGCGATTCGCTGCTCGATGAGCAGCAGCGCCAACAGGACGTCCCAGCTCTTTTTTCTATCACCGACTGCCAAGTTACGAAGCAGTCCAAAACGCCGCATCAACCTGTCCAGGCGCGTGTCGATTGCCGACAGGCCGCGACGCTGCATGACGCGACGCGACTCGTCAACCTGCGCAGTTGATTGAAGGACCTGCAAGCTCATTGAGGAATCATCCTAGCTCATCAGGGCTCGCGTACGGCTGGAGGTGGACAGGATCAGCCCCATCACGGCAAGAGCCGCAGCAATCCCCAGGAGCAAGGTGAACCCAGGATTGAGGCCGAGTGAAAGTATCGAGACTGATGTGGCTCCAATCAGCAGCGCGGATGCGCAGCCGGGGCCAACAACAGTCGACAACATCCACTGCCATCCAATTCCACGAAGCAGCGAGCGATGCGTCAGCCAGCTACCAAGACAGACGTATAAGACGTTAAGCAGTGCCCATGAGATCGCCCCACCGGTAGCACCCCACTCGCTTGCGAGCCAAATTGTCAAAGGGATCATCACCAAGATCATGAGCCCATTAATCTTGAGCGTGACCTTTGTCATTCCAGAAGACAATTGCAGCGCGTAGGGAAAATGCATCAGACCGTTGAGCGTGGTGCCGACAACCATCAATGACAACGTTGGCGCCGCAGCCGCGGCCAGCGCGGGGTCCCGCGTCCACAGCAACAGCAATTGCGGTGAATAAACGGCGGCAGTCATACCCAAAGGAAACAAAATCGCTGCCAGGACGCCAGATCCAAGACAATAGAACTCCGCAAGACCAGTATCGTCCTTCCGCGCCACATAGGCCGACATGCGTGGATAAATGGCATTAAACGTCGGAGTTAACAGCAGGTACAGGCTGCTCGCCGCAGCCCCCGCTAGGGTGTAGTGGCCGAATTCGCCCAGTGGCAACAGTCGGCTGAGGATGACCTTGTCTGTATTCATCAGCAGTACCGATGACAGGGCGATGCCAGTCATGCCCGCGGCGAGTTGGCCGATTCGCCGCAACTCGGACGTCTCGAAGCGACGGTGCTCGGTTCCCAGTACACGCCATGCAGCATGGCGCATTAAACCCGAGTGAACGAGACCAACGAGCGCTTGCCATGCGAAGAAAGCCTCGATCGTCGGCGAGACAAAGGCCAGGACCGCGATGGCACCCAGGTTGGCGAGCGTGCTCATCGCCATGCTGATGCTGCTCGTGATGTCGATCCGCATCGCGCCAAGCAGCGCTCCCTGGTACGCGCCGGCCGGCCAGCGCATGGCGATCACCAGCCCCATCAGACCGATGGCTGTTTCCAGCCTCGCCGGGGAAATTTCCTGTGCCTCAAGCCAGTGCCTCGCAATGGGCCCGGAGACTGCATATATCGTGGCAGCGATCATTAACGCCACCAGCCAAAAGATGCACGCGACGGAATGCAGGAGGGCGCCAGCGTCGCCAATACGATCTGCCACTCCATACCGGGCGACTTCACGATTGATCGTCGGTGACAGGCCCATGTCAAGTAAGTGGATGAGGGCCTGTAACCCGATGAGGAAACCGATCAGCCCATAGGACTCGATGCCTAGGTAGTGGATGAACACCGGCACGCAGACCAACCCTAACCCGGCCGACCAGGCCGCGCTAAGGAAACCGATTGCGACGGCAGAACTCAGACGCATCGAGTGCATATCGAGAAACCGCCGGGCGCCTGCCTCACGAAACCGCCGCCAAACTTGCAGCCTGAATGTGCCGCGACGGGGCAACAGTACGCGGAGTCACTCATGCCCAGCAAACAGACGAAAGCCCGCCTGTTGCACAACGCCGTCTCGCTTCGCTTCGTTAAGATCAGAAAACACCATTTCCCGAACCAGTTCTTCGAAAGACGTCTCGGGTATCCACCCCAGCTTCGAGCGGGCCTTGCTGGCATCGCCAAGCAGGGTCTCCACCTCCGCAGGCCGGAAATAGCGCGGATCGACGCGCACGAGCACCTGACCTACCTTTATCGCCGACGCCGGCACGCCTTCTACCGGTTCGACCGCGGTCACCGTCATGACCTCGTCTCGGCCGATGCCGCTAGACCGCAGCGTGATGCCCAGCTCCCTGGCGGCCCTTTCCACGAACTCACGTACGCTGTGCTGCGAGCCAGTGGCGATGACGAAATCCTCGGGCGTGGGCTGCTGCAACATCCTCCACATAGCCTCCACATAGTCGCGCGCATGGCCCCAGTCGCGTAACGCCGACAAGTTGCCCAGATACAGGCAATCCTGCTGGCCGAGCGCGATGCGTGCAAGCGCTCGGGTGATCTTCCGCGTCACGAACGTTTCGCCGCGCACGGGGCTCTCATGGTTGAAGAGGATACCGTTGCAAGCGTAGATGCCATAAGCTTCGCGATAGTTCACCGTAATCCAGTACGCGAACATCTTGGCTACTGCATAGGGGCTGCGAGGGTGGAAGGGTGTCGTCTCCTTCTGCGGCACCTCCTGTACCAACCCGTACAACTCGCTGGTGCTGGCCTGGTAATAACGTGTCTTTTTCTCCAGGCCGAGGAAACGTATCGCTTCAAGCAGGCGGAGCGCACCCAGCCCCCCAGCGTTGGCGGTGTACTCCGGCTCCTCAAAACTCACCATGACGTGGCTCTGTGCAGCCAGGTTGTATACCTCGTCGGGCTGCACCTCCTGTACGAGGCGAATGAGATTGCTGCTATCGGTCATGTCGCCGAAGTGCAGGATAAAGTCGCGATGCTCGAGGTGGGGGTCCTGGAATAAGTGGTCGATGCGGTGCGTGTTGAAGTGGCTCGCACGGCGCTTGATGCCATGAACTGTGTAGCCCTTCCCCAAAAGAAGCTCGGCCAGGTATGCACCGTCCTGCCCGGTCACGCCAGCGATGAGTGCAACTTTCGGCTTCGACATGGCTGGCTCTCAGTCTGTGGGTTCCTGCGACATGGCCTTCAACATCTAACGCCCTGCCGCGCCTCAAAACTCAGCGTTGATTGTCACTTTGTATTGATGGGGGTGCGGACGATTTCTTGGACTACCTGAGGGGGTAGTTCATGTATTCAGACGAGGATAGGCTACGCGTCGTTCGGCTTTTCATCAAGCTCGGCAAGCGGGTGGGCTTGACGATTCGGCAGCTTGGCTACACGAACGCCCGCAAGGAGCAGGCGATCCAGCACTACCTTGACCACGGCCGTTGTCTGTCGGCAACCGTTAAGGCACTTGGCTACCCGTGCAGGTCGCTGCTCGCCAGTTGGGTTCGGGATGCGTATCCTGAGGAGCGCCCGCGTGTGGGACAAGCTCACGAGGCGCTGTCATCTCAGGCG
>Ga0315904_10010585_pt1 | contig 11902 bp, 17 predicted proteins | sample LakEriMetagenome_6_FD_203529 | JGI IMG/M metagenome (GOLD analysis project Ga0315904, IMG submission 203529) | Freshwater fungal communities from buoy surface, Lake Erie, Ohio, United States - Buoy 12 MA120 | ecosystem: Environmental > Aquatic > Freshwater > Lake | place: USA: Lake Erie, Ohio...
AATTTCTAACGCTATAGAGTTTGCTAAACGTAACGCTAGTACTCTAAAAATAGTAGGCGGAGTAATCCTTACCGTAACTGCCGCACTTGCCGCATATAACTTAGGAGTTAAAGTAAGTATCGCGCTTACGAAGGCGTGGGGCATTATTACTAAAGCGCAAGCAATAGCAACGGCAGTTCTTACAGGACAACAAAAGTTACTTAACGTAGCGATGAAGGCAAACCCTATCGGTTTAATCTTTACTGCGGCAACGCTTCTTATTGGCGCGTTTGTAATGCTATGGAATAAGTCCGAAACGTTTAGAAAAGCGGTTATACAAGTAGGCAAAGCAGGGTTAATGGCGTTTGCTTCTATCGTTCCTATTCTTGGAAAAGTAGGAGAAGCAATACTAAAAGTAGTTTTAACTCCGCTAAAAACGCTTCTTAGTGCGCTTTCTAAACTACCTGGTGTTGGTAAGTATGCTAAAGCAGGTTTAGATTTACTTAATAAAGGCTTAGACGGAGTAAGCGACTTTGCCGATAGTGCTTCTGCTAAGGCTAAAAGTCTTGCTGCAAACTTAGATAAGTTAAATAAACCTATAAAAATCGGTGGTGGAAAAGGTATTGAGATTCCCGATTTTGGTAATAGCGGTAAAGGCGGAAAAGGTAAAGGCAAACCTAAAGAAACCGAAGCGCAAAAGAAACTTCGTGAAGATAACGAAAAGTATATGGAAATCGTTAAAGACTTAAACGATAAAGTTAGCGAAGCGCAAAAAGACTTTAATGAAGAAATGTTAGAGATTAGCGATACCTATAACAAACGCGTGAAAGAACTTAATATAGAAGCAGATGAGCGCAGAGCCGAACTTCGTGCTGACGCTAACGAACGCATTATGAAACTAGAAGCAAGTGCGGCAAAAGCGCGTCTAAAAGCGGAAGAAGATAAGAATAAAAAGATTTTAGAAGCGCAAAATCGTTTTACCGAAACCGTTACGGAACTAACTAAGAATCGTACTGATGACCTTGCTAAGTTAGAGCGCGATAAAAACGAAAAGATAGCGCAGATAACGGAACAAGGTAACGAAAAGTTACAAGGCATTATTCAACAAGGTATTAACCGACTACGTGACGCGTATAAAAAAGGTACGGAGTTTAATGTAGGCGATTTATTTAAGGGACTTATTGACGCTGGCGAAGCGAGCGCAGACGGCTTACTAAAGAAACTTAAAGACCGTCTACTAGGCGCGCGTAAGTTAGCAGAGAATGCTTCTAAGTTATCTGGCGCAGGATTTACACAAACTTTTATTGAGCAAATTGTTTCACAAGGTCCAGAGATAGGTAATCAACTATCCGAAGCCTTACTAAAGGCTACGCCTGAAACACTTTCGGCATTACAAGAAACTTATATGTCGCTCGAAGATTTAAGCGATACAGGCTTAGATACGCTTGCTAAAAGTATGAATGACGGTGGGCAGTTTGCTACCGCGCAACTAGCCGAAGCCTATGAAGAAGCCCGTAAAGATATTTCTAAGGCTCTTGCGGAAGTAAATCGCGACTATATAACTTCACAAACCGCTATTAACGAACAGTTTAACGCTGGTATGTTACAAGCGGAGAAAACTAGAGATGCCGCAATAGCGTCTGCGCGAGCCGATTTTGATATTGCTATAGCCGAAATAAATAAAGAGTTACAAGAATCTATTGCGGAAGTACAAGCCGATTTAGTAAAAGCGTTAGCCGAAGTAGATAAGAACTTAACTAAAGCGTTAGCAAAAGCGCACGAAGATATGGTAGACGCGCAGGAAAAAGCGCGTAAGAAACTAGCCGAATCTCTTGCCGCAATAGAAAAAGAGTTTAATGAAAAGTTAGGTAATATTAAAAACGCTATTGCTTCTACTATGGCGGCAATAGCCTCACTTCAAACGTCAATGGCTTTAGCGCAAAGTAAAACAAGCGTTACTACATTGCCTTATACAGGTGGCGGTAGTATTACTACTCTTCCATATACAGGTGGAGCCAAGACCGTTCCTGCTTCTTTTAGTCCAGCAAGTTTTAGAGCCGCAGAAGAAAAATCTATGGCTACTTATAATATTACGCAAAACTTTACGGCTACAAAAGTAGACGCGTATGACGTACACGAAAAAACTATTATGGCTATGAAGTTAGGTTCTCCTGTAACAGTACCCGTATCTAAGCCACCTTCTACTTCTAATCTTACGCAACGTACAGGCGGTTCTAGGACGTTAATGCTATGACTATAACTTTAACTACTTCATATTCGTTTTCTTTTAATGGTCTTACTTTCGGCGGAGAAGGCTCGCCTTACCAAATCCTAAGCGTTACAGGACTAGAAGGTATTCCGTCCCTACGTACGCAAGATGATAATCGCGGTTACGCAGACGGTATGTTTTCAGGTCGCGATTTTTACGCAGGACGAAGTATTAGTATTACATTTAACGTTTTTGGTGACGGTACTAACTCCGCACAAACAAACTTTAATACTATTCAGCGTTATCTTCTTCCGCAGACTAGCGGTACTACGCCTTTATATTTTCTTCTTCCGCCAAACGATACGCAATATATAAATGCGCGCGTACGCCTATTTACAACCGTTGTAGACCCTAACTATACGTACGGATATATCACGGCTCAGGTCGAGTTCTTCTGCCCTAATCCTGCTTACTTTAGTAATAACGAGCAGACCGCTTTACTTGCGTATACACCGCCTACAGGACGTATTTATAACCGTACATATAACTTGACTTATGGTGGTGGTTCGGTTCAGATTACAACAACGATTACTAATAACGGTTGGGCAAATGCCTATCCGACTATAACGCTTAATGGTCCGATTACTGACCCTGTTTTAGGAAACCAAACACAAGGCTATGCTCTAAACTTTACGGGGACATACGCCGATACTGACCTACTTGTAGTTGATTTATACAATAAACTGATTACCCTTAATGGACAACCTGCTCGTAATCTTCTTATTTCGGGTGAGTGGTTTTGGGCGCAACCTGGCAATAATGAGTTCTACTTGACGGGTGATGCAGGAAGTACGCTTGTAAATGTTACGAGTGCTACGGTAACGTGGAACTCTGCTTACGTATAGGAGATTAAATGACACTACGTACTCCGCCTTCGTGGTTACAAAACGGTTCTCACCCTGCTGAAAATGACCGACTTACAACGCAAGCACTTTGGGCTACAACAGGAATTATTAACTCTACTTCGCTAGAAGTAACACCTAACTCTCCTGTAGGTATGAGCGTTCGCGTAGCAAGTGGTTGGGCGGCAATAGTAGGAACTACGCAAAGTAATATGGGTACATATGTTGCTTATAATGACGCACAAGTAACTGTAGCAATTACTACCGCAGACCCAACTAATCCGCGTATTGACCGACTTGTTATGACGGTTAATGATTCTTATTACTCAGGTTCTTCTAATAACGTAGTTTTCCAAGTAGTCGCAGGAACGCCAGCAGGTTCTCCCGTAGCACCAGCAACACCAGATAACTCTATCTCTCTCGCTACTATCGCAGTTGCCGCAGGTGCGTTATCTATTACTAGCGGAAATATTACGGATACTCGCGTTTTAGTTACTACTAATATTCCTGAAAGCGGAGATATTTCAAGCGTTACCGCAGGTAACGGATTAAGCGGTGGCGGTTCTTCTGGTGCGGTTACTCTTTCTATAAATACCGCTATTACCGCCGATTTAAGTACTGCGCAAACTTTAACTAATAAAACTTTAACAAGCCCAACTATTAACGGCGCGACTATTGCTACTTCTACTTTAACTTCGCCTAAAGTAAATCTAGGTATTAACGCACAAACAGGAACTACGTACACAACGGTTCTTGATGATAATGGAAAACTTATAACGCTAACAAATGCTTCTGCTATTGCGGTAACTATTCCGCTTAACTCTAGCGTTGCTTATCCCGTAGGCGCACAACTTAACTTCGCGCAACTAGGCGCAGGACAAGTAACCGTTTCTGGCGCAGGTGGCGTAACGATAGTTTCTACAGGCGCGACCGCTTCCGCACCTAAGGCTCGCGCGCAATACTCGACACTAACGGCGGTACAAACGTCTACCGATAACTGGCTAGTAATGGGTGATATTTCGTGAGCCGTTTAGCCTTAACGCCTACAAACGTACCGTCAAGCGCGTCTGATATATCTACACCTACGCTTCGCGCTGGCGATTTATATTTTAATACTTCACAAGGCTTAAAAGTTTATGACGGAACGGCGTGGCAACTCGTTTCGACAACTACCGTTTTAACCGAAATAGACGGTGGCGCATACGATAGCATTGCGCCGTATCAAGGCGGTTATAGTCCTGATATTGCTTCGACACAGACAGTTAATGGGGGTACTCCATAATGGCAGTAGTAACGCAAATACAAGTACGGCGCGGAACTGCCGCACAATGGACTTCTACAAATCCAACTCTTGCCGCAGGTGAATGGGGATACGAAACCGATACAGGTAAAGTAAAAATCGGTAATGGCTCTACGGCGTGGACTTCGCTTGGTTATACAGGCGCAGGAACAGTAACTAGCATAGTTGCTAGTACGGGTTTAACAGGCGGAACTATTACAAGTACGGGAACTATAGCGATAGATACCGCCGTAACTGCTGACTTAACTACCGCGCAAACTCTTACTAATAAAACACTTACCGCGCCTATTATTAACCTTGCTCTTAACGCGCAAACAGGAACTACTTATACTTTTGTATTAGCCGATAATGGAAAGTTAGTAACCGCTTCTAATGCTTCCGCGCAAACTTATTCTATTCCTACAAACGCTTCTGTTGCTTATCCTATCGGTACGCAAATAAATATTATTCAAATCGGCGCAGGACAAGTAACTATTCAAGCCGTAAGTAGCGGTACTACAACGGTATCAAGTACAGGTGCTACGGCTACTGCGCCAAAACTTCGCGCACAATATTCTTCCGCAACTTTGATTAAAGCCTCAACTGACCTTTGGTATGTAGTGGGAGATATTTCCTAATGCCTATTCTTGGAACTATTGCTTCTTCATATTTACAAACGACAACTTCGTATTTTTCGCTTGCGTCAGAAACTCTAGGCTCATCAAAAAATACGATTACCTTCAACAATATTTCATCTGACTATACTCATCTACAACTTCGTATTGCTTGTTTATATTCGGCAGGAGATTTTCAATTTCGTATAAATAACGACACAGGTAGTAACTATCGCTACCATTTTTCATACGCAACAGGAACAAGTCGCGTATCTGCCAATAGTGGTAGCGGTCAAACAAATGTTGCTTATGGTGGATATACAACAGGTTCTACTTATCCACAAACTCTTATTATAGATTTTTTAGATTACCGAAGCACTAATAAAAATAAAGTAATGCGTGTTCATAATGGAACAAATAACGGAAACTACATTATGGATATATCTAATTGGTGGGTAAATAGTTCTGCCATAACTCGAATAGATTTATTTCCGCAAGCAGGTCAAGGGGATTTCCTTACAGGTTCTTCTTTTGCGCTTTATGGAATAAAGGGGTGATGTATGCCAGCGGCAACATATAAAGTCATAGAAACTCAAACACTACCGAGTACGACAGGTAGCGTGACTTTTAATAATATTCCACAAACATATACAGATTTAGTGATGGTAATCGCTGGAACTTCTAGTAGTCACATGGATATGGCGTGGCGAGCCAATAACGATACAGGTAATAACTATTTTGGTCAGCGTTGGCAAGCAACAACAAGTAGTCAAAGTTCTGATTCTAGTAGTAATGCTAATCAAGCAAACGCTTCCACTTTTGGTACTAGTCAAAGTATGTGTATCTTTCAATACATGAGTTACTCGTCTACGACTTTGCGTAAAACCTGTATTCAATGGAATAGCAACTACTCTCAGGACATCATCACGCTAGGCACTTGTTCTTGGAATAATACTGCCGCTATAACGCGACTAGATTTTAATACACCTGGCGGTCAAAGTGGTCAATATGTTGCTGGCACACGCTTTACTCTCTATGGAATAAAGGCGGAGTGATGACATACAAACTAATAGAAACTCTCACTGTTCCTGCTACTCCACAAAGCGGAATAGACTTTCAGAATATCCCTGCTACCTATACTGATTTACTCATTCTTGCGTCTTTGCGTAATAACGATTCAAATCAGGCGGGAAATGTTTTAGTAGAACTTAATGGCAGTACATCTAGTTTTAGCAATATTTTCTGGCAGGGTAATGGTGTTAATCTCTCACAAAGTAGTGTATCCGCCATGGTAGGAGATATGAATACCGCTTTTGACCCAAGTGGAGTTTTTAACAACATTTTGATTTACTTTGGAAATTACGCTTCAAGTAATAGTAAAAACTTCTTTGCTAAAGCGGTTCAAGAAATGGCAGGAGTGAACGCGTTTATGCAGAATGACGCAAACTTATGGTCAAATAGTGCGGCTATAAATAGAATCACCCTGCGTAATAGAAACGCTGGAATCAACTTTGTTCAATACTCTTCCGCAAGTCTTTACGGAATACGAAACTCCTGAAAGGAAAAACTATGGCTAGACCGACACGACTCGTAGTGGATTGCTCCACAGGAGTGAGAACTATTGAGGAATACACCGATGAAGAAATGGCGCAGTTTGAAGCAGATGCCGCTAGATATGCCGAAGAACAAGCAAAACGACAAGCAGAGATAGAAGCCAAAGCGGAAGCCAAAGCATCTGCTCTTGCTAAACTTGAAGCACTTGGTTTGACCGAAGAAGAAGCCAACGCGCTTATTTCTTAATCTAGGAAGGTCGGCAGATGACTACTACCTATCGGTATTTATTTGCCGACTTACTGACTAACGAAATAGTTGCGGAAATACCTTTAACGGGAGTTTCTTTTAACCAACAGTTAAATACCGCAGGAACGTTTCAAGGTCATATTCTTCTATCGGGTATAAATACATACGGCTATAACATTGACGCCGCAACTCTTCCTGCGCGTAACGCTATTTATGTGGACCGCAATAACGAACTTGTATGGGGTGGCGTTATATGGCAACGTACTTATAACTCCGATAGCCAAGCCTTATCTATTACCGCGCGCGAGTTCGAGAGTTATTTTGAGAAACGCCTTATTACTACTACCGAAGCATTTACTAATACAGACCAACTAGAAATCGTTAGAACGCTCGTAGATAACGCGCAAGCCGAACTATATGGCGATATAGGCGTTATTACGGGAAGTGAAACGTCAGGCGTACTTATTGACCGTACTTATTACGATTATGAGTTTAAGCAAGTCTGGCAAGCGATGAAAGATTTATCCGACCAAGATGACGGTTTTGATTTTAATATTAAAGTTGAATACGACAATATAACTAACGAGCCTACTAAAACGTTAGTACTTGGTTATCCGCGTACAGGGCATATAGATACGGGCGTAGGCGATTTAGATACAAACGTATTCTTATTTCCTGCTGGAAATATTACGGCTTATGAATATCCTGAAGACGGTTCTATAACTACTAATAGTCTTTACGTTACAGGCGCAGGTTCTAACGAAGGAAAGTTATTAGTAAACGCGCTTGCTAACGATTCTTTTACAGACGGCTTTCCGCTTCTACAAACTACTATTTCCTATTCCGATATTACTGACGTTAATGTTTTAACCGAACTTGCTACAGGACGCGTATTAGCGTTAAGCGAACCACCACCAATTATTAAAATAGTAGTTCCTGCTTTTATCGAACCTGAATACGGTTCTTACGCTATCGGTGATGACGTTCGCCTTATGGTTACAGATGAGCGTTTTCCCGAAGGATTAGATGAGATTTACCGTATTGTAGGACTTAACGTTGAACCTGGTGAAGACGGACCAGAACGCGTAACGATTACTTTAACGATTACTACTAACTAGGAACGGCTATGGCATATATAAATCAACCGCCTGACTTACGCGTAATGATGAACGATATTTACCAGCGTCTAAATAAGTTAGAAACTGCGCAAAGATTTACCGCGCCTAACGTAGATTTTGATACGAATACTCCTACAAATCCGCGTATAGGCGATATTTTTTATGATACTTACGCCGAACTTCTAAAGTACTGGGACGGTACACAATGGGTAGAAATAGCGGATAACTTAAACTCTACAACTATAAATACTTTTAATACAACAATACAAAGTACTAATAATAATATGGTTTATACGGGTACGCCTTGCGATATAGAAATACAACGTATCGGCAAAATGATTACGGCTAACGCGACTATTACGTGTACGAATATCTCGAACTTTGGTACGGGACAAATATTTATAGATATGCCTGTAGGAATCCCTACGCGTTCGCACGATTTAGCCGCAGGTGGTTATCTCGTAGACGGCGGTACTACGTATACAATTTTCGGCACGTTAGGCGCAAGCGCAAATAAAATGTATCTCTGGCACCCGACTTCTAACGGCGGTTCAGATATTCTCGACTATAACTCACCTGCCGTATTAGACACGTCAAGCGTTATTAACATAACGGGTGTCGCTCTGTTAGCATAATGCTATGACAGTTACAGAATGGACAGGGTTAGCAGTTAGCGTTACAACCCTTATGAGCGCGCTCGCCGTTGGCGTTCGCTTTTTAGTTAAGCATTATTTATCCGAACTAAAGCCTAACGGTGGTTCTAGTATGAAAGATAAACTCGGACAGATAGACGAAAAAGTAAATAAGTTGGAAGGAAGAATAGATGAAATCTACCAGTTCCTTATTAAACGCTGATTTAATCTTAACTATCGCAAAAGAAGAACTACAGTACGAAGAAGGTACGAATAACGATACTAAGTATGGTAAGTGGTACGGGCTTAACTTTAATCCGTGGTGCGCTATGTTCGTATCGTGGGTATTTAATAAAGCAGGAGAAATAAAGCGCGTACAAGCGTCAGGCGCAAAAGGATTCGCTTCTTGTGACGCAGGATTAAAGTTTTTTACTCGTAAGAAAAAGTTAGTTCCTATCGGTCAAGCGCAAGTAGGCGATATAGCCTTCTTTCAGTTCGATACTGACGCCGAACCAGACCACGTAGGAATCGTCATAAAAAATACGGGTAAAGCGTTAGTGTGTATTGAAGGTAATACTTCACCAAATAAAAAAGGCTCACAAAGTAACGGCGGTGGCGTGTATAAAAAGAAACGTCCGTATTCGCTCGTTATTGCGGTAGCCCGACCATAGGAGAAATATGAAAGCCCTAACAAAATCACAGAAGGCAGTACTAAAGTCAGCACTTCGCCACTTTATTCTCGTAGCGTTACCTGTATGGGAAGTTAGCAACGGCGATACAAAAGCCTTTATCTACGGACTTCTTGCCGCAGTAATCGGTCCAGCGATTCGCGGTATTGACAAAAATGACCCTGTATTCGGTAATGTTGCCGACTGGGTAGAAAAGGATTTGCGAAAAAAAGCAAAGCCTAAGAAACCTAAATAAAACTACATATCGGAGTAGCCCGAAGAACTAAGGGGAAGAGTTCTTCGGGCTATTTATTTTTCGGCGTGTTTATACTCTTTAGTAAATCTTTCCGTGTACTCTTCTCGTATGTCTTTAGAGAAATCTATAGAAGAGTTCCGCTATAAAGGTACTCTTGGTGTATGTCCGTTTGCTAAGTTGATTTCTACTCTTAATGCGGCAGATAAAAAAGCATTACTAAGCGCACTAGAAAAACGAATACCTGACGTAACACTTGCTTCGGCTCTACGTAAAGAAGGTTACAAAATAGCCGAAATAAGTATTTCCCAACACAGAAAAGGTTTATGCAGATGCGAGAACAAGAGTTAAGGGCAATACTCGAACAACGCCAAATGAATCACGGCGATTTCTATAGTAACTTTATTACTATCGGAAAAATCTGGGGTGCGCTTTTAGGTATAGAACCTATCGAACCTTATAAAGTCGGTTTAATGATGGACGCGTTTAAGACCGTACGAGCCTTTAGAAATCCTGAACACGAAGATAACTGGCTAGATAAGTTCGGTTACACCGAACACGCGCGAAGTTCTGCGTTTTACGATAGGACTAAAAAGAAGTGAGTTTAGAGAAGCGAATATCTGAAATCCCCGAAGAAGTCGCTTCTGAGGATTTAGACGAACTACGGCGCGCGTTAATCAGAACGCAGAAACAACTTAAAGACGCGAAGCAACGTACGGAAGAGTTAGTAGCGGCAACACGGCAAGGCGCGTATGACGCTATGTTGGCTATGGGACCAATACAACCCGTACGAGATGTTGTACAAGATAAGAGTAAGAAAAAAGCGGAGATAGCCCTATGGCACTTAACCGACTGGCAAGGCTCGAAGAAAACTACAACTTATAACTCGAAGGTTATGCGCGAACGCGTATTTAACTTTATAGAGCGCGCTCGCCGTATTACGGATATACAAAGAAAAGACCACCCCGTAAAAGAGTGCGTAATCCTTTTTGGCGGAGATATGGTTGAAGGTTTATTTAACTATCCTGCGCAGTTACACGAAGTAGATTCGACTTTATTCGAGCAGTACGTAACCGTTAGCCGTCTAATCGTAGACGCGGTAAGAGAAGCCCTAACTATTTACGAAAAAGTTCTAGTAGTAGCCGAATGGGGAAATCACGGACGTATCGGTAGTAAGCGCGCAGACGTACCGCGTAACGACAATATTGACCGTATGTGTTACGAGTTAGCGCGACAGTTATTAGCAGACGAAAAACGAATAGTTTGGCAAGACTGCCCTGATGATGTTCAGAGAGTAGAAATCGGAAACTATCGCGCGCTACTTATTCACGGTGACGAAGTAGGAAGAAACGGTTTCGCTAGTCCTAACGCAATAGTTCAACACGTAAACCGTTGGCGTAGCGGTGCTTATCCTTGGGCATTTCGTGATGTGTATATCGGTCACTACCACACACACGCTTGCTGGCCTATGGCTAACGGAGAAGGTTCGGTTTACCAGACTGGTAGTACAGAAAGCGATAATCGCTATGCGAGAGATTTACTTGCGGCAAGTGCTACGCCGTCACAAAGACTTCACTTTATTGACCCCGTGAAGGGAAGAGTTACTGCTGAATATAAGGTTTGGCTTGATTAAGAAACTCTGACGTATCTACCGAATCGTCAATACTAGGAGAATGTTCAATAGAGCATTTACCGCAGTTTAGGCACATTACTCTTCGTCATCATAGTCATCACCGTAGTCGCTAGTAATCAAACGCATATCGGTAATATCAATGTTATTCGCTTTAGCGGTACTAATCGCTTCCTTGAAAGTTGTGAGTGCGCGGTTAGTAATATCATCAACCATATCTGGGTATTCGGCTTCCGTTCCAATAGATACGTTTAAGCCACCCATACGAATCTCTACGTGTGTGTATGTTGATTTTCCGTTTGCCATAGGTAAATGCTAACTCCGTTACGGTCTATCGGGTCAAGTAATCCGAATCCCTAGACGGGCAACGGCGTGTCTAAGCCCGATACCCCTAAACCCGTCCCGAACTCCCCTACGCGCCTAAAAGTGGCTCTAAAGCCCGTATAGCCCGTTTACGGGGTATCTAGGGGAAGGCGCGTTTTCCTTCCTATTGGTAAAGCGTTACGGCTCACCGTAAGATTTCCCTAGTACTACCAGAAAGCCCCTATCGCTCGTAGTAGTCGGAAACGATGAGAGCAGGTACGCAAGTAAGGGAACGTACAGGGACATTGAGAACTACATAGAGATAGCGTTACAAAATCCTAAAAACGAAACAGCGTGTGCGCTTCGGCGTACACGTTGTAACGCAATAGTCGCGTATTGCGTCTGAAGAGTTAGCGAAAGGGATAAATAAATGAAACTTGCAGAAGGAATGACCGCACAACGTACTAACTACGGCACTACATACGTTTATAAAAACGTACGTATCACAAAATCGT
>Ga0315904_10010586_pt1 | contig 11901 bp, 6 predicted proteins | sample LakEriMetagenome_6_FD_203529 | JGI IMG/M metagenome (GOLD analysis project Ga0315904, IMG submission 203529) | Freshwater fungal communities from buoy surface, Lake Erie, Ohio, United States - Buoy 12 MA120 | ecosystem: Environmental > Aquatic > Freshwater > Lake | place: USA: Lake Erie, Ohio...
GTGGTGCCGCCAAGGATTGCGATCCAGCGGCGTTCGACGCCGTCGGCCATCGTCAGTGCCGCGAGCAGCGGCCTGACCACGAACCGCGAGACAATCGCCTCCTCGAAGCCGCGTTCGAGAGCCAGATGGTAGAGGTGCCGGCTGAGTCCTCGGGGCAGGAGTCGCACGAGCGACCACGACGATTGGCCGGGGTGTCCTCCGAGGGCGGCGGCGAGTTCGTGGCGGTCATGCATCGCCGAGGGCGAGCGGAGGATCTGAAGGCTGCGAAAGATCGCGTGGCTGACCACATGGATCAGCGGCAGCCACCGGAAGCCGAGGCCGATCTCGGCCAGAATGATGCCGGCCTGCGTCATCGACGCGTAGGCCAGCATGCTCTTGAGGTCAGTCTGCACGCTGCCGACGATCGACGCGTGCAGTGCCGTTCCGATCCCGATCGCCACGAGCAGCCAGGCGGTAAAGGGGGCCGCGTCGAGCAGCGATTCGCACCGCAGGAGCACGTAGGCTCCGGCATGGATCGAGAGGGCGCCGTAGAAGATCGCGCTCGACGGCGTAGGGCCTTCCATGGCCCGGGGCAGCCAGCCCGAGAACGGTACCTGGGCGCTTTTGCCGAGGGCGGCGAAGGCGATCAGGAACGTGATCGCGACAGCCGTCGGGCCGGCGACAAGGCAGGTCGCGTGGGGCCAGTCACCCGAAAACAGGGTGGCGAAATCGCCCGTGCCGGTCGCCCGGTGAATCACGACGCTGGCTCCGAAGAGGCCGACGTCGCAGATCCGGTAGGTGACGAAGGCCCGCAGGGCGGCATCGACGGCATTGCGCCGCTCGTGGAAGAAGCCGATCAGGAGCGCCGACGAGATGCCGAGAAACTCCCAGCCGGCGAACAGCACGTCGATGCTGCCGGACAGAACCATCAGGTTCATTCCGGTGCCAAACAACGCCAGCAGGATGAAGAACCGCGTGAACCCCGGCTCGCGATGGAGGTATTTGCCGGCGAACGCGTTGACGAGACTGCACAGTCCGGTCGAGAAGCAGACGTAGGGAATCGACAGGCCGTCGGCGACGAGATCGATGCTGGCCGTGTGATGACCAACGGCGAAGAGCCTGCCGAGATGCACGACCTGCGACGTGAACCCGCTGGTGGTGAGGGCGACCAGCACGGCCAGGGCGGCCACGAAGCACGAAAAAAAAGCGAACGCCACCACGCGGGTCGTCGCCCGCTCCGACAGCGGGCGGCCGACGAGGGCGGGGAGGCCGATCGCTGCAAGTGCCGCCGCCGGGGCCACGAGTTGCCAGGCGACCAGTGCCGAAACCGGATGAGATGTCAGGGCGTGGAACATCATGTCGCCAGCCTCTGCTTCGAGGAGGCGGACCCGACCGCGAGCAGGCTCGCCGGCCGCACGTTGCCCCGATGGCCGTGATACCAGGCGGCCGATGACGAGGCGACCGGAAGGGCATCCGACTCCGCCGCATAGGGCCGAAAGGAGATGGTGTCGTTGCAGGCGTCGTGGATCGTCAACTCACCCGTGTCGGGATCGCAGGCGACGAGTTGGATCCACTGCCGCACAAACAGGTTTTTGACGGCGGGCAGGCGGTCGAGCACCGCCGCGATCCGGTCCTGAGGGGCTTCCACGATCATCAGCAGCCGGACAGGTTCGTGAATGTCCACACCCTGGAATGGCAGGCCGGTTCTCAGGTCGCTCGCGTGCCCGTCCATTACGCCGATCAGCCCGGTGATGTTGTGCGGCAGTTTCGTGCCCGCGCCGTAGACGAGCGGATCGACCCTCGAGAACAGATAGGCCAGGTTGATGCCGCCGCAGACGGGGCCGACGGCGGCGAGCGTTCGCTCGAGAATGGCGCCGGCGTGGTCGCTGTCGGGATCGTAGGAGACGAGGAACGAGCGGCGGTCGAGAAACAGTCCGCGGGTGAGCCGGCGACGGCCCACGATGCAGATGGAGTTGCTCGCGTGTCCGTATTCGGGCCGCACCTGGGCGAGGTCGGCCGCGCGGCCCTGAACCCGTCGCAAGGCCTCGCCGGCGGTGATATCGGTCGGCACCGAGTCGAACCTCCGGCAACGCTCCTGGGCGTCGAGGCGGCCGGTCTCCAGGCAGAGCCGACGGAAGGCCTCGAAATCGCCATGGTGCGAGACCGGGATTCGCTCGACGTCGAACCAGGTGATCGAACTGGTGCAGGTGTCCTGCATGCCGGCCACGAAGACGACGTCGGGCAGAATCTCGAGTCCCGTGTGGGCGAGGGCTGCACGCACTTCCGGGGCGTTGGCCATCTGGGTGAACGCCCTGGCGTTGGGGCCACCGCGTCCGCCGCCGCAGGCCCCGCAGTCGTAGGCGCTCTCGTGCGGATTGTTGAGGCTGGTAGAGCCGTGGCCGATGATCGCCACCAGCCGCGCGAATCCGCCAGTCAGCCCGATGTCTTCGAGGAGGCGGCGGACGATCGCAGCCATTTCGTTCACGTCAAACCCGCGGAGTGTGCCGTCGGGGAGTCGTGTTTCGTCGTGCCTGGCGAGTTCGAGCCGGGTGGCGATGCGTCGCCGGCCAAACTCCGCCGCCACGGTTGCAAGGTGCGACGTGAGTCTGGGAAAGGCGACGCGGGCCACGAGCGGAATCGCCGCGATCGCTCCACCGACCGACGTGAGCAGACCGCCTCGAACCAGTGACTGGCTGCCCTGCGAGACGCTACCCCGGAGTATGCCGAGGAACCTGCGAATCGACTGGCGGAGTCGGTGATCGGCGAGGGCGCCCTCCTCGGGCACCTCCGTGATCGTGTGCCCCGGGCGGATGACGATCGGGCAGAGCGGAACGGCATGCCAATCGTCGATGCCGCGGAAGTACATCGGCACGGCGAAGAACCCGGCCGTGCCGTAGGTCTCCACGTCCGGGGCGAGTTCCTCGAGACCGCGGCGGAACGATTCGCAGCGGTCGTCGATGCAAAACACCGCCTGCACGCGAGGCGGTGCCGCCGCGTGCAAACGCAGGCGGCGGTGCGAGGCAAGGGCGTCGAGCACCTCGATCCGGTATCTCCGCTCGTAGGCGAGGTGAAAGAGCCGGCGGCGGGCGATGGGGTCGAAGGCGGCGATGGCATGCTCGAGTTCGAGCACCTCGTTGTCGGCGAGGCCACGGATGTCCTCGGCCGAAAGCCCGAGGAGCTGAGACACCTGATGGAGCAGAAAGGCCCGCGACAGGGTCCCGGGCCCGCGGCGGGGCGGGTGTCGATCACGAAGCTCGGCCCACAGGCCGCCGAGCAGGGCCCCGTCGTCCTGGCCGCGGTCGCGATGGCCGAGTTGCTCGGCCGCCCATTCGGCGGCAGTTCGGTCGAGCACCAGCCGCAGGGCGACGAAGTCGATGACGTGCACGGGCAGCACCTGCACGGGTGCGCGGTCGGGCCGATCCTCCAACTGGCGGATCATGCCGGCCCAGCCGCGCAGCGCCACGAGTGTCTCGGCAAGGTAGTCGGTCCAGAGCGATTCCGGCACGCCGAGGTGGGTCAGTTCGTGCTCGATCACGTCGAGGGTGGCGGTACGGACGTCCGGACCGGCGTCGAGACTGGCGCGCACGCTTCGCAGCCGAGCCGGCAGCTGCCGGCTCCACGGCTCCACCGGCCCCAGGCTCCCCGAATACACGCCGGCGATCGCGGCCAGCAGGCCCCGATCCCGGTCGGGCATGGGCCATGCCGCGACGCCCTGATCGAGATAGGCGGCCATCATTCGGATCAGCAGCGGATGGACTGCCGCGTCGGTGTCGAGAGTCGGCCGCACGGCGAGAATGAGATCCCGATGCCGAACGGGCGGCGGCACGTGCATGACGGCGGGGCGGTTGCCCGACGTCGCCTCGACGCAGGCATGCCAGAGATCGCTGGCGATTTGGCCGTCGCGATCACGTGTCGTCTCCGGGGAATCGACCGTCGATTCCAGCAGCCGCGCTCGGACGTGCGGCTCGAGATCGTCGCGCAGCCGCTCGATCGCGTCGCTCTCGGTGAGCGTCCACCGGACTGCAGAATCGCTTTCGAGCTTGACGCCATGCAGGAGCAGCTGCCGATGCAGCTGGATCAGCGTGGCCCGCCCGCCAGCCAGGGGCGAGGCGGCGCGTTCGCCGAGTTCTGCGGTAAGCACTGCCTCCACATCCGACACGCGGATCCGTTCCCGGGCCAGTTCCTCGCGATAGGCGGTTTCCGAAAGGAATGGCTGCGCCCGGTAGAGACGACCTGCGCGGACCACCGCCTCCTCGAACGGCAGATTCTCGAAGCCCTGCAGCGGATTCAGCGCCACGAACGAATCGATCGGCCCCTGCGGTGGCAGGAAACGCGCCGCCGCAGCGATTATCTGCTCGAGCATGTCGTGGCGGGTGGAGGCTGGCATCGGAAGGCAGGCGTACAAGACGGACGGCGCGGATTGAGAACCGAATGAGGATCTGCATGCCACGCCGCAAGGCGCATGGCATACACCAGACGAATGCGTCGGCACCCCCGGGCGTGTCATCGCCCGCGGAGAGACGCATCAGCGGCGGGCGGGAGGTCCGCGAGAGGGATGAAGGCGGGGCCGCGAGATCTCGGCCTGGGAGCCGGAGGATGCCGCGATGAGCCGTACCGCTTGGGCACCATCGAAGGCTGATACCGACGCCGCGAATACGTGCAGAACCCGGCTCTGCTCCTCCTCGGTGTCGTCTTCCTCGCACTGCTCCGCGATGGCTCCCGCGTCATCCTCGCGACTGCCGTCGAGCGGCGCTGGATCAGAGGAACGGAGGGCAGTCGGTGGAAACGGATCTGCTGCGGCCAGCTGAAGCCCCGACAGGAGGGGAGACGCGGCAACGAGGGCGATCAGGAGAGTTCGCAGCGTGTTCAGCATGTCGGCGAGAAAAAGGTGCATCCGCCTCACTGAGAAGTCTACGTCACGATCGCCGGTGGCACCAAACCATGTTTTGGCGGCGTGCCCTTGGCCTCTTGCGAGATCGCAAGGAGGTACGGCGTTGGGCTTGGACGAACGGGGGAATGGCCGCCCGTGTAAGCCGAAGGCCGTAAGGCCTCGGGCGCGGTCGAGAGGATGCTGCGTCTGTTTTGGCCTCGCCCCACGCCTTACGGCGTTGGGCTTCTACGGCTGCCGCCTCGGCCACCACGACCGCGACCACCACCGCCACCGCCGCGGGGCCGGTCGGCCTCCGGGTCGTAGGCGGGATTGGCCTCGCGCGGGATTGCTGCGGCGGTCTCCCGTTGCCACTCGTGCAGAGTTTTGGCGAGCGCGCTGGTTCGCCCGGCCTGCTCACGCGACAGATCGCGGCTCTCGGAGGGATCGTTCGCGAGGTCATAGAGCTCCACGCGACCATCGTCTTCGAAGAACTCGATGAGTTTCCACCGGCCCTCGCGGACGGCGCTCGAGGGCGTCGCCCGGCCGACATAGCAGGGAAAGTGCCAGAAGAGATGGTCACGCGGGAGCGTCGCAGCTCCTCGTAGCAGCGGCCCGAGGCTTGCGCCGTCGAGCGTCTGGCCGGCGGGCGGTGTCGCTCCGGCCAGTTCAAGGAGCGTGGGGTAGAAGTCGATGCTCGCCACGGGCACGTCGCAGGTGCTGCCCGGCGTGGCGACGCCGGCGCCGGCCACCACGAGCGGTACGCGGATGCCGCCCTCGAAAAGTTCTCCCTTGCCGCCCTTGAGCGGCGGCGTGTACTGCGACGTGCCGCCGTTGTCGCTCGTGAAGATCACGAGCGTGTCGTCGGTGAGGCCAAGCTTCGCAAGCCGTTCGACGATCCGGCCGACGTTGCGATCGACCGCTTCGATCGTGGCCGCCTGCGCGGGATCGTTACGGCGGTCGTTGGCCGCGGCCGCCTTCCGCTCGTACTTCGCGAGCAGCGGGGGGTCGGGATCGAAGGGGGCGTGGATGGCATGGTCGGCAAAGTAGACGAAGAACGGACCGCCACGCTGCTGTTCGATGAAGGCAAGAGCTTCGTCGGCGAGCCGGTCGGAGAGCTGGTTACCGTCGGCGTCAAAGTAGGCGTCTTTCGCGAAGCCAAGGTTTTCCGGAAACACGACCGTGTCGAATCCCTGGCCAGCGGGTGTGACGGGGCCGGTGCGGCCGCGGCCGAGGTTCCACATCCCAAGAAACGCGGTCGCATAGCCTCGGCCCTTCAGCGACTCGGGGAGCGTGACCACGTCGGTGGCCAGTTCGGATTCGCTGTGGGCCGCCTGGAGCTTGTGCCAGGGCGACCCCGGCGGCTGCCGCGGATCGACGACGGTGTAGATGCCGTGCCGGGGCGTGGTTTGCCCCGACAGCAGACAGGCCCGCGTTGGCGCGCAGTTGGGGGCCGACGCATAGGCCTGGGTGAACACGACGCCCCGCTTTGCGAGCCGATCGAGATGCGGCGTCTCCACGAACGTGTTGCCCATGAAGCCGACGTCTCGCCAGCCCATGTCGTCCATCAGGATCAAGACCACGTTCGGTGGCCGCTGTGCCTCGGCAGCGCTGGCGCGAGGCAACACCAGCATCGCCATCGCGAGCAACCCGAGCACAAGCGAGCCGCGGACCAGGGTCATGGTGCCGCCCGTTCGTAGCTGAAGGTTAGCGTGCCTTCGGCGAGCGTCGTGGTTCCGATCGCCGCAAGCAGGGCCTCGCGGGTGGCGTTGCCGGAGGGCAGTTTCAGCGGAGCCGACAACGCATAGACGGTGATGTGATACTGCTTCACACCCGGTCCCTTCGAACACATCGGGTCGTATTCCGCGCGGCCCTTGTCGTTGAGGCCAGTGGTGCCGACCGATCGCGAACCCTTGGGAAGCGACGTCGCCGAGGCCGGGATGCCGTGGACGACCCAGTAACTCTTCACGCGATCGGGCGCCTCGTGCCAGAGCGCGAGGGCATAGCAGACGGTCCCCTTTGGGCCCGTTTTCCATTCGATCGGCGGCGAGACGCCGGCGCCGTCGCAGGTGAACTCAACGGGGAGCTTGCCATCGGCGGCGATCGCGGAGCTCGTCACCACGAGGCCACCGGCCTCCGGCTTCATTGCGGCAACAGAAGCAGCCTGCGGTGCCGATGAGTCGTCAGCGCGTGGAGGACGACCATCGCGAGGCGGCGGGGGCGGACGATCCTCACCGGGCCGTGGCCGACGCGGTGGTCCACTCTCCGGCCTCCGGCCACCGCCTGACGCGCCTGGCCCGCGGCCTCCGGGGCCGCCAGGCCCCCGCTGCCGCGGTTCGTAGGTCTCGGTCGTCGAGCGGCCCTGCGGATCGGTGAACGTAAACGTCGCCGCGCCGTTGTCCTTGACGGTGTATTCGACTGTGCCCTTCCGACCACTCACCTCGTAGGTGAGCTTTCGCGAAGCCGCCCCGGTTGCCTCGAAGCCGACGATCGTGGCCCCGCGGAGCGGCTGCAGCGCCTCGCGGACGCCCTGCGCCCGGGGCTGCGGATCGACCTGGCCTTCGCGTTCGGTCACCTCCCCGCGAAACCCGCCGTTGAGATACGGATACGCCTTGGTGGCGTGGTAGTGGTAGTGGCCGTCGGCATCCTCGTGGCCCCCCATCCAGTCGAGGCCTTTCACCGGCGAGCCGTCGGGCTCCGTGTAGCCATAGATCGGATAGCCGTCGAGCGCGTAGGCGACGGGCTTGCCCTTGCCGACGACCTTCTCGAGGTGCACGGGTGCGACGTGGTAGTGGTAGTCGTCGGCCCGGCCGCAGTGGCCGCCGTAGTCGTCGAGTTCGCCGATCGCCAGGGCGTCTTCGCCCCGGTTGTTGAGCGGGTTGAAGATCGGGATGCCATTGACCGCGACGGCGATCGCGCCGCGGAGGAACCGATCCTTCGTGGTCGCGGGGTTCGCGGCCGGCACGGGATGCAGCGGGATCTGCCAGGCGTTGTCGCCGACGTATTTCTGCGGCAGCGGCACCTGCTGCTGCCAGGTGCGGATGCCGATCATCAGCGGGTGATCCGGGACGCCGTTTGACTCGACGAAGAACCAGCGATCGTCGCGGCGGGTCTTGATGTCGCCGCGTTTTTCGAAGGGGGCGAACGCATCGGCGATATCGACGGTCGTCGCGGCTGCGGGCTTCTTCGCGGCGGTGAGACGAAAGGGCTCGCTTGCCTGGGCGATCTGTGCGTTTCGGTCGTCGCTCTCGGTCGTCCCTCCCGCTCGATGACGATGCCACGGGTGGGCGACGGCCGTTGCCGCGGCGAAAAACGTCGTCACGATCACGATCATGGCCAGCGTTTGCCGGCCCGCACCGGCTCGCAGCACCATCGCCACAGATCGTCCCGCCCAACGGGTAGGTCCGGGGCTGCCCGTGCCAATGGAGCCGGGCTTGATGGCCAGCGGAGCCATGGATGGCGAAGCGCAGCCAGCATGCAGAGAGCGGAGGCCAGGATGGCCGCAGCGAACGTCCGGCGACATGGCATGGGCAGTCCCGGACCGGCGCCCGCCACGTTGCCGCGGAATCTCAACGCCCCCCTGAACGTGCATCCTCTGAACGTGTCTACCCTGATAATCGAGTAGGCTCACCTTCGCTCCTCTTTTTTGCCGCGTTTCATGCCCCCCTTGCCGCCGCCTCCGCGGGCCGGCGGTTGGGCAGTCGCCGCGTTCGCATCGTATCGCGGATTGACGGTTGGCAGTTGGGCGTGGACGTCGGCGAGGTAACGCTCGAGCCGCTGTCGCAACCGTGCCGCCTCAGCGGGCACTGTGGTGGCGAGGTCGTTTCGCTCGCCGAGGTCTGTCGCGAGGTTGAAGAGCTTCACGCTGTCGTCTTCGTAGAACGTCAGCAGCTTCAGGTCGCCGATGCGGATGGCGGAATGCGGCGTGTTGCCGCTCTGGTAGTGCGGGAAGTGGAACACGAGTTCCTCCCGGGGCCGCTGCACCTCGCCGCGGCCGTCGTGGGCGAGCAGCGGGGCGATGCTGCCGCCCTCCAGGCCCTGCGGCAGCGAGGCCTTCGGCACCTTTGCCCACTCGCAGAACGTGGGGAAGAGGTCGTAGCCCACCACTGGCACATCGCACCAGGAGTTGGCGGCCACGCCGGGGCCCCGGACGATCAGCGGCACGCGGACACCCCCTTCCCAGACCGATCCCTTGCCGCCGCTGAGGCCGCCTCGCCGGCCGCCACCGCCGGAGCCGTTGTCTGACATAGAGATCACATAGGTGGTGTCCGCGAGGCCGAGCTGGTCGATGGCGTCGAGCACCCTGCCGACGCCGGTGTCGAGGTCTTCGGTGATCGCGGCCGTGGAGGTGCGCTTGTCGCCGGAGCTGCCGGTGAGCCGTTCGTATTTCGCGAGCGTGGCCTTCAGGGCGTTTTCCGACGCGTGCAACGCATTCCACGAGAGTTGGATGAAGAACGGCTTGCCGGCCTTCGAGTTCTTCGCCATGAAGGCCCCCGCCCGATCGGCCATGCCGAAGATGTCTACCGGGTTCGGGTCAGTGAACTGAAAGGCCTGCTCGTTGCCGGTGTCGCCGTCGTGCTCGTCGTAGCCGTGGCGACCCGGGCCGCCGCCGGCGATATGCCACTTGCCGTAGTGGGCGGTGGCGTAGCCAGCCTTGCGGAGGACCTCGCTGATGGTCGCCTCATCGTCGGCGATCTGTTTGACGAGCTGCGGCTCGAGCAGCCGGTGGCCGGATTCGGGGGGGGCCGCCTTCGTCCAGTGGAGCTGGGCCGGGCTTTTTCCGGTCTGGAGGCTGATGCGAGTGGGGGAGCAGACCGGCGCCGGGGCGTAGGCGCTCGAAAACCGCATGCCTTCGGCGGCGAGTTTTTCGAGATTGGGCGTCTGGAAGATCTCGCCCCGCGAGGCGGCGACCTTCGGGTGCATGGCGACGGAGAGGCCGTTCCAGCCCTGATCGTCGGCGAGCATGAACACGATGTTGGGGCGGTCAGCATCTGGGTCGGCCCCGCGGTCGGCCCCCAAGGCGGCGCTCGCGGCGGTCGTGAGGCTCGCAAGTATGGCCGTTACGGCCGTAGCGATGATCCGCCTCACCGTCGGTGTGACAGTCATCGTGGGGCCCCCGGCGACGCCCGCCTTTCCAGCGGAGTCTGTCCTTTATTTGGCGGTCGTCTTCCAGGCTGAGGTTGTCCCCCCGGCGGGCGGCGTCCGCCCTTGGGAGGCCCCTCGGGCACCACGTCGTTCAGGCCGCGGAAGTCGGGCCGCTGCTTGCCGTCGGGGGGCGTCGCCACGGTCTTCCGAAAGATCACGGTGTTGTCGAGTCTCAGGTCGTCGGTCCAGATGAACTTCGCCCTGGTGAAGTCGGCGTCAAAATAAGGTTGCTTGGGATCGACGTCGGCCACGTTGTATTCCCTGGCTTGGCCCCAACCGCTGTCGTCGAAGTCGGCGGCGAACCAGTTGTCGGGAATCGGCGAGTTTTCCACCCGGGGGTTTCGGGTGTCGCCGTTCACGGGCCCGTGGGAAAAGCACTTCGCCTTCCAGGAGGCGTCAGTGACGGTGCCGTCGCCGAACTTCAGGATAAAACCGGCGTCGCCGATGTTCGTGTTGGCATATTCCATTCCCGTCTTCGGGTCGGCGTTGTCCTTTGCCATGACGGCGATGGTCATGGGGTAGGCCGGCAGGATGTCGACCGAGATCACGTTGTGCGGAATGAACGCGATCGAGTCGACCGCGACGAGTTCCCCGTTCACGTAAAGGGAAAACGTGTTGTCGGCATAGACATTGGCCCGGACCGCGTCGGCGATCGCCGGCTTCCGCGGCGGGCCCGGCCGCTGTTCGGCTCCCCGGCCGCAGCATGCCCCAGGAAGGCTAAGGAGAAGGGCCATCAGCCCGACGACACGGGGAAAGGCGACGCGGCACGAAGGGGCCAGCAAGAAAGGAGCGGCACGACTCATGATCTTCCAACGGCGAAAGCATAGGGAAGGTTCTGCCCCCCTCGCGCCGTGGCAACACTTCGCAATCTCTGCGAAACGGTTTCGCAAATGTTGCGAAATGATTTCGCCATTTCTGCGAAATGATTTCGCCATTTCTGCGAAATGATTTCGCCATTTCTGCGAAATGATTTCGCCAAACTTGTGAAACATCGAATGAAACAGTTTCATGCCGACGTCTTTTTGAGCTTCTTCGAAGGGGCACAATGCAGTCGCTAAAGCATTGCCGGAAAACACTTTACGGCATTTCCGTAGAGCTGTTTGGCCAGCAGTCTCACTATTTCTGTGAGTTGTGGCACGCCACTTGCACTTCTATCTCAGCGTCGGAGTGGTCGGGGGATCGTGCCTTGCGGCACGCCGCCGCTGCGGCACTTTTCCTGAATGTTTTCAAGGGGTTTTTTCATGGCTACTTCGTGCGCACGTTTCTTTCGGTCGGTCGCGTTTCTCGCTCTCGTCGCCGTTTCAGCGATCGACGCCAGTAGCGTTTCGGCCGGCAACTGGACCGGCTATATGAACGTGTTCAACAACGCGTCCGGCACGCAGGGGTCGTACGTCTTCGGTTCAGGTTGGGGTGTCGCCGACCTGAAGACGACGGTCTCGAACTCGAACTCCGGCACCATCGTCGGCGACCAGCTCGTGCTCGAGCCGAACTACAACACCTACACCAACTCATTGACCGGGAACGACGCCGATCGTGCCTTCTGGACGGACAGCACGGATGGCGGCGTGACCCCCGGGCCGCTGGGCAACAAGTGGATGGATGCCAACACCTTCGAGGAGACAGCTTCCATCGCGGTCCCGAGTTATACGTTCAGCGGGAACGTGACTTCGAACAACCTCAACACCTCGCTCTATACCGCCAAGGCTTTCATCAAGGTGCTCGATCCGTTGAATGGCTATGCAACCGTGCTGAACGACTCGGTCACGCTCCCGGCTTCCGGGCCGTTTATCGTGACGTCGAACCTCTCGCTCTATCAGGGCAAGTTGCTGCAGGTCGGATTCAGCATGAACGGCCTGAACGCCAACCCGGTGAACGCGGTGAGCAACGGCAGCGTGGGCGTCACCATCACG
>Ga0315904_10010587_pt1 | contig 11901 bp, 10 predicted proteins | sample LakEriMetagenome_6_FD_203529 | JGI IMG/M metagenome (GOLD analysis project Ga0315904, IMG submission 203529) | Freshwater fungal communities from buoy surface, Lake Erie, Ohio, United States - Buoy 12 MA120 | ecosystem: Environmental > Aquatic > Freshwater > Lake | place: USA: Lake Erie, Ohio...
GCCTCGACAAACGTCCACGCCCCTGGTTCGAGGATGACCGCTATATGGGCAGATTACGCTACACGGAAGTCATGATAGTCAATGCCAGGCGCAACCTGGAAGGCATCCACCATTACGTGAGTTCACGATACCTCCGGAATTATCTGGGGGAATTCTGCTACCTCACCAATCGCCGCTATAGCGGAAATCAGAAAGTTGAACACATGTTCGGTTTGTTTGTCAGCAAGGCATGGAACCTGCCGTACATAGTGGACGCTTCCGACTAATCTGGAATTTCCGCCTACCCAACGGTGAAATCACATGCAACTCCTGCCCTAAGCACTTCTCAACCCATCGCACCTCTTTACACTGATACCCATTCCTTATGCATTCAATGGCTCATCACTTATTTGCGATGCAGGTGCCGTTATAATGTCTCATTCACGAAATTCCCATCCCGATAGCTTCGGGAATTGGCTTTTGAACATCATGACATTATTCTACGGCGCGATTCGGGATTCACTGTTTTTCACCTGAAACAAACCCCGGGATGATGGTTTCCGGTGGAATTAAAAATCCCTTCACCCCCTGCTTCATCTCATCTGTGTAATTTGCGGGCATGATTCGTGCGCTTCTTTTTTCGTTCTGTATTGCAGCCGCAAGCCTGCAAGCACAGCAGTTTTACGGACCTGTACTTGGCCATGTGGATTTCCGCGAGGGCCGTGTGGTGATACAAACCCTGCGTGAACAAAGTGTTCAATTGCGCTATCGCGACTCCGGAAGTAACCAGGCCTACCGCTTTACACCGGCGCAGCAGACCAAACTTTCGCATGGTTTCACCGCCGAATTTGGCATCCCTGCCGAACCTGGCCGGACGGTGGAATACGAGGTATGGTTGGACAATAAAACCAGCCGGGGAGGAACGTATTATTTCCGGACGCCGGAACTATGGCGCTGGAGAACAGACCCTCCGGCATTGCGCGTGGCCTTTGGCAGCTGTTTCTACAGCAACGAACCGCGTTTCGACCGACCGGGCAAGCCGTATGGAGACACGGCCACCGATATCTTCAACCGAATCGCCGACAAACAGCCCAATCTGATGATATGGGGCGGCGACAATATCTATCTCCGCGAACCCGATTGGGGCAGCGAGACCGGTATTTACGCCCGTTATACCCATACGCGGTCACAGCCTGGTCCGGCACGGCTGCTTCGCTCCTGCCCCAACTACGCGATCTGGGACGACCACGATTTTGGCCCGAACGACGCGAATGCATCCTTCATCCACAAAGACAAAACCTTGCGCGCTTTCCATGATTTCTGGGCCAATCCGTCCGAAGGACTTCCCTGCCAGCCTGGTATCACCACCTGGTTTGAACGCAGCGATGTGCAGTTTTTCCTGCTCGACGACCGCTACAACCGCAGCCTGCCGGAAGATTCGAATGCAACCATCCTCGGCAAAGCCCAGCGCGAATGGCTGAAAACCGCTTTGCTTTCGGCACCGGCCAACGAATGGAAGGTGGTATGCGTGGGTGGACAATTCCTGAACAGCGCGCAGGAAAAAGAGAATTTCTCCCGTTACCCCGAAGAGCGCAACGACATTATCCGCCATATCCAGGAGAACGGCATCCGGAATGTCATTTTCCTCAGCGGCGACCGTCATTTTGCCGAACTCAGCGTACTGAAAGCCGAAGGCAAACCCACGATATGGGATTTCACCTCCAGTCCGCTCACCGCCGGTGTGTATGCCAAAGGCGACGAAGAAAAAAACACCTTGCGTGTGCCTGGTACCGCGTTTTCGAAAGACCGCAATTTCGGCACTCTTGACTTCTCTGGCCCGCGCAATGCACGCACCCTGACCCTGCGCCTGTTCGACAAACAAGGAAATCAGATTTGGGAACAGATGGTGAAGGCGGAACAAGCAAAAAAGAAGTGACCTGTAATGCGTTGAACGGAGCTTAATTTAGGCAGCAGTTTTTTAATCAGGTGCGGGTTGGCACAAAACACAAACTGAAGCCAACGTGGCTCGGGTTTACGTAATAATTAACTTTATTCGTGTAATCCGGATATTTCTCTTTTCCTCCCAAGAAATAATATGCACGTGCTTCCATAAACTTCCAACGGCCGATGATGCTGATGTTCAGTCCTGTAAATACCGGCCCTCGTGCCATCCCTAAAACACCGAAGTCTATCGTCTCGGTATACGGCACCCACTTCCCTTTACGGAATTCACTTTCAGGGTAATACTTCTTTTTCCAGAAGATCTGGCCAAAGTCAAAATGCGTTCCGAACCGGATAGGCGCATCGCATTTACCAAACACAAACCCAACCGAATTGGCCGTGTATTTCATTCTGTACTGTCCGGTATATCCCTTATCCGGAAAATCAACAACATTACTCCTGCCGATTTTTCTGATCCTGTTGTATTCCAAAGACAAGGGAAGAGAGAAGTCGCGGGAAACAAAATTCAGTCTTAATCCCCACATAGATCCAAGGGCATGCTGCTTGAGTAAATATTCCTGGCTTGTATTGTATCTATTTTGGTAATCGGCGCTTACCTGCATGAAATGATCCGGTATTCGATTCAAAATGGATAGATTGGGGCCAAAATAAAAATCAATTTCCGGAACCTGGGCTTTAACGGTTTGTATAGAGAATGCTCCGAATGCAGAGAGTATGGCGATGCGGAGGTGTAGAAATTGATCCGGGGGGAAGAAGGAAATCATGGTTCAGGTTTTTATTCTGAGTTATTGAAAGTCAAAAATAGTTCATTGCTTAAATATTGGAATGCAGGAATTGGTTGCGACTTAAATGACTCAAACAGCAATTCACCCGAATGCCTGTGTTATCAGGTTGCCTAAACCGGAACTAAAACTATTCAACTCAGCGTTCCGTCCACACCCAAACGCGATTGGGGTCGCTGGGGCGCAGTTCTTCCACCTTGTCGATAAAGGCCGTAAGGTTATGTACCATCGGATCGAGCGGATTGAGTTTCAGGTATTGACGGTACAAGGACAGCATATCATCGAGCTGGCTGCCATTCAGTCCACGGGTATGCAGCATACGGCGGTAGCAGCTGCCGGCCTGGAGCCATGCCGAAATATTGGGATTGTTCTGGTTAACTGTCTTGCGGATATAAGACTTAAACCAGAACAAAGCGGCGCTGTCTTGCTGTTGTTTTACCTGGCTGAGTCCGAGATACCAATACGTTCCGGCATGGTTGCTGTCGGCCTGAAGGATGTTGTACAAGATCGAATCGGCTTCGCGGTACCGGCGTTGGTTCATAATGGCATGGGCCAGCATTTGCTGCATGGAATGGTCGCCCGGTGTGCGCTGCAATGCACGGCGGAAATGAAACTCGGCTCCGCGGTTATCGCCTTCCTTCATGGCCTGGACGCCATCCACATAGGCATCCTGTGCTGCAAGTGTTCCAAAGGTCATGATTCCGAGTAGCAGGAACAGGGCTGCGTTTATCCGTTTGAATTTGTTCATTTTTGCAATCCAAATATACGCGTATGCGGCTGCAAGAATCGTTCCTACTGTTCATCCCCCTCCTTTTCATGGCTTGTGGAGAAGAAGCGATGCACAACTGCACACGCAGCTATGGCAGCGATTCGCTGCGCTACCAGCGCCTGGAAGGTGTGCGCAGCCTGGAGGTTGGTCAGGAGTTCGATGTGTACCTCACGCAAGACAGCAGCCGCGAGGAAGGCATTCGCTTTGTTTATGGAAGCAAACTACTGAACGGACTGCGCGCCGAGGTGCAAGATGGCAAGCTGCTCATCCGCGACATCAACCGCTGCAACTGGACGCGCAGCATGAAAGGAAATCCGCGCTGCACGCTGAACCTGCACCGGCTCGACGAAATCCACCTGCGCGGTGCAGCTTCCCTGCAAAGCCTGGACACCTTGCGCGGCAGCTCGCTCCTGCTCAGCCAGCAAAGCGTTTACGATGCCCGCCTGAATCTGCAATACGGCAATGTCTACGGAGGCAGCAACAACAGCGGCAAGACCATCCTGCGTGGATTTGCAGGGATATTCGCCTACGAAGTAAACGATGCAGGCCAATTGCTGGCTGAAGACCTGATGACCGAAGATATTTATCTCTTTTATTACAGTCCGCTCGATGCCCGGGTACGCGCCCGTCAATGGCTGCAAATCAGCCTCCACGGCTACGGCAATGTGCAGTATATGCAAGAGCCCATTCGCGGCTCACAGCTCAACGCTACCGGCTCCGGCCGTATCCTGAAAGGATTCTGAAAACATGATGGAAAACCTCGTTACGCCCTGGACGCTTTATATCCTGATGGGCATCAATGCTCTGTACAGTTTGCTTGCACTGCAAAACGACCGCCTGATGGAACGCGGGTATTTCCGGGTAGGCGATATCCTCGGGCGCAAGGAAAGCTGGCGCTTGTTTACCAGCGCTTTCCTGCATGTCGACTACATGCACCTGGGGGTGAATATGTATACCTTGTACATTTTTGGTGAAATCCTGAATCCAATCCTTGGCCACGAGCAATTCTTGATGGTCTATCTCGGAGCATTGCTGGGCGGCAATCTGCTCAGTCTATGGGTTAACCACAAGAATTACAGCTATACGGCGGTCGGTGCGTCGGGTGCGGTGAGCGGCATTGTCTTCGCCACGGTAATACTTTTCCCCGACATGAATCTGGGGATCATGTTCATTCCCATCGGAATCCCAGGTTGGATTTTCGCGCTGCTTTACACGGCTTACAGCATTTATGGCGTGCGTTCACAATTGGGAAATGTTGGCCACGATGCGCACCTGGGCGGCGGCATTGCCGGAGCCGTGGTGTTGATTGCGCTATATCCGGACCTGCTCGTTTACTCCTGGAAGCCCATTTTAGCCATCCTCGTACCAGCTGTAATATTTTTTCTGGTTTTGTGGAAGCGACCCGATTGGTTTAAAAGATAAGATTGCTATATTTGCACCCCGTTTCAGCCGGTACGCCGGTATGAGATGCCCAGGTGGCGAAATTGGTAGACGCACTGTCTTCAGGCGGCAGCGCCCACAAGCGTGCAGGTTCGAATCCTGTCCTGGGCACCAGCAAGGGTGCAAGCCCTAACGTTCTTTAAGGAAATGCCCAGTTGGTGAAATTGGTAGACACGCCATCTTGAGGGGGTGGTGCTTCACGGCGTGCTGGTTCGAGTCCAGTACTGGGCACAAAAAATCCTTTGATTACATAAAAAAACCGACGATGCGTCGGTTTTTTTGTTTTAGGCCGGATTCAACGAGCGGCTATCGTGAGGTTGATGTTGATTTAAATTGGATCTTATCCATGCCATACGACCCGGATAACCGGGTCGGGACGCCGTTTCCATTCCGCAGCTAGGATATGCGACCCGGAAGGCCGGGTCGGGCTACATTGCAGCTATCGTTCCGGCCCTCATGAGATGATATCGAATTGCGTCATAACACATTGAATGTCAAGCGTCAATCGACCTGGCTTCCCTGCTGGATGTATGTCATCACAAACCGACTCCCAAAATAACGTACCCTGGGGCCGGATGAAATAGCTCAGCTTTTGCGCGCAATTGCCCGCCCCACAGCTGCAATGATATCCGGCGTATCGATGCCGTATTTCACCATCAATTCTTCAGGCTTGCCGCTTTCGCCGAAGCTGTCCATCACGGCAACCATCTCCACCGGCAGTGGCAGGTTCCGGGCCAACAGTTGGGCGATGCTGTCGCCAAGACCGCCATTGATCTGGTGTTCTTCGGCCGTTACCACACAACGGGTCTTGCGGGCAGAATTCAGCACCGCTTCCATATCGAGCGGTTTGATGGTGTGGATATTGATGATCTCGGCAGAAATGCCCTGTTCAGCGAGGCGAACCCCGGCTTCTATGGCTTTCCATACCATGTGACCGGTGGCGAAGATGCTTACGTCGGTGCCTTCGTTCACCATCCATGCCTTCCCTATTTCAAAAACCTGGTCTGCGGGTGTAAATACCGGCCATTTCGGACGGCCGAAGCGCAGGTAAACCGGGCCTTCGTGCGCCGCAATGGCAATCGTGGCTGCCTTGGTTTGGTTGTAATCGCAGGTATTGATTACCGTCATCCCCGGGAGCATTTTCATGAGGCCCAGGTCTTCGAGAATCTGGTGGGTGGCACCGTCTTCACCGAGCGTAAGGCCGGCATGCGATGCACAAATTTTCACATTCTTGTGGGAATAGGCAATGCTCTGGCGAATCTGATCATAAACCCTGCCGGTGGCGAAATTGGCGAATGTACCGGCAAAAGGAATGTAGCCTCCGGTTGCCAGGCCAGCTGCGGTGCCCATCATATTGGCTTCAGCAATACCGGCCTGAAAAAAACGCTGGGGGAAAGCATCGCGGAAAGCGTCCATCATCAGCGAGCCGGTAAGGTCGGCGCATAAACCCACTACCCGGGCATCGCGTTGGGCAGCTTCCAGCAATCCGGCGCCAAAACCCGAACGGGTGTCTTTGTGGGCGCTCACTTCAAATGGTTTCATGGGTATATCAGAGTGTCATATTCACCGCCGTACCGGTGGTGATTTTGAATGGTTTTTCGAAAGTGTAAACAGTGTGGGTCTCCGCCTTGTAACGGCCCATCAACTTGTATTCGCCGGGTTGCATGATGATCACCTGGCCCATTTTGTTCGGGTCGATATCGCAGACCCATTCCAACTTGTTGTTTACCGTGCGGAAGATTCCGGCCACAACTTCGCGGCTCACATTGAGCTGCAACATGCCCGGGCCCGGGATTTCAATCGTGAAGGTCTGGCTCTGCTTGATGCTGATTCCTGGCTGGAAGATGCGCGGCGTGGTCAGGATTTCGATGTCGTAGGTGCCTGTCAGGTAGCGCTTCTTCGTATTGAAGTCCTGCACATTCACCGTCTGCATTTCATTGTTGCGGCGCACGATGGCCACGAGCCGGTCGTATTTCGTAACACCGCCAATCTTGAGGTGCATATCGCCCTGCGGAGCCGGCACGCCGATGGTATTGTGGCGACCCGGAATCACTTCAATATTCTTCTTGTGCACCGGCGGCATGGTGTGAACAGTAAGGTCGTACTTGCGCACCGGATCGAGGTAAACAGTATCCGGAACACCTTTGCCATTCATCGTATGTACCCAATTCTCGACGACCATACCCGAAGCATTGTCGTAAATGGTCATGGGCACATTCGTTTCATAAGGTAGTCCGTTCACATCGAGCAGGTTCACCTGGCAGGTGGTGTTGTTGAGCACCTGGCTCATAATCACCCCGAGGATCTTGCCGAATTCCTGTTCGTTCTCGGCATTGAAGAAACGTCCCACACAGTTATAGGCAGCCCGGAACTGTTCGCTGTTGGCGCCAATGCCGACGATAAACGGCCGCAGGATGATGCCTTTCTTCTGCAGCGCTTCACTCACTGCGCAGGGATCGCCGTCGCACTCTTCCAGGCCGTCGGTAATTAGTATGACAATATTCCTGCTTTTGTCGACCGGGAAATCGTTGGCCGATTCGAGCAGCGACTTGGCGATCAGGGTATAACCCAAAGGCCGTATCGAATTGAGTTTTGTGATGAGTTCCTTGTGGTTGAAGGGTGTGAAAGGAACTTCGAGTTTGGAGTCAGAACAATCCTTCCGTGTGATGGGCACGGTGTGCCCAAATACGCGCAGACCCACTTCCAGGTTTTCAACCACGCGCAGGCTGTCGATTAGCTTGGTCATGATGCGCTTGGCGATGGTCATCCGGTCTTCCTGGTCCATCTGGGCCGACATGGAGCCGGAGCCATCGAGCACGAAGAGGATACGGGTTTTCTGGGTTTGGTTTGCCTGGGCCGAAGCCGTTGTGGCACTGAATGCGGTGAGAAGCACCAGCAGGCCTGCGGTAAGGTTTTTCAGCATAGCTTTTTCAATAATCTCCCAAAGGAGTTTCGGGAAGCTGTGCCATGGCCTTGGCAAACTGTTCATCGTTGGGTGCTTTTCCGTGCCAGGCATGCGTACCTGTCATGAAATCGACGCCCTCGCCCATTTCGGTCTTCATAATCACAACCACGGGCTTGCCGTTTCCGAGTTTTGCCTGCGCTTGCGGAATAACACGGAGGATATCCTCCATATCGTTCCCATTCATGTGCAGCACTTCCCAACCAAAAGATGCAAACTTGCTGCCAAACTCGCTGAGGCCCATCACATCAACCGTACTGCCGTCGATTTGCTGCAGGTTAAAGTCTACCGTAACCAGCAGATTGTCAGCTTTTTGGTGGGCGGCAAACATCACGGCTTCCCAAATCTGTCCTTCCTGCAATTCGCCATCACCGGTATTGCAGTAAACAATATGTGGGTCCTGATCGAGCTTCTTGGCCAGGGCGATTCCGACTGCTACCGACAAACCCTGACCGAGTGAACCGGTGGCTACCCGGATACCGGGCAGGTGTTCGTGCGTAGCCGGATGTCCTTGCAAGCGGCTGTTCAATTTGCGGAATGTCGACAATTCGGAAACCGGGAAATAACCGCTGCGGGCGAGCACCGAATAATAGACTGGCGATATATGTCCGTTGGAAAGGATGAAGACATCTTCCCCTTTTCCGTCCATCCGGAATGCCGCAGGATTGTGCCGCATAAAATGGAAAAACAAGGCAGTGAACCAGTCGGCGCAGCCCAGCGAACCGCCGGGGTGACCGCTTTGCACTGCGTGAACCATCCGAATGATATCGCGGCGCACTTGCGTCGCAATGGTCTTGAGTTCCTGAACGGTGGCCATTTTTTACTTGTGCAAAGATGAGACAGGAAATATAAATACAGCTGCACAAGTTATACCCAGCGCAATGGGATAAGCCAAATTCAATAGGCACTGCTTTCTGCTTTTCCCAGCAGAAAGTTTATACGGTATTGCGCCAGCCCGAGGGGCTGGGTGTCTGTCGCATTTGGGTAAGGCAATAGCGATTTTAAGATTATCATGCGCTTGCCATGCAACTGACTTTGGCCTTCCTGCAACACATAACTGGAATCGCCCATACGCAGCTGAACCAATGCCCTGCCTGCCTGAATGCAGTTTACACCCCTTGGGCAACGGCTGTCTTCCACCACCCACTGAAACTGAAGTATTTCCTTTCGGAAGCCTTGGATCCGGTATTTTACTCCCTCCCCATAGGCCAACGTGTGTTCACGATCCAGGCGCAATGCAGGAGCGCAGGCCTGTATCAAGCCGGAGATTAAAAGCAGAAAAACGGCCGTATGAACAAGCTTCATCTGATTTCCAACATGGCTTCCTTGCGCTTGTTCGGATTTTTCCCTGTTTTGTCTTTCACCGTAGGGTAAGGACTGAGCGCCTTGCAACGCACCCGGTAATCTTTCCAGCTTACCCAAACAGAATCTGAGTCAGCAACCTTCAGCTTCAACTGTTCTCCATTGATAGATACCGCAACGATGGCCTGCCCTGCCCAGAAACACATGGCTCCCTCGGGGCAACGGCTGTCTTCCAACACCTCTTCAAACTTCACCATCAGATTGCGTTGGTTCAAGTTATCTGCGATGGCGGCCTTCTGGTTCACCTTCAACACGAAGGGAGTGCCGGTTTCACCGTCTATTTCCTTCTTGCAACCTGCTGCGAAAAACAAAATCACAGCCAACGCCATCATAAGGGTTCCTTTTTGCATGTTACAAGTATACCTCATTCCGTCAACCTGTCTGACCCCGTTTGATTACCGGAAATCACACGCGTCATTTTGTCGCAATTTCTTTCAAAAAAGCATCAACAAATGACTTTTTGTCACACAATTTGAATTGGACGAACAATTGCGCATGGAGAGCCAAAGCAAATTATGAATCTGAACAAATTCACGGTCAAAGCGCAGGAAGCGGTGGTTAAAGCCCAGCAATCGGCGCTGGAATTCGGTCAGCAGGCGATAGAACCAGCCCACCTGCTCCATGCTGTACTGGAGGAAGATGCCGAGCTGATGAACTACCTGTTCGGTAAAACAGGCGCCAACCTAAAGCGCGTAAGCGATGCCAACAGCGCCCATCTCCGCAGCCTGCCAAAGGTGAGCGGCGGACAGGTTTACCTTTCCCAAAACACCAACCAGGTGATCATGCAGGCTGAAAAGGCGATGCGTGAGATGGACGACCAGTTTATCACCAACGAACATATCCTGCTGGGCTTGCTCGAATCGAAAGACAGTACCGCCCAGCTGCTGAAGGATGCAGGTGTGAAAGCCGATGAGCTGCGCAAGGCCATCAAGGAGGTTCGGGGCGGCCAGAAGGTAAGCAGCCAGACCCAGGAAACGCAGTTCGATGCCCTGGGCAAATACGCCATTAACCTGAACCAACTCGCCAGTATCGGCAAGCTGGATCCGGTGATCGGCCGCGACGACGAAATCAGGCGTGTACTCCAGATTCTCTCCCGCCGCACCAAAAACAATCCGGTGCTGATCGGCGAACCGGGTGTGGGTAAAACAGCCATCGCCGAAGGCCTTGCCCACCGCATTGTGCGCGGCGACGTGCCTGAAAACCTGAAAAGCAAGACCATCTTCAGCCTTGACATGGGCGCGCTCATCGCAGGTGCCAAATACAAAGGCGAATTTGAAGAGCGGCTGAAAAGTGTGGTGAAGGAAGTGATCGGCAGCGACGGCGATGTCGTGCTGTTCATTGACGAAATCCATACCCTCGTCGGAGCCGGGCGCAGCGAAGGCGCGATGGATGCAGCCAATATCCTCAAGCCGGCCCTGGCACGCGGCGAACTCCGGGCCATCGGTGCCACTACCCTGGCCGAATATCAGAAGTATATCGAAAACGACAAGGCCCTCGAACGCCGTTTCCAGAAGGTGATGGTGGAAGAGCCGGATACGCAGGACGCCATTTCCATCCTCCGCGGATTGAAAGAGCGCTACGAAATGCACCACCGCGTGCGCATCAAAGACGAAGCCATCATCAGCTCGGTGGAACTTTCCCAGCGCTATATCAGCGATCGTTTCCTTCCCGACAAGGCAATTGACTTGCTCGACGAAGCGGCATCCAAGCTCCGCCTGGAGATGGATTCGGTTCCCGAAGAACTCGACGAGCTCAACCGCCGCATCATGCAGCTGGAGATTGAACGCGAGGCCATCAAGCGCGAGAACGACGAAGCCAAGGTGAATCAGCTCAGCGAGGAAATCGCCAACCTGAATGAACAACGCACCGGCATCAACGCCCGCTGGCAGCAGGAAAAGCAAATTGTAGACGGCATCCAGGAAAAGAAGGAAGCGATCGAGCAATACAAGCTTGAAGCCGAACAAGCCGAACGCAACGGCGACTACGGCAAGGTGGCTGAAATACGCTACGGACTGGTCAAGCAGGCTGAAGACGACCTGCGGCAGCTGCAGGTGCGGCTGGCAGAGGCCCAATCTGACAAGCCCATGGTGAAGCAGGAAGTGGACAGCGAAGACATCGCCGAAGTGGTGAGCCGCTGGACAGGCATTCCCGTGCAGCGCATGTTGCAGAGCGAACGCGACAAGCTGCTCCGCCTCGAAGACGAACTGCACCGCCGTGTAGTAGGTCAGGAAGAGGCTATTGCCGCTATTTCAGACGCTGTGCGCCGCAGCCGGGCGGGCCTGCAGGATCCGAAGAAACCCATCGGCTCCTTCATCTTCCTCGGCACCACCGGTGTCGGCAAAACCGAACTGGCCAAGGCCCTGGCTGAATTCCTCTTCAACTCCGATCAGGCCATGATCCGGATCGACATGAGCGAATACCAGGAGAAGCATACCGTAAGCCGTTTGATTGGAGCGCCTCCGGGCTATGTGGGATACGATGAAGGCGGACAACTCACCGAAGCCGTTCGCCGCCGCCCTTACAGTGTGGTACTGCTCGACGAAATCGAAAAAGCCCATCCCGATGTGTTCAATATCCTGCTGCAGGTGCTCGACGATGGCCGCCTGACCGATAACAAGGGCCGCACGGCAAACTTCCGCAACACC
>Ga0315904_10010589_pt1 | contig 11898 bp, 13 predicted proteins | sample LakEriMetagenome_6_FD_203529 | JGI IMG/M metagenome (GOLD analysis project Ga0315904, IMG submission 203529) | Freshwater fungal communities from buoy surface, Lake Erie, Ohio, United States - Buoy 12 MA120 | ecosystem: Environmental > Aquatic > Freshwater > Lake | place: USA: Lake Erie, Ohio...
CACCGGGTCCGCTGCGACGACAGTAGTCTTGCACCCGGTGACGGCTAGCATAATCAGAAACAGCGCGGTTAGTTGCAGCGGCAATTTCAGCGTGGCGAAGCGTGGCATCGGTTGCAATCCTTTGACTTAGTTCCTGGTTGGTCTGATTAAGCGCGATCTGCTTTGCGCGGGCCTTTTCGCTGGCAAGCTGCATCTGCGCTATCGTTGCTTGCGCTTTGGCTTCCCTGCCCTTCCAGCGGCTTACCTGATAGGTCTGCCATGCTAAGGCTAGAGCCATAGGCACCACAACAATCAGAATCCTGTAACGCTTGAACAGAGTTACGGCAGCGTCAAGAGCCAGTGCTATCGGCATCCTCTCCAATCCCCGCTTCCAAAATCCCAGCCTTGATCTTAACGGCCCGCGTGACGTTCTCGGCGCCATAGAACACCGTGCCGGCGAAGACGATGCCGAGTAGCGCCAGTGCGATCTTGTAAAGCGGGTCCACCTCAGTCCGCAGAAGATGGATAATCCACCCCACCAGCCCGACAATGACCAGTGCGACCACCGCCTGGACGATGGATCGTAGCGCCCTGCGGCGATCAGGAGAGTCTAGGCCGAGCATTACACCCAGGTACTACCCGACACATCGACCGCAGCAGTCGAGCCGACCTTGATGAACTTGCTGCCCGAGCCGCGATTGATGCCCGCTGCATCGTTCCACCCGCCGGACTGACCAGCGGTGCCGACAAGAAACACAACCGGCTGCGACCCCGTAGGCCCGGTGCCGGTCGTGGCGATCTGGTCAGCGTTGAACTTGGCGCGGTTGGTGCTGTTGGTAATGTCCACGCGGGCGGCACTGTTGAGGTAGAACGCGCCGACCTCGAACGTATCGACTGCGGGCATCCCGAACTGGTAACTGGTCTTGTTGACGCTGTAGCCCACGTTCGTGGACGAAGCTGGCCAAGTCGGCGTGTTGCGGTTGGAACTTCCGTCCAGATAAACACTGCTGCCAGTTGCCGCCGTAGTGTCGCTGGTGTCCCAGCTAAACAGAATGTCGTGATAACTGCCGTCGCAAAGGTTGGCGGTCGTTTCCAGACGGGCGAAGATGGCGTTGGCTGAGTTGTAAAGTGTCAACCGCAGCGCGCCCGTAGTCATCACCGTCAGCATGACAGCACCCGAACCGGCAGACGGGACGAAGATGTTGCGGTTCGTGGCAGGAGCCGCGCTCATCTTGAAGCGCATAACGGCAGCAGTCCCAAGGGTGCCATCGGAGCCAAGATTTGACGCTCCAGAAACCCGGAACAGGTCGGGCGTGGTGCCTTCAAGGCTGACAATCGGATAAGCCGCACTGCTGGCCGTTGTGACCGACCAGTCAACGCTTTCGCTGCCAATCGTGACCGTAACCGTTGTGGCGGTTGAACCCGAGCCGCTGGCCGTCTGGCGCACTTGCAGGAACTTGCCCGAAGTCACATTGCCCGCGCTGCTAGTCCACGCCGTCGCGTTGGTTCCGCTGCGGTCGTCCGCAATCCGGTATTCGCCGCCCGTGATCGAAATGGCGCGGGTTGCTCCCGGCTGACCCGCATGGACATAGGCCCATTCCGAGGTCTGCACGGTAGAAACCGTCACGCCAGTAAGGTCAACCCAACCAGTCCAGCTAGGCAGCGAGGACCAAGGCCGATTGCTGGGGACCGCCCAGCGGTTGCGGAACGTTTCAGCACTCTCGCCAACAGTCATCGGGCGATTGGCTGCATAAGCCGTTTTCAACGTCAGCGCAGCAAGGGCAGCGTCGGCGCTGGTGATTGCATTCCACTCGGGTGTGGTGTCCGTGTCCAACCAAGTCGCGTAGGCTGCCGCAGTCGTTCCCAACCCGGTTGTGATGTTCCCTACAAGCCGGTCAGAAGCGTAGCTGGTATAACCCTCCGATGTGTTGTAAGCGATGAAGTTTGGCACATTCCCATACGCCGGGGAATTTAGTGCATAAAGCTGCGTAGTTGCTACAACGGAAGGTGGAACACCCGTAAGCGCGTTGGTGAACAGTTCGTTCTGCCGCAGCACGTTCTCTACCGGGTTAGCCAACGTCATGTTGCGGTAGACATAAGCCCACGCCACACCTTCGGGGTCGCCCGAACCAAGACTAATGCCGTGGGTAGTGACACGCGACAGCATGACGTTATCGACCACAACCGGGGCGACAATCGGGTATCCGGTGTCCGAACCGTTCGAGAAAATGCGCTGGCCCGCACCGCGCGAACCGGGTGAGAACCAAGCTATGTTGCCAGCGATAATCCAGCCCTGCGCAGGATAAGGCCATGTGGTAGGGATACTGAACTGGATCAGGTCGCTATGCGGGTTATTGTTATCCTGCGGCTGACTGAACGGATCGAAAATCTCGTTGCCGCAAATCTCCAACCCGGCAATAGCGGGCGAGGTAGAACTTACAACAAAAGAGATACAGTCCGTGTAGCAGCGCCCGACAACGTTGCCGTTGATCTTCGGGGTAGCGTTGGCAACGGTCGTGCCGTAAGAGAACTTGATACCGCTGGCTACGTCCAGAACCGTGCCGTTGCGGATCGTGAAGCTGCCAGATGGCAATGTAGCGCCAGACCCACCCGAGCCAATGCCGATGGGCAGGTCAGTCGAATAGGGGTTAGTCGCGCCCCATGCACCATTGGTCCCCATGCGGCCCGTGTCGGTTACGGTCGGATCGAAGTCGGCAAAGCCGTTCCATGGATCGCCATAGCGAACATAGTAGTCTTCGAAGACGAAGCCGTCGAGGTTCCCCCGGAGGTCAACTAGCTTAGTGCCGGCAGCAACCGCGCTGCTAGGCTGGATTTTGAGGCCCGTCACTGTGGCATTCTGCGCGCCGTTGACGGTCAGGGTGCGCAGCGTCGGGACGCCCGATGTTTGACCGCGCACGGTAATCCCGGTGGCATTCGTCAACGTCAGGTTGGTGAACGTGCCGCTGTCTTGAAGCTGGATAATCTGACCAGCGGTCGCATTTGTGTTGGCCGTAGCAAACTCAGCATCATTGGTGACGAGGAAGTCAGCAGGAGTTGTTCCACTGCCGTGTGGCCTTGAGCCATACCCAAGGCCCACCCCGATCCTAGACAGACGCACAGCTTATCGCCCGATAATGGTGGCGAGGGTCGCGGTGGTGCCGGTCTGCTTGATGGTGACGCAGTGCCACGGCAGGATGAAGCCGACGGGGGCCGAGGTAATGGTGATGTCGCTGCCGTCAACCGGAGTGCAAACCACGTTGCCGGCGGCAACTACTACGATGCCCTTTACGGTGTCTGGGACGGTATAGTTACCGCCACCAAGCGATATCGGAGCGCCGCCAAAACCAAAGCTGTCAGCGCCAGAAGTGAAGTCTTTGCGGTCGTAGGGCATTATCGTCTCCTGATATGGCGCGGACTATACCACGGAGACGATATGCCGACAATTCAGGTTGCCATTTTCAGCGCGGTTGCCTCGACCGCATCGACCCGGCGAAGCCAGCCCTTGCCGAACGTCCCGAAGGTATTCAGCTTGCGATAGTAACCTCTCCGCGCATCCTGGTAGCGGGACACGGCGGTCTTGGCGTCTAGCCCGCGCACAAACTGCTCCACCAGCGAAAGGGTGCGTGGGCCGATCTGGCCGTCCTCTGTGGCGCCAACCAGCCGCTGGAGATAGCGGGCACCCCTGCCTGGGCCAGCGTTGACAGCGAAGTCGAACACGCACAGGTCTAGGCCAGCCGGCAGATCGCCAGCCTTCACCACCTCCCAGTAGCGGGCCTTGTAGAGCGCGCGGACGTGATCGACCGTGAGTGACTTCATAATCCGCTCATCCACGGGATGGCCAATCCACTCCTCGTAGACCCGCTGGGTCACGCCGAGGTTGGTGCGACCGCCGGGGTCTTTCGGGTGGTTCACGTAGCCGCCCTCATGGTGCAGGATGACTGCGAGGCACTGGTCGAAGTTTGATTTAGCCATTGACCATCTCCGGTGTAACCATGACGCGACCGACCGCGCCATACTTCTTGTGGTATGTGATTGCCCATGCGGCCCGGTCTGCGATCCAGCCGCCGCGCGCAGCGTAGGCATCGCGAGCCGCCAAGGTCGGGTGCTGAACCACTGTGACACCATTGTATTCCTTCTCGTCACGGTGATGCCGGTGGCCGCAATGAATCTCGCGGCGCTTGGTCCGGCCCCACGATTCGGGGAACTGGGCGGCAAATAGAAGGGGTAGGGCCTCGTTCTTGACCTTATGGCCGTGGTGGATGCCAAGCATGGTCTGGCCCCACTCGAACACATAGAAAGGCAGGGCGGAGTCGTTCACGCTGACGCGCGGCTCATCCTCGTAGTGGACATCGAAGAAGTCGGCCAGCCAGCCGGTGCCCTCCTCGTCGTGGTTGCCTTCTGCGATAACTAGGTGGACGTTCTGGTGGCACTCAAGGCAGTCGCGCACCAGCCGGCGGATGATACGGATCGCCGCCTTCCTGATCTTCGGGTAGCGGCTGTCGGCGTCCAGAACGTGGCCGTGGGCGGGAGTGATTGGCACCTTGCCGTCCGTGTGCAGAAAGTCCCCTTGGATATTCACAACCGCCGTGTGGGCCACCGGACTCTGGCGGATCATCGAGATCATGGCGGCGGAGATAATCGTCTCTGCTATCTCCAAGTCCCAGTCCTCGCCACCCTCTCTGTGCCAGGCCAGCATCCCAAGGTGGTAGTCAGTAAAGGTGTAAAGGTTGCAGAGATGGTCAACCACGATGCTCGGCGCGGGAACCGGCTCCGCCTTGGGTAGATCGGCCTTTAGGGCGTCGATTACCTCTTTGAGTGCGTCGAGCCGCGCTTGGTGGTCAACATTAGTCTTGACCCACTGCGCCTTAACTACGCCGTCAGCGTCATAGAGCGTGGAGACGCCCTTGACGAAGTGGCCTTCTGGCGCCCGACTATCAACCTCCTCGCGCTGCCCCAGCCGATCCTTGGCTGCGGCGTAGCGGTGCTGGAGTGTACGTCTTGCAATGTTGAGACGGCGGGCGGCCTCTGCCACGCTCCCGTATTCGTTTACAACCCTAATCGCTTCGAGGAGTTCTTCCTCTGTCATTCTCGGAGTCGGCATTAGACCTCCCTAGGAGTTTTTGCACGGTGGCCGATTCGTATATGCGAATCGCCGTCCACACAATAGTAAAAATAGCCGCGATACCGGGGAGCATCTGAAACACGGTGGCGAGCATCGTCCCTACGGAAAGCGTGTCAACGATATGCTTGAAATCATCCGGGATGTGTTCCCAGATGTAATGACCCCGGCTCATTGATTACCCCACGATTGGCGCGACAGAACAAGTAAATACGACCGGGAGCGCGAAGTCAAGCACTGATTTGATATTCCAAACACGGCTCTGGAACCCGCCATGCCACGGCATATTGGCGCGAAGGCCGAAACCATAACGCTCGATCCAGCGATACTCCGCTTGGGCGTGTTCGCGCCCACAGAAGAAGCCAGACGCAATGGCAGCGCCGAGCCAGAGATCGCCGGTCAGGTAGGCGGTGAGAGCCTGGATGAAGGCTGCGAGAGGGAGGTGGATCATATCAGGCCCACGGCAACTGAGGGCGGACGATGGGCGGGTTGATCTTCTCAGCCACCTCGGTCTGCATGGCGGCCTCATACTGCGCCACGGCGGAGCCGAGCTTGTCTTGGACCCAGCCCACCACGATCTCCTCGGTCAATTCCTCGAACGGGGTGAAGTCCTCACTCTCGTCAACCGATACGGTTCCGTAGCAAGACGCCGTGTAGTCACCCTCGGCGTAGGTCGCGCGCCAATGGATCGTGCAGACCACGTTTTCCCGCTCACCGGAGATGGGCTTGCATTCAAGTTGTGAGATAGACCAGGTAATCATAAAGCCTCCTAGTGAAGATCGACCCAAGAACCGTTGGCATAGCCACGGAACTTGTGGGTGGTGCCGTTGTAATACATGTCGCCGTTCTCTGCGCCGGCAGGATCGCCAGAGAGCGGGACGAAGCGCATTTGGCCGTCAGTTTTGATCCGGACGCGCTCAGTGGCAGCAGTAGTGAAAGCCAGCGCGCGTGCGGAACCGGTGCCTGCGTTGGCGTTGCCGACATTGGTGACTTGCGAGGTGTCGTCCACCCGGATTTCAAAGCGGTCGTAGTTGACGCCGAACGGGTCCGTCCCCTCCTTCGGGGCGAACAGCGCGTACCCATTAGCGTCACCGCGCAGGATCTGACTGCCGTTAATGTCGAGCGATGCGGCGGGCGTAGATGTGCCAATCCCGACGTTGCCGGTGTTCCCGATAGTCATCCGGGTAATATTATTAGTCCCCAACGCCATCGGGTTATTCGTCGTGTTGATGATGTTGGCCTGCCCGGTAAGTTCTTGTGCAAGGACAAGCGAGCCGCCGGTATTAGTGTTAGCTACGTCGATACGGCCCCAAGCATTGCCGGAGTTGGCCGTATTGGCGACAAGCAGCCCGCCCGCGAACGAGGTGTTCGAGTACTCGACGCGCAGCTTCACGTTCGGGGCGGTGGTGCCGATCCCGACGTTGCCGTCCTTGTCCACCCCAAACAACTCAGACCCGCCGACTTGGAGGCTAAGCAGCTTGGACCCAGCCGCCGAGGCCGAGTTGGTCACATTCATCTTGATGCCGTAGAAGGTCGTGCCCCCGGCATTCCACGTATCGGTTAGGTCATAGATATAGGCCATAAGTCACCCTATCATTTAGCTGCCAGTTGCGGAAGCGGTGCCGCCGAAACTGATCGTTTTTGTCGGAGAAGATGTGTCGCGGGCGGCCCAAAGCTGGACCTCGTAATCGGTGTTGGCGCTAAGTCCGGTCACTGTGGCAGCAATGCTGATCGAGCCTGGATACATGTAGTATATACCGCTTTCCAGTTCCACGGTGCAAGCTTCCGTTTCGTCCGCCTGCGTTCCCGCATCTGAGAACGAGCCTGAGATCGGTCGATACTTCCAGCGCCCGATGGCGCCGAAGGTGTTGGCTGGGCTAGCCGCAGCAGCATAGATTGACAACGGGGCCGAGAAGGTAATGGTGCCGGCGCTACCGGTCTTGACCGTCAGGATGTCAGAGATCGCCGCTAGGGTCGTGCCGCTCACGCTATCGAAGGTGCTGTCGTAGACGGTCGTACCGCCGCCAGAGCCAGTGCTGGGCGGCGCTGCATCCAGCCGGGTCAGGGCAACCTTACTGTTGATGTCCACACCGTCATAGACTGACTTGACCGTCATTTCGCCAGAGGTCGGGATCGCAACGCCAGACGGAATATTCACCACCCCGTTCGACACGGTGACTGTGCCCCCGGTAATGCCGCCCTGCGACTCGATTGTCCAAGTAGCAAGGCTGGAGACATCGGTGGTGCCCCGGAATCGCTTGAACTGGATGTTCCGCGCCAATTGGCCAGTGTCTAGTTCACCAAGATAGTTAGCCGTGAAGGTCGCGGCGGTGTCCGCAGGTTCATGGCGGCTGGACGCTTGAAGCGCGCCTAGAATAAACGGATTGTTCAGCGGGTCATAGACTGTCGGCGCGGTCGGAGTGACTGGCGCGCTGTCCTCGGCGTCCCACCGGTAGATGGCGTCGTTTTCCTCGACCAGCGACATTGGAACTTGGCCGTCAAAGCGAATCTCTTGACTGACAACCCGGAACAGTTTCTGATTCCATCCGAGCGCGGTGAAGGTCAGGCGGACAACATCGCCGACTGCGCAGCCCTGCGCCTTGGCTGTGAAGGTGGCTGAGAACAATCCGCGATACTGGTTGCGCTGGAGAACTTGTTTTGCGATCCGTTGGGCGCGGCGACCGTCCTCGACATACCCGAGGTCAAGCGTCATTACGCGCTCGATGCCGTCTGGGCTGTCAAACCCAACCTCCGGGTAGTCCACCAACTGGTAAAGGCTGCTGGTGTCTGGATCGATGAACCGCCCACGCGCCTTGTTGAAGGTATCGGTCAGGCCGCGCGTCTGGTTCCATTCGAACTCGCCCAACACATCGCTCTCATCGAAGTCCAGCACATAGTCGGCTAGGTCGTTCTTAATGACCTCAAGGGCCAGCTTGCCATTGCTGTCGCGCAGCGTCCCGTTCATGCAAGCGAGGAACGTGTTGATAACACTCATGCGGTCGTCAGCATCCGATGCCGTGCCGGATGTGCGGTAGCGGCGCTGCGTTCCGCCGGTGGCTAGCGTGACATATTCGTCACAGATGTTGGCGGCGGTAATGAAGCTTTCGAGGTCGATGCGGGCCGGCGGAACGCCGCAGCCAATCGAGAGGCGGTCGTTGATCTTCCAGCCCAGCAGCCACCAGAGCAACTGGAGCGCCGGGTTGTCGCAATCGTCAGCGTCAGTGTAGCTGCCCCACGTTGCCTGATCGTCCGCACGATGCGATCCAGAGCCGCCGGGCACGGTGGAATCGAGGCGCGGGTCGTAAAGATACCCGCCCTCACCGATAATTGTGACGCGGCTCGGCATACCGTTGACCAGTGGGCTTTCGGTCTTCGACGAGTTGCCGGTGCGCTTGATGCGGATGTGGACATAGGCGCAGCCGGTCAGGCGGCACGTGCTGCCCCACTTCGCCCCGCCATTAATCGAGATGGTGTTGCCAGAGTTGCCTTCTAGCCGCGTTGCGACCGTGAGGTAGCCGGAATAGGTCGCGGTGACGCCGCCGCCCGAAGTCCACGCCTGCTTTTCCTCGAACCAAATCTCGCTGATAGTCTTCACCTTGTGAGCGGCCACGCAGATGATGTAGTCGATATACTCCTGGTTGGTCCCGCTGGCCTCATGGTAGCGGAGATCAAGGTTCATGGCGGTGGTGCCGAGGACGGCTTTGCGCGGCGTGGTCGGGTCAAGGCTGACATTGAGCCGGGATAACTGGCTTTTGGGGACGCCTGGGGCTAGCATCCCGGCAACAGCGGATAGTGCAAGTGTAGCGCCCACCGCTATCATAATCGTCGATATGGTGGCGGCGGCGCCGAACCCAGCAAAGGAAAGCCCGAGTCCAATTGGCCCAGCAAAGGCGATCAGCGCGACACCGATAACGGCCTTGATAATTTTACCCACGCCCGACGCTCCAGCACTTGTCCCACATCGAACGCGGCACTCGCTCCAGACCATCGTCAGAGACGAACCACGCGAAGGAACCCATTACTACACCAACCGAGCCGTCAAAGAAAGCGAGGTCGCCGCGCTGGGCGAAGCCAATGCCGATCTCCGGGAACTTGGCGTCCATCGTGGATTCCAGATCGCCTTGCCCGATCTCACGCAGCGCCCGGACACTGGTGGCGAGGCTGTTATACTGGCCGCGAAACTCCGGGACAGGATCAGCCCCGGTCATGGCCTCCACTGCGCCGGCTGCGAACATGCAACAGTCATTCTCGCCGTAGACGAATGGCGCATCCCGCTTGGCGGAGATATAGGCGGACAGCCTGCCGTCCCAATCGTTAAACCTCATACCAGCCTCACATCAGTATTTCTGGCCCAATCGGTAACGCCGCTGCTTATGTAGCCAGCCCCGCCAGAACTGCCGCCCATGCCGTTGGCTGCCCCGAGTGTGGCATTGGCACTCAGGTCGCCAGAGTCGAACAGGTTTTGCATCATGTAGGTCTGGTTTGGCGCACCAGCGAGGGATGCAAGATAGTTTTCAATGGTCAGGGTGATAATCTGGCTATCCGCCGACCCCGAGATCACGATGTCGTTCATGTAGCCGGTGTAATAAGGAATGATCGAGCCGACCTGCGTCTCGTTCTCGTCCACACAATAGAACCACAGGCGGGCAGCGCGGCCCTGCCAGCGGGTCTTGTCGCCGATCACATTCAGGAGATCGGAGGTGCGGGCCAGAATGTTCCCGCCGCTCCTATCGTAGATCGGGTCTAGGTCGCGCTCTAGGATGGGGTCGAGGTTGACCAGAATGCCATTGAGAGAGATGGCGACAGTATCAGACCCGGTTTCGTTGTGCTTGACCGGCCCGACCTCGATCATGTTGTGATCGTAGCTTTCGTAGGTGCCGTCCAGTTCGCTGTCGCCGGACCCGGATATGGCGCGATCATAGAGGCCGGTCGTGGCCCGCAGGACATCCCCGTCGATGTCTGCGTAGATCAGCGCCCGCCAATTGAGGATGCTCCCCTCAAGCGCCGCCTGGGTGGTGGCGTCAACCATTAGAACGACTCGCGCAGATCAAGGGTCAGGCTGTAAACATACCCCGGCTCTACCGAGTAAGACGGCATATCGGTCAGATACATCAGGCAGTATGGATTGCGATATTCGACCGTCGTATTCACAGGAATCGGGGTTCGCACAGGCGGCTCGACCGACAGCACGGCCACTCCGGAGCCGTTGCTGGTGACATTAGCGGTCAACTGAAACAACTGGTTCTGGATGGTTACGAACTGTCCGGCCACTAGCGTGGTGGTAGAGTTCGGCCATCCATTAGTTGAAATCGAGCGGCCAGTCTGGTCGGCGACATTGGTGCTTACGGTGCCGATGTTGGCATACTGCGCCGTGGCGTCCACCGGAACCTGAAAGTCGTTGGCCGAGCCGCGCGAGAGTGCGAGGAACGCCCGCCAAGCATTGAACGTCGAGGTGCCAACGATGGGCGGCAGGGTGACTGTAGCCTCCCACCAGCCGCGCCCAGAGGCAACGACTTGGCGCTTGCCAGTCCACGACGACACATTGTTCTGGGTCGGCATGTTAAGCCGCCAAGAGATCGACTGCGGCTTGGGCGTCGAGGGGAACGAGATGGTCGTCACTTCATTGCTCCGCCAAGGCGTGGCCTACGCAGGCCAGCGACAGTCTTTGCTTGCGCGGCAGCGATGATGGCCGGGGCCGCCTCAAGGATGCCCTGCTGGACCTGTGCGCGCACCGCAGCCGGGTCAGCCGAGCCGCGAGCGTCCACATTGACCGTAACGCCTCCGCCGCCGTTTCCGCCGCCCATGTTCTTGTTGGGGATGATGGTCCCGGTCTTGCCGGGGACAAACAGTTCCGGCCCACGCTCGCCAACGAGGTAGGGCTTATTCCCGCCGACATGGCCGCCTTCTGCGCGGGCGCCAGCGACACCCGGAACCGGGAGGCCGATGCCGCCAAGGGCCTTGGTCACGAACCCAACAATCTGCTGGACCACATAAAGCCGCCACAGTTCGTCGATCACCGAGTTGATGATGCCGCGCATGGCGTCCTTCCACGACGAAGCGCCGGTAATCATGCCCTTGAACCCGTCAGACACGGCCACGCCGATAGACTTGTATGACTCCTCCAGCTTGGCGAGGGCATCAGTGGTCGGCTTGATAAGCCGGTCAGTCGTGACTTGGACGGTCGCGTCGGCCATCTCGCCCATGAAGGCAAGCTTCTCTTGCAGGGCGACCATCTGATCGCCCTCGGCCTGGACCCAGTAGTCCCGCCACTCCTTGTCGGCGGCGATGTTCTTTTCGGCGACCCACTCCGCGATCTTGGCCTGCTCTTTGGCAAGGCGCTCGGCCTCCTTCTCGGCCTTGCTGGTGCTGGAGCCGCCGGCACTAGGCTTGTCCGCCTTGATCTTCTCAGCCTTGGGCCGCATGGCCTCCTCCAGCGTGGGAACCCCCAGCCGGGTAATCTTTTCCGCGTCCCTAGCGGCGCGACCCTCGGAGATCAGTCTGTTGACCTCCAGCAAGGCCTGCTGTTCGGCGTAAACGAACATTAGGTTGCCCTTAGAGTCGCGCTTGCCTTTCTGGGCGATGGTGTCCTCAAGCTGTTTCCGGCGACTGAGCAGCTTGTTCAAATCGCTTTCAGCCGATTGAAGGGCGAACCGCTGCTTCATGTATTCGGCGTTCTTCTTCATCAGGCCGGTAAGGGCGTCACCCGCGCTGCCAGCCGCATTGTATGTGTCCCACAGTTTCTGGATCAGCGGCCCAAGCGCCATAGCGCCGACAAGAACCATCGCCCCCCACGGCCCAGC
>Ga0315904_10010590_pt1 | contig 11898 bp, 29 predicted proteins | sample LakEriMetagenome_6_FD_203529 | JGI IMG/M metagenome (GOLD analysis project Ga0315904, IMG submission 203529) | Freshwater fungal communities from buoy surface, Lake Erie, Ohio, United States - Buoy 12 MA120 | ecosystem: Environmental > Aquatic > Freshwater > Lake | place: USA: Lake Erie, Ohio...
TCTGTGGCAAATGTCAATATAAGGTGAGGTATATACTTCGGTTTTTTCTTTTTCATCGCCTGGTAGGTGTCCGATGTCGCGGCTGGGCACTGCACTGCGAACCAGCACCACCTGCTGTAGACTATTGCTGCGATCCATTACTTCCTCCAAAGCCTTGTACAGAGCTATGAAGGTCTTGCCTGTTCCTGCCACACCGTGAAGCAGTATACACTGGGCTCCTTGTTGATAGAGTTCGAAGAATTTGCTTTGATTTTCCGTCAGTGGATCAAAAGTCTGCAAGTCGTCTAGAGACAACTTTAACTTCTGGTGAACACTTTTGAGCGTCACTGCGGGCGCAAGTTGAAGAGCTTGTTGTGTATTCTTTTTTGCCATGATTGCCCTTTTTGTCTTGGTTGAGAATTCAGAAAAAGAAAACCCAGACATACGAGCGTCATCTCGCAGAGGTCTGGGCCGTGTTGATCTTTTTCTGGCGGTCAATTCTTTACCATTTTGAATTTAGAGTTGAATGTCTGCCATTGGCAGAATGTATCCTTTGGAGTACCTCCTTGAATCCTCCGTCGATTTTCCTGATTCCCAGTCTTACTGGATCACCCATGGCTGGAGCACCTGCGATAGTTTTAATAACTGTTCCTTCTCCCTGGCAACTGGGGCAAGGCTGAGTCGTAGGTAGGTGCATGTCGGCTATGCGGTGAAACCCTTCAAAGTCGTGATTGCATTTTTGGCACTGATATGAGTATGTCGGCATACGGTTATTTATGTAACTAATTGTTTGATGAGCTCATCTCGGGCCAGATTTTTCGCTTTACTTTCGCATTGAATGTCAAAGTCTGGCGAAAAGCTCAGCGCCCAGTCGTTGACTGCGGTGTTCCAGTAGAAGTCCGAGTGAGCTCGCAGCTTACCACGAGCGATCCCCGAGGCCAGCAGACGTTCAAGGTCGGGACGGGTAGTTCGGTCATGGTTGGCCAGGACATCTTCTCTAGATATGGAAAAGTGCATAGCAGGGCGGCGGCCACGCCAGCTACTTTTAATACGTGCAACGCGTTCGTCATCTGGTTCAAGGTATTCTCCTGTGCGTACCCAATGGTGGTGGATGTCTAACACCAGAGCGCAGTGGTCAACGAGCTTGAGGGACTCGTCCACCCCGTGCTTGGTTTCGTCGTTTTCGATGGTGATGCAGTTTCTTGCTTCGGGGCTGAGACGCTGGAGAGCGTCGATGATACCTTCGGCACCGCGCCGACCTGCGATGTGGACATTGATTTTAAAGTCCTGGAACGAAGTGCCGAAGCCCATCCATCTTGCCATGTCTGCATGATATTCAAACTCCTCGATGCTTCGTTCTACAATGCTGTCGTGGTGACTAGCCAGTACACAAAACTGACCAGGATGAAAGCTAAGCCGCACGCCGCGCTGGCGCGCCAGCTCACCCACGGGAGCAAAATGCTGCTCACAATAACGGCGCACATCAGCACGCTTCCAAAAATAGCTCCAGGTAGGCTCGGTATAAACAGGCAAAATATCGCTACCAAGGCGAACCATCCTACGACGTTCATCTAAACCCCCTACGCGTTGTACTAGTAATCTGATGCTTTCGATGTTATGCACCATGAGATCCCAGAGTCGTTGTTCGGCAACATCACGGTGCTGACGGTTAAGCCAGGCAACTGTGGTGACTCGGGTGTTGAGTGCGCGAGCAGCATCGTCTTTATGGAAACCATCGATCTGTTCTGGCGTATCGATCCACTTGCAGCAAAATCCAATTTTAGGTGTCATGATATAATTATAGCAGATTTTACATCTGATGTCGAATGTTTATGTGCTCAATACCAGCCAAAATACTGCTGGCAAGGCGGCGTGTTCGGGTGCTAAGTAGCTGATTGGTGCTAGCCTGACGCAGGCAATATTCCACACTCTCAGCATCCAGTGTTGAAAGCGAATCTGCTGTGCAGTGGCCCAGATAGACGCCATGTAGATTGACTGCGGCAACTGTGACATCAATTTCTTCATCGGTGTAGAGGCTTATAACCAGAGATTGTGCAGCTCTGTATCGTTGCGGGAAGTTCAGTATGGTGGCCATACTGATATTTATCATTCATGCTTTGTGTATCCTTAGCAGCTTGACCTGATCATTGGGTGCCAGATAACAGCGTATGGCCACGGTCCTGGAAAAACTATGCGGTGTCTGCATGGTGGTAATTTCGCAGAGCCCGGCCTGCAGAATAAATGTAGCCAGCTTATGCGCCAGTTCACTGCGTATGGTCTGGCGCCAGACATCATCATTCATATGCTGCAGATTAATGTCGCTGATCTCTGATTTAATGGTCACCATCTTGCCACCTATGGCAAGGTCAGTCACCTCAACTGGATCGTTAAAACCCAGCGGCAATTGACCCCAGGGCAGGTTGGGTGGCAAGGCCGCCATTATTTCACATCCTTGGCGCTGTCTGCCACACTCTTGTCGTTTCTAAACTCCACGAAGACGGGAAGAAATAAACTCGCAGTGCTGGATGTCTTGTCGGTGATGCGGGCATTGTATTTGATGGCAACGACTCTTCCGATGCTAGATTCAGCAGTAATGCTATCACGATCAGCATCGCTAAAGCCCGTACCCACATTGACTCGGATACCACCACAATCAGACTCAAGAACCAAAGCGCCAAGACGACCCACATTTTTACCTGTCCCTTCTTCCCAATCCACGACGCGGAGGTCGCATTCCAGCTCGCCCTTGAACTTAATCAGGTTCTTGCTGCGCTTATTTTCCCAGATGCCTTCCTTGGTCTTAAGAATGATGCCTTCTTGACCTTCGGCCAGCAGTTGTTCAAACATTCTGCGAGCCTCGTAGTCATTCTGCACCTTTTTGGTCTCCACCAGGCTTACTAGATGACTGAGCTGACGTGCATCGCGATGCAAGGCATCTATGCAGTCATAGAGTCGGGTAAGACGATCACTGTAGGGTACTGCCTCACGACCAGCTTCAAATCCTGACATAGTAATGGCATCCCAGACTGTGGCACGCACCATGTTGGCTTCTTTCACACTCATGGTACCTTTGACTGCCTTGTTCAGGATACCATTGCCAGTCTTGCGATCCAACATCTTACCAGCCTCATCCACCACCATGAGCTCGCCATCGAACACCATGTCTATACCATACCATTCTGCCATTTTGCGGAACGGTATTTCAAAGTTCGGATCTGGTATGTTGATCTCCTTGCCATTGCGGCTGCGGAACTCTACCTTGTTACCCTTGACTATGGCATTGAAGCGCATGCCATCCATCTTGACCTGAGCAAATGCAGGCCAGGTCACCTTGTCTACCAGCTTTTGATCATAGGCACTGGCCAGCATGCAGGGATATTCAGGAATCAGGCCTGGCCAGATTTTGTTCACCGTAGCATCGCTCACACCACAGCGCAGGTCCTTGGCAATGATGCGTTCAATGACCTGAGCATCCGCAGGGCTGACGCTGCTCAGCACAATGCTGAGATGTTCAATGCCAGCATTGCCAGTCAAAGTACGGTCAGTGAGCAGGCTCAGACGCTTCATTGCTGTATCCAGGGTGTCCTGCTTCTTGGTATTAAGGTTCAGAGCATATTCCGGAATCTTGCGAATATAAAAATTCACAAAAGGATTCAATGCCAGGTTCAGCACACGCTTCAGAGTCTCATTGTTCTGATTCAGCGTCAGAATCTTTTCCTTGTAGAGCCTGCTGTTATTACTGGCCAGGTCATCCAGGATATCTTTGATCACAGTGTGCTCCCATACTTAAGTAATTGACGACGCAGATGCTGCAAGACATGACTCCAGTGTTGCCGAGCCCATTCACTGCGAGCCGACTCCAATACTGCCTCGACTCGCTCCATGCGCTGTATGGTTAAATCAATCATATATTCTCCTCGAAATGAAGTCTTTATGTCATCATTATAGCAGAAAATTTGATTGGTGTCAAGCATTTTTACCCAGAGCGTGACTGTATCGATGTGCGCGGACTTCACAGTTCATGTTCGATTGCAGCTCTTCGGTCTTGGCGTTTACTTCGTCTTCGCTGCGGGCTATACCACCGTAGCACCAGCTGTGCATTCTACCAATGCTGTCTTTCTTAGCGTATTCCATGATCCAGAATACATCGTCAAATCCGTTGTGCATGATTAGTCCAGTTCCCCACCTTCAGAAATGTCTGCAGTATCGTAGGCATGGCTGGTGGTGCTGCGTTTAATTGTGGATGTCGGCGCTGGCGCAGTAATGGTCTCATACAGAGTCTCAAACTGTTCATGCTCGGCTACCTCTTCGCTGTAGTTACGGCGATGATAGACTCGTGCCATGCGGCGAAAAATCTTCTTGTCTAGTTCAAACTGGTCACAGGTCGTCTTGATGATGTCCCGCACCAGATCACGTTCAGCTTCAGACCTAGTTAGGCTGTTGCTTATCTCCTGCAGCGCCTGTTCGATCTTTTTTCGATCCGCTGGGTTGCTGGGTATATTCATTACGAAACTCCTCTACGGTGTGGATGGGCCAAAAGATGCGCACTGGTTTCCAGTAACGCGAAAGTATGTTGTTGATGACTACGGCGCCGGCTGTGAGTGTGATTAAACCCAGCATGACCAGCAGAGTACCAACAAAAAAGAATGCAGCTTGTTCAATGCTCATGTTGTTTCCAGGTCGGGTTGATTACGTGACTTCTTTTCCCTGACACGAACCTCGCTGGCCAGCTGCGCCTGCACTGCTAGTCGGCGCATCTCACCGCGGCGATGTGGGTCAAGTTCATTTTGAAACATCCATTTAAGATGGCTCTTCATACGAAATGCTGCTGTGGGTCTTAACATCAATTTCTCCTCATGGTGCTGATATCCTTGGCTTCTTGATCGCTGAAGATTGGAACCATGTTGCTCTTGTGCATGGTACCAATACCCACCATCTTGTCGCCAGTATAAACCTTGGGTGCTGCCTTGGTGGCAGACCCCTGTCCAGTATCCAGGCTGGGAAAGCGTCGGGGGTCTCGGTCCGCAGGAATGCTGAGACGATAGCTGTCCTTGAGCTGACCTGACTGAGCCTTGACCTTCTTAGCCGGATATTTCTTCATCAATGCCTGCCAGTCAGCCTCGAGCTCACGAGCCTTGGCAGCCTGTTCGGCGTTGCGGAATTTCTGCTTGCCCTTTTTCTTGCCCTGCATGGACAACCAAGGACCTTCGAGATGCATGCTCATTTCATTTTTATCGCAGAGTGGAAGAATGCATGCAGTATAACAACTGCCCCCCAGGTTGTCAAGCTGAATTCAATGTTTAGACCAAACAAGACATTCAGCGAGGCAATAACCAACAATGGTCCAAGAATAAGCAGCATCAACAACAATACTACAAACATGGCCAGCTTGGTGCTAACATCAAATTTAAACATACTCATGATGACTCCTTAGTTACAGATGCTTTGGGAGGCTACCGCTACACCGATGTTGTTGTACAGATACTCGGTGCGGCACTCGGGATAACGATAGAACCAGGTGGTTGGTGGTGGCGCACTATGTGGTTGGGCTGGCGTCATACCCCGTACCGGCGGTGCCAATTGTACACCTGCAGGATAGATGGGCGCGGGCTGCGCAGGCCGGGTGAGCTTATCGTAGATCCAAAAACCCGCAACCCCCGACACCACGCCCTGTTCGAACGCACCCCAGGCCAGAGCCTTGGTACTGATCATGGCCAGCAGTGTTGCTGCTAAAAGATATTTCTTCATTTAATACTCCTTACTTGGTATAGTCGATCCAGCTGCCAGCACGCTGGAGATCTCGACCCGCACCAGAAACTGCGCCACCCAAGGTACCGCAGGCTGACAACATGGTTACTAGCACAACAATGATCACGCTACGCATAATATCACCTCAAAATGTAGTTACAATACAATCACTGGGACGGCGCGCTGCATTGCGCTTCTTGCCGAGACCGCGACCTACTACTGCCTTGCGCTCTCGCTCCTGCGCTGCCTTGCTGACCTTGACCTGAGGGGCAGGCTCTTTGGTAAATACAAAACAACGCACACCTTCAACAATTCGCACTTCCATGATCCAGGCTCCTATCAATTAAACAATGCTTCGTAGACATATTCTTTCACAGCGGTGTCGGTGGCCTCACCGAAGGCCTCGGCATCATACCAAGCCAGGTCCCGCAGATTCTGCTCCACCAGCTCCCACTCTGACCGGTGTTGACGGTGATAAGCTACAATAAAAGCCACAGCCTGGTTACCGCGATCACTGAACATTCCGAAGTTTTGCATTTCTAGGTCCTTTCTCATTTAACGTACCACTATTATAGCAAAAAAGCACCATTCTGTCAAGTGTTTTCTTGCCTGCTTATGCCTTGATCTGCTTGGCTTTGCAGGGCATTAGCAAAACATTAAGTGGTTTTTGCCTGTTTTTCAGGCAGAATTTCTGGGAAAGCCTTGCGTACCAGCCCCTCGGTCAGGCCCTGATACTTCTTCTGTAGCTGCTTGTCTTTAAGAGCGATCAGCATATCAGCCTCGATGCCGTTGATGCCCTCTAGCATTTGGATAAAGATATTCTCCACCTGCAGACGCTTGATGCTTTTGGGACGACGTGGATGATTCTTGATCAGGATATACAGACGTCGGCTCTCAGCATAGAAATTGGTCTCGGCCATGTTCACCGGATGTGGGCTGCGTTTGTAGGGAGGCTCACCCTTGGGTAGATCAAATTCATACTGAGGATCAAAGTTCAGTGCCAAGACATATTTCAGTATGCCGTCATTTTTGTGACTGCGCAGCAACTGTATGCGCTCGGCTTCGTTCTTGGTCTCGCTGACCTTTTCGAATAGTTCGGGTAGTAGTAGATGCATTAAAATTCTCCGATGTGTTCCATCATGTTCTTCATGCGATGTTCCATGAAATAGTTTAACAGCTGACTGCGATCTTTCTTGGTGCGGCCAGTCCAGGCACCGAGAATGTTGTCGCGTACTGTGTCGGGTATGTAATCAAAATCAATGAGATATCGATTACGCTGAAAGTTACGCGCCACCTCCACGGGCACGTGCGCGTGGAAGTCATCCATGGGAATACGTTCCCATTCAGCCAGACGCTTCTTGGTAATGGGCTTTTGTCGGCTCTCGGTAACAAAGCAGTCGTCGGGGCTTAGAATATTGGGGATACCGTCGCCCTTGTCGCCATTGACAATGTGCTCCAGCAGATAGCTTTGAATGCTGCTGTCAGGCTTGACCCACTTCTTGTGTATGGGACTATACTGCTGCACATTCTTATACTTCTGCAGCTGAATGAAGTCATGGTCACCGCTCAGCACCAAGAAGGGCTGCGGGACTTCGCCACCAAAGGCACCGTCGGGCTGCAGGTCATTGGTCTGCGTCCAGCTGGCCAGCACAGCAATGACATCGTCGGCCTCGGCGCCGTCTACGTCGATCACAGTATAGGGAAAGAAGGTGCTGAGCTCGGCGCGAATCTCTGACAGAGTATCAAAGATCAGCTTCCAGTCAAAGCCGCTGTCGGCGCGAGCCTTTTTGCGGCTAGCCTTGTAGTAGGGAAATTTATCTTTGCGCCAGTAGTGACGGTTGTCACAGGCTATGACCAGTTCGCCAAACTCGGCTCCAAACTTTACCTTGTAGGATCGAATGGCATTTACAATCATATGACGAATCAGATCCTTGCGGATCTCTACATCGGTACGGCCGGCCAGCTCGGCCATGAGCGTGCTAATGGCCGTCTGGTTAAAGTCAACAACAATCATTTTGAGTCCTTGAAAATTAGTGGTAACGCCATTATATATGAAGTGGACTCTGCTGTCAAGTGGTACACACCATTTCAGTCTTCGTGCAGTTTGCGTTGTTCGAACCGTTTCTCCTGCATGGTCTTTTCTTTGAAGAATCTGCGGGGATTGCCGCACATGGTGCAGTGCGAGTCGCCGCAGTTCAGTATGTGCTTCTTATGATTACGATGCGGCTGTTCGATGTACTTCCATTTGCCGTTTTGATGCATGTTGTAGTCTTTGGCGATTCTGACCTGCTTGTTGATGGCATTTTCGTCTAGCTGCAGGCGTCGTGAGTGTCGCTTCTTGCTGAGTTCGTCGCTCATGATCTTCCGTAGTCGTAGGGGTTGAAATAGTCCCAGGCTCGCTGGCGTGCTTCTTCTGCGGACACAGCCCAGACTTTACAGCTGGCCTGGCCATTGGCAATGCGCATATCAAAGGGCACTGGTCCGTCAAAATTAAATTCTTCGGGCACCTCAAGTTCAACTTCGAACCTCTGCAGGTTCTTCATACGGTGTAGTACTTCATCGACTTTCATTGTCGCCTTTCTGAGCTTGTTTAAGTAGCTCTAACATGGACAGCAAATCGTTGACAGGTATGGTTTCTGAGGCAAAGTAATCGGCCGCGATTATGGGTTCGGGCCTGGCGGGAAATTGTACTACATTAGAAGTCGTCGTCACCAAAAACCTCCTCAATCATAACATGCATGAATCCCCAGCCCATCAAACTCAGCAGCATGGCCAGAGGATCTCCAAGTCTAAAAGACAAGGTCAACATCACGGTCCAGACAGCGACATTGATCCAGATCTTCATAACGCTATGTAGATGCCAACAGCTACTATCGCAATCCATTCCATGATAGTGAACTGCTGCAGAAAAGTCAAGAGTCTAGGAGCCTTTTTGTGGATCCAAAACTGGATTCTTTCTAGAGGTGTTATCATCTTCTTTCCTTTCTATGCGCGGAGGAAAATGCGGTTCGATGATGTAGTGGTTAGCGGCCCACCAACCAAAAGCTGAGAAGAAACCATAGGCCAGTATTTCAAGTATCATGATCAATCCGTGTGCGGTGGCAGATCATAGTCTGCGGGATCGTCGGGAAAACGCGGTGTGCGATTCATTCTTCAACTCCGAAGTGCTTTCGAATAGTTTTATCAATACGCCGTTGGTATTGTTCATCAGTGAATGTCAATGGAAATAGGCTGGCACATTCTTTCACAATCAACTCGGCAAACTTTTTACATTCAGGCATATCCCAATGCCCCACACCAAATCCATCAGGTAGATATCCAGCCTGTTCAGCAAGTTCTCGAATTCGTTCGTTCATTTTGGTATATTATACTCACGGGTATATTGGCTCGTCACTGAGCCGTAAATCGGAGGCGCTGGGTATTGCACACTGGGCTCTACGGGCAGCCCAAATCGCCGGCGTATATTCTTTTTGTCAGCCTGCGATCCGCAGCAAGCTGCACATTCTTCCACAATCAACTCGGCGAACTTCATGATGGCCGCGCGGTCATATTCATCCATTTCGTCCCAACAGCCCTGTGCGGTTAGTCCGACTTCATACATTAATTTATCAAAACCATCGTTCATAGCACTCTCAGTAACAAAGTATCTTCATTGAAGCGACCATTGAGTGGGGTCTCGGCAGTGGTGAGATCCGACAAAATCTTTCTCAAGGCTACTTTGCCGGCCGACATCATCTTAGGAATAACCACATCGGGTTTACGCAGAGTACGCTGCACACTGGCGTCGGGATCATAACCCTGCAGGCTAGTACCCTTGACGCTGAAGCCGCTGGCACCTACTGCAACATACACACCCAGTTTCTTGTTCTTGATATTATAGACCCAGAGCTGCTGGGCACCTACAATGCTGGGCGCACTCACACTCTTTAACTCTTCATGCTGCTTCAGATACTTTAGCTTGGCTACCTGCTCGCCTGCGGGCTTGGCCTTCTTCACGCGGGGCTTGCGATTGGCCTTTTTAAAGTTGGCATATCGATCCGCATCTTCCATCAGTGTCTGCAGAAACTCTTTGAGTGCCTTGATGTCGCGCTTGCCGGCATGACGCCAGGCTTCGGTGACTTGTTCGTCTGCACCAATGAGATCCAGTTCGGCTAGTTGTCGTTCACAGATGGCAGCGACACCTGCAAGGTACTGCTTGGCGACGTTGTGAGCCTGACAGTACTTGTACAGGTTGTAGCCAGTAGGCTTAAAGGAATTAGTAATAAAATTATCAATCTCGCCATCTATGGCTTCTCCCAGAAACTCGGCCTGCTTCTCTGCCATGGCATCCTGAATGCTGCGCTTGGGTGTTGCAGCAGCCACTACAGCCACCGGCTCTTCTTCTTTCACACTCTTGGCCTCGTTCAGCAGTTCTTGAAAATGTGCAGCCATGCGTTGCTGTACTTGCTCTTCAAACACAGTACCATTCATCTGCATACGCGCCACCCAGCCAAAGGTGCGGCTAAATCTATATTCGTCAATCTTGGCCCAGAATTTATAGTCTGCGGGCCAGTGTTTCTTAACCCAGGCCGCAGCATAGGCCAAAGCATCTTTCTTGTCTTTTTCGTAGTTATACCAGTTCATGGCCTGCATGAACTTGCCCTGATTATCAGCATCAAAGGCATCATACTTGGGCTCGCTGGAAAGCGAAGGTCTAGACATGCAGATCTCCTAGATTAAAACTAAACTCTTTGACGCTGTCAAATCGGAAACTACGCCAATCCTGCTTCTCCAGATCCCAGACTGCCAGCGCCTCGGTGGACTGCTTGCGTGTACTGGTTTCTTCTTTCTGTAATTTATCCGCAGGAATCAACTCAGGATGCAGACTGCAGTGTAGCCAGCGGTCGGTTCCATCGGCCTTGGTAAATCTAATGTTGACTCGCTCTGTGCGAATCACACCGCGTAGCCAATCCTTGAACACTTCGCGATCAGCGTCTGAGGCTGTGGCATACCAGCTGCTTTGCCAGGTTGTAAAATCATAACTCATCGTTTCTTCCTTTCACCAGTTCTAAGTTGTGCAAAATCGCCAGCTAACTTTCCTTTGAGTTTGTGGCACATGGGGCACAGTTCATCTAAATTAGATTTTCTGTTGTCAGTATGATCGCCATTTTTGTGATCCATGTCTGTCATACCAATAAAATGCGGATACTTTTTATAGTTTATGCTGCAGGCAAACCCCAGATGGTTATCATGATTGCTGCAACGTCCGGTCTTGATGGGCGTTACACCGGGCTTGTATTTCTTACCACCATAGTTAGCGACCTGACAGGCCGAGCAGTAAGGACGCCAACGCGGATTGGGATCTGTGATCTTCCCATCTACTACAGATACTGGTGCACTACAACCATGATTGATGCAAGTAGGTCTCTTGGGCATGGCGTGAACGGTTCCCATTATACTATCCTCTCAGTAATATATCGTTTGGCGTCACGGGTACTACGAAACTTCTCACCATCTATACTAATGGATCTGCCTGTAATAGTCAAGCAGAATTTTTCGTTCTTGTTGACATAAGCCTTCTTACCACGCACCACTTCTTTGCTGAAGGTATTCTTCAGTCCAGCAAAGAACAAAGTGTCGGCCAGCTCTTCGCGATGCTGCAGTGCTATGTAGGCGTCGTTCATGATAATCGGAACTTTTTCAAATAAGCATTGGCTTCGGCATAGGGTTCATCTATGCTGGCTTCGATGTTGGTCAACACCTGATCGAAATGAGCCAGCATCACCATCTTGACCAGATTCTGAACCTCTAGCTGCAGATCAGGCTCCAGGCTGGCAGCCCAGGCTTCTAGGTCTTCGATGTCTTGAAACTGCCACATACGGTCCAGCAGCTTGACCTGTTCCATGGTTAGCCCATCTATGGTCAGACCATGACCTAGACGATCCTGACGCATGAGACGCTTGCTTTGAAAGCCGCTCATGCAAACAGTGCAGCTTTTTCTGCTGCTATCTCTTTGATGGCACGTCTAGCCGAAGCCTGACTCTCGGTAAAAGCATAGTCGTTGCTCAGACTATTATAACCATCGTAGAATGTCCAGACACCGTTCTTCAGTACCTCTACCTTGACATCATAGAGTACATCGAAGGGCGAACCATCGTGGACAATGCGAACCAAACCAAAATCTTTTGCTAC
>Ga0315904_10010597_pt1 | contig 11891 bp, 10 predicted proteins | sample LakEriMetagenome_6_FD_203529 | JGI IMG/M metagenome (GOLD analysis project Ga0315904, IMG submission 203529) | Freshwater fungal communities from buoy surface, Lake Erie, Ohio, United States - Buoy 12 MA120 | ecosystem: Environmental > Aquatic > Freshwater > Lake | place: USA: Lake Erie, Ohio...
CGATTAATAGCTACCTATCATGTAGGAGTTTCTGATTCTTCTGACGATAAGAAAAATATAGGATTTATAAAAAGTTATGATCGCTCTCAAAATCAACATACATGGTATGCTATAATATATCATAACTTTGAAAAAAATTTATATTTCGTTACTTTAGATGGGAAAATATATAAAAACATTTTTCTACCAGAAAAATTAAACATATACGAACCAGCTACTGCTTTTCAAAACAGTGATATCTTACAGTTTACAGGAGGTGGTGATTTTACAGGTTACGAAAGAAGAAGAATATTCAACAAATTTAAATACAATAATAATCCACAATTAGATTTTAGAGTAGCTTTAAAATCACCTAATGCCAGTTTACCAAATTCTACATATACACTATCTATACCAGTTCATTATTTTACAGACAAGACCTGGTATTTAATAACAGCTACTGTAAAAAATAGAACATTGTCTTTATATGTAAACAATTATCTCAGAGATACTATAGAACTACCAGGAAATAGAGATTTAAATTTTGAATACAAAACAGATTTCTTTATAGGAACTCCTTGTGGCAAATCGGATAATTTAAATAAAGAAATAAACACCACCTCAGCTATTTGGAATGGTTATATTGACAGTTTTAAAATATATGATTATGCTATCGAATCCAAGTTTGTTCAATATTTTGTAAGAGAAAAAATAAATCCCATCGACATTATTTGGAATATTCCTACAGCTCCACTTCAATATGTTGAAGTTATTGATAGATTTTTTAAACATAAATTGCCGGGAAATAAAAGTTCCTTTTTCAATATTCGTATTAAAGGATCTAGCATTACGGATCAAGAAACGAAAAAACTCATTGAAAATAATTTAAGATTAGCAATAGAACGTATAAAACCAGCATATACAGAGCTTCTTAAAGTAGAATGGATTGATTAATACTTTAAATAATAAAAATGTCATTTGAAGCTTATACATTCGAACCTGGAGTATCACCTCTTGTATATCTACCTACTAATGGAAATAGATTAAGTTTTACTTCTACATTACTTGCAGGTTTAACTGGTGGTTTTACTGAATTAGATAAATGCTATGGGAAGTATGGATTGAAATGGAAATGGTCGACATTTGAATCAACCGCTTCTGCTATAAACGCTTTAAGTTCTACACAAGTTGTTTATCCTTCTTCTTGGGCGACCATGCAATGTAATCTTAGTGCAGGTTCTAACATTCCTTCAACACCAGGAACTTATCCTAAAAAATGGACATATGAAGTTCCTCTTTCTGCTGAACTTTTTAACCCTTTATTTTTAGAGTGTTCTGCATCAAAAATTGAATGGACATTAACTGCACCAAATTGGAGCGTCCAACAAACAATACCTTTATCTGTTTCAGAATCCTATAATTTTGAATTAAGATTGTTAGATTATGGATTAGAAGCTTTTACTTCTAATGTTTATAATAATACTATTTTTACTTTAAATGCTCAAATGTCGGTAGAGTGCTTGGATGTTTTTTCTGTTCCTCCTTCTTCATTCCCTACTTTAGTATCAGAAACTGTTTCTTTTACTGCAGTGGCTCCTCCTAGATTAAAAACTTACACTCCTAATAGATTTGTTTTAACAGGAGTAGATGTACAATTCGAAAATCTTATTACAAATTTAAGTTTAGTAACAGCTTTGAATATAGATTTTGATGACGGGAAAATTCTTTATTTGAGCGGAGATCAAGTAAAAAATAAATACTTCACCACGAATTATGATGTTATAGGATTTAAAACTTTAAAAATAACAGCTTTTGCTAATTACGGCAATGAAGAATCTTTTACAGCAACATTCCCTAATATAATACAAGTATTACCCGAATATGATATAGTATCCCCTACTGAATATCGCATTGCATCTGATCCTCTTGTTTTACCACAAAAAGAAACTCCTTCTGTGGGTTCAAATGATTGGGCGATTGAGGATAATATTAATATTTGTTTCAAACAATTTTATGACAATTTAGAATATCTTAATTCACGTTCTAAAATTTATAATGAAACATATTCTGAATTTTTTGGATATCTAGGAGCCTTACCGACTACCGTAGGAAATGTCAGTGCTGATCCTATATGGACTTGGGAAGATGCAGATTGTTTAAACACTTCTTTAGATTATAATGTTACTTGGAGAAAACTTTTATCTGCAGATAACCCAACAGATACTGGTGAATTTATTTCTTATGGAACTTGGGGAGATCAAGAATGTAAAAATAATTTGCTTTCGCAAACATGCACAGAAAGAGGATCATTAAGCGGTACAGATTGTGTGGAATGGAGCTGGCGTAGTAGAAGAAGCAATATTGCTAAAAATTTAATTACCTGGTATCAAACTAAAGAAGGTAATGAATATTCTAAGCGTTGGAGATTTGAATTATGTCCTTCAGAACAATTTACAATTTGCAATACAGGAATCTGGAATGTTAATATTCCAAGAATCGATGAATTTTATCCTGAATTTGGTAATCCTTTTGTTCAGAGTAGATGTTTATATTTTAGTATCGCTGCGAGAAACAATAAAATTTATCTAGCACAAAAAACCCAAATAAAACTTTTATCCTCTGATAGAGATGCTTCTTTTTATTCGACAAGAACTTCTTTTGATGATGTTTTAGATTTTTCTAGTATAGAATCTATAAGATTAGATTCTGAAAATAAAATTTTTGTTTTAGATAGTATTTTATCTCAAGTTGCTGTTTATAAATTTGAATTAGGTGGTCGTGGGGGTGATTGGAGATTATTTGTTAATTGGGGTGGAGTTGGCAATACCAATTATAAATTTTCTAAACCTAAAGACTTACATGTAGATCATTTGAATAATATTTGGGTTGCAGATACGGGTAATAGTTGCATTAAACATTATTCTAATACAGGAACTTGGCTTAAAAGTATTAAAGATGAATACTTTAAAACTTATCCCCCTCTTTCCCTTTGTATTGATAGCCAAAAACAACTACACGTTTTAACATCACAAAATATAAGAGTTTATTCTTATAATGGAGAATTTATCTTCTCGTACAATTATTCTGGGTACGTTTCTGAAAATACGCCTATAAAAATTAATTGTTCTTACAACAGAGAAATTATATATTTGGCATTAGACAAACAAGTTTTAAAGTTTTTCCGTAATGGAATTTTTGCTGGATATATCATCAAAGAAAAAAATAATGTTTACAACATCACAGATCTAATTCATGATGAATATAGAAATCTTTATATCACTACAAATGATAAAATTTTAAAGTATTCCGATTTAATGGCACAAACCCAATTTAAAGGTAAATTACCTAATTCTTATTGGCAATTGAGTGATCTTCTTATACACAAAGAAGAATATATTCAAAATTGGGTTTATACTAAATCATTCCAGCGGTTGTGGGATAATATTGAGATGTTTAGAAATTCTCTTTTCTTTACACAAACAGGATGTAAATCTTATAAAGGACCTATTCATGATAAAAATAAAATGAATATAGGACAAAACGAAATCGTAACTTCTACTGTTATCAACCGAGTTCTAAGTTATCTTCAGGATAATTTTAATACCTTATTGGATTATTTTGATCCTAACTGTACTGATTGAACTTAAATATATTTTATAATGTCTTGTCCCACTATATACGAAATTCAAAGAAGTCAATGTATAGGTAATTCTTTAACAATTATCAATGATAATTTTTTAAATCTAAAAGACGCGGCTTGTGATAACGACACAAAAGTTTTTAATTTAGATACACAAATAAGCAATTTAGACACACGAATCGATCAACTGTCTTCAGTGATTGTTCCTGGTTCAGCTAAAGCTTGGTGTAAATTTAGTGGTATTAGAGACGCCAACAATGCAGTGTCTTCTTTTTTAACGGATCGATATATCTTTAGTCAGTTTAATATATTATCAGTATATAAAAAAGCTGTAGGAGATTATCGTGTTATTTTTAATAATACTTTCTCAAATAATCGTTATGCTTTAATTGGAACCAGTACCCAAAAATTAAATTCCAGTACTAATAAATTTACTTGGTTTCAACCTTACAACCTTACATCAGCTTACGCTGAAATTAAAATACAATCTTCTACTTCAGGAACTACAGTAGATCCTGATTTTGTTTCTTTGGTAGTTTATTAAAATGAGAATTTGCACTGACAGAGAAGCTATTGCTGTTATTGACCTGGATGAATGTCTGGGTTTATCTCTGGCTACTATAAACACCAATTTTAATTTATTGAAAGAGGCTAATTGTTTAACTCAAGAAGAAATTAATAAAAGACAAAATCAACTCAGTGATTTAAATTCAAGAATAAATTCATTGTCTTCTGAGCTATTCAAAATTCCAAAAGCTTTAGTTACATTTAAAGCTTCATCAAACCCTTCTATAATAAATTCTTTAAGGGTGGCTACTGTTTCTTCATTAGACACAGGAGTTTTTCAATTGTCTTTTGTACCTCAATTTAATAATACTAACTACACACTTATAGGAACTTCTTTTGAATTATCTGCTACGTCAACTTATACTTGGGTACAACCCACAACTGCTGTAACTTCTTCAGCAGCCACGATAAATATACGTAATGAGAATGGAGATTTTATAAACCCGGAATATATATCCATAACTATTTTTAATACCTAATATGCCAAGATTATACACCAATTCAATACCAGACACTCAATGTATCGGAGATTCTTTAGATACTATTAATAATAATTCTTTAAATCTAGATACTGCAGTACAAGATTTATCTTCGCAAACTATTAACATCACAGACACTTCAACTATTGATTTGGTTTATGATGCAGAGTCTCGTAATCTTACAGCTTCCGTAAAGCTTTCTTCTATTAGTAATTCTTATCTCACTCCCACCTTTACTTTAAGTGCTTCTCAAATATCTAACGAAAGTAAACCAACAAATTTTAAAAAATTTAGATATAATTTAGGAGATAAAAATGCATCAACTTTTTATCGTACAAGTCTCTTTATATCACAAGATGGTAGTTTATATGCGGCAGGTTACGGCGCTGGGTATTATTTCGGGCAAGGTAGTGACGGTATGCAATACGCAGGCAACGGTTGGAGAAAGTTAATGTTACCATTATTAGAAGGAGAATTTGTAAATGAGGTACATCTTGGAGGTCTTACTAATGCAAGTATGTATGTTTTAACGAATTTAAAAAATATTTACGCTACTGGATATAATGGTTATGGTCAATTGGGTGATGGCACTACTACTGGCAGACAAATTTGGGTTAAAGTACCCATAACCAATGTAGAATGGTTTAGTGTAGGTGCTGGTTCAGATGATGCACCTCATTGCTTAGTGGTCAATACTGCAGGTGAACTATGGGGGTGGGGATATAACGGCAATGGTAATTTAGGATTAGGTAATACCACTTCTCCAATATCTACACCAACAAGAATCAATACTGGAGACATAGCAGGCAAAATAATTAAAAAATGTTTTGCGTTTAGTAATTATAGTAGAAGTTATGTCATCGACAGTAACGATCTTGTTTACTCTACTGGGTATAATGGTTACGGCCAATTAGGACAAAACAATACAGCAAACTTAAACAGATTTACCTCAATTCATCAACAATTAACATTGCCTGCTGATTATATTGTATCTTCTACTGCAAGTGATTCTTGTGCTTTCTTAATAAGAAACAATGAAATTTGGTCTTGTGGTTATAACGGTTATGGACAATTGGGTTTAGGCGATACAACACAACGAAATTCCTTTACAAAGATAAACGGTATTTCAGTAGATCAAATATCATTGAGTAGAGACTCAGGAGCGACTAGTGTAATCGTTAAACAATTAGACGGTACATTAAGAGCTTGGGGTTATAATGGTTATGGTCAATTAGGTACAGGCAGTACGACACAACGCAATTCACCTACCACTCCAATAGGCAACCCTCAAAATGTCGTTAAAGTGAAAAGTTTCGATATAACCTACGCTCATACTTCTTTTTTAAACGCAGCCGGTGAAATTTGGTCTACTGGATACAACGGACACGGCCAATTGGGTGTTGGAGATGCATCTCAAAAAGAACAATTTACAAAAGTAATCATGAATAATAATTTAAAATTTAAAGATTTTGATTTAAGTGGTTATTCTAGCGGAAGTAATTTAATCGCAGTAGATCAAAACGGAGAATTATGGGCTTGTGGTTACAATGGACAACACGCTGTAGCAGTACCTTATATTAATCAGACTATTACTGTTTTACAAAAAACCCTTATAATAAATTAAAAAAATTCCAAAATAAGATAAATAAATATAACAATGAAAAATCAACTATCTGAAATTTATTCACAGAAGATCCTTCTCAATGAAGAAAAGTCTTCAGTCGTCAAAACCTCTAAAGAATTAGATTCTAAAATCGGTAAGGCTCCTCTCGTCAAAGGACAAGGTGCAGAAAAAACTAAAAAGAATGTTGAAACTCCAAGTGAAGATAAAAAATATTCAGATGGAAGCAAAGCTAAAGATATGACCAAAGAATCAGTAAAACCCTATGAAGGAGCTTTTGAAAAACTTTTTAAAGCCACCATCAACGAACAAGAAATGGAAGACCAAGAAATGGAAATGGATGTCGAAATTCCTACCAGCGGCGAAGAAATGGCCGACGAATTAGGTGGTGAAGAAGAATCTTCAGATCTCGTTTCTGATCTTCGCGAAGTTATGGATCGTTTACAAAACATCCTTAGTAAACTTTCTGAAGACGAAGGTGAAGAAGAAAACGAAGTCGAAGAATCCGAAGACATGGAATCTAATGAAGAATCTGAAGAAGAACCTTATGAAGAATCCGTTAGTATGGAAGACAAAGGTCATGCTCTTCATGGTATGAAGGCAGGAACAGATTTAATGTCCAAAGGCAAATATCAAGTTTCTAGTAAATTAAAAACCTCTAAAGGTGCAGCTTATAAAGGCGAACTTAAAGATAGCCCCGAACCTAAAGAATTGGGAGACAAAAAAGGTTCTCTTATGGGTAAAAAGGCTATGAGTGTCAATTCCTCAGTTAAAACCGGTGACTTCTTTAAATAAGAAATAAAGTCTACCATATTTTTTCGAATTAAGCCCCGTAAGGGGCTTTTTTCGTTTTTAGATTACATAAATATGTTTATGCAATTCTTTGAAGAGGCTTATAAAGACGCCATTACAAAATATGAAAAGGGAATACTTTATCCCAATTCTTTGGATCCGAATGTTTTTTATTTCCCTGAAACTGGTGATCCTATTTTACTTCCTTCCATTGAACAACAAATTTTAAGAAACATTCAACAAATCAATCAAACGGAATCCCAATTTATGCAGACTCGAGTTTGGGATTTTCTTTTAACAGGACCTATTCTAAAAAAAGATGCTTCTGAGACTTGTCCTATTATTATAAAATTACAATTAAATACTGCAAATTTAGATGATGTATTAAAAGAAAAAATTCTAGAATGTATTAAAGACATAAATGATAAACTAGCAGTAGGAACCAGACACCCGATTGTTTATATACCCTCAGTGAGAAAAATTGAGTTTGATGCTTCTTTAGGAGCTTATCATGTATTTTTACGTAAATGGATTAGGAAACCGAATTTTTTAGAAAGTATTTAATTTATGGAAAAGGTTCGTTATCTCAATAAAACGATCAATGATAATGAACGAGAGTTGGTTTCCAATTATTGGAAAGAACAAATCGAACATTACGGAGTAGAAACTACATACTATACACACGGGTATGCTTTTTCTTCACATAATTTTTTATATGGAGAAGATCCTACTTCTGTATTTTTAAGTTCTGGTCCAGTTGTTATGATGACTGACATCACTAATGATGCCATCATGCTTTCTAAGTTTGGTATTATGGCAGATTGTGATATGACAGTAGTTGTACACATTTCTTCTTTTTATGAAACCTTTGGTCAAGGTATTGAACCTAAATCGGGTGATTTGATTGAATTAAAAGAATATGGTGGTTTTGGGGATCGTCCTGGAGGTAGAGGTGCACCTATTTACGAGATCACCGAAAGAGATGATCAGAATCTTCAATTCAATGCTAACAAATTAATGGGTCACTATATTTGGGTCATTAAATGTAAACGCTGGGAATACTCTTCAGAACCAGGTGTTTTTGCTGAACCCCTTAATATACAAATCAATGATTCTGAAGAATACGGGAGAATGGAAGGTAGTACTAATCCTGTGGAATCTATCCATCCTTACCCAGTAACCGATAGTGTAGATGAAACTCAAAAATGTATTTTCGATCACGACACCACAGACATATCCAAAGATTATGGATATTATGGTGGTTATGAAGGATCTCCTATTATAGACTCTCCAATAATGACTAACGCTGGAATTAATTCAAATGTACCTAACAATCCTAATTTTGATGAGATAATAAAATTTGTCAAACAACTTAAAATGGAATATCCTTCTATTCAAGAGGCAACAGGTGAGGTGGAAACCAGTTCAGATGATTGGGATCAAGCCGCCGAAGAAGCTAAAGACGATGTACTCGATGGCGGATCATTCTAAAATAAAAGTTGATATTTTTTACTACAAAATTAATTACCAAATTCCATAAGTAATTATGTATAATTCATCAAATTATACAACAAAAAAATATGGCAAACTTTAATACTATCCTAATTAAACGTCGTACATCAGGTGCTGGTGGTGCTCCATCTTCACTTTCTGGTGGCGAAATCGCATTTAACGAAGTCGATTCAACAATGTATTATGGATCTAACAGTGGGGTAATTCCCATTGCAGGTTCTGGTGCTTATGTTAATCGTACTACTAGTCAGACTATTGGAGGGAATAAAACACTCACCGGTAGTACAACCCTTTCTTCAACCACCTTTTCAAGTGATTCACTCATTAATGCTGGTGGTAATAAGATTACTAATCTTGGAACGCCGACAGCCAACGCTGATGCTGCCACAAAACAATATGTAGACTCAGCTGCAAGCGGTGCTTCTTCGAGTACTAGCTCTTTATCATCTGAAATTTATAACACATTTGTTAAACTTACAGATAACAGGGCTGTTAACCTTAATGGTGGCGGATTAACCGTTGCTGGTGGTGTTAATGCTGATAGCATTACAACTACAGGTGCAGTTAACGTAGGTACTGATTTAACAGTTACCGGTAACCTTAATGTTTTAGGTGCTACAACCACGCTCGAAACAACAACCACACTTACTAGTGCCTTTAGTATCACTAATGCTGGTTCACAAACTGCATTAACTGTTACTCAAACGGGTGCTCAAGACGTAGCTGTATTTACAGATGCTGAATCTGGTACTGCATTGATCGTTAAAGACGGTGGTAATGTTGGTATTGGAACAGCCTCGCCAAATGCTAAACTCACCGTAGCCGGTGCAGTTTCAGCTACAGGTGCTATTAACGGTGCAAGTACTTTAGGAGTTACAGGAGCTACCACACTTGGTAGTACCTTAAATGTTACTGGTGCTTCTACTCTTAATTCCACACTTGGTGTTACTGGTGCAGCTACATTTGCTTCAAGCGTTTCTGCTCAAGGCGCACTTACTATTGATGGTGTTTCTACTCTTAATGGTGGTGTAACAGTTAATAACACTTTAAATACAACAGGTGCTGTAAACTTTGATTCAACCCTCACAGTTGACGGTACATCCATACTTACAGGTAATGTTTCTGCTGGAGCCAATGTTATTGGTGTAGCTGGAACCTCTTATCTCGTTGACTTCATTGTCGATGGTGGAACATTCTAACATTTAATAAATTCAAAATATTAAAACCCCAAGTGAAAGCTTGGGGTTTTTTTATATACCAACATAAATAATATCATCTTTATGTTCCAAAAAATTAAAAATTTTTTCAAAAAAATATTAGATGACGAATTCAAAAAAGCAGAAATATCTTTAAATGAACCAGAAGTAAAAGAAAATAATTTTGAACCATCTCAAATTGAAATTGAGTCAGAACCTGTAATTAAAAAGACTAAAAGGTCTTTAAAATACAGAAAATAATTAATCATGTTGTCTGCTTCTAAAATTCTTATTAAGAGATCCTCTACCCCAGGTTCTGTGCCATCCGCTAACCAATTAGAATCTGGTGAGTTGGCACTTAATTTAGCAGATAAAAAAATATTTTTTAAAAATAATCAAAACGGTATATCTTTTATAGATCAATCTCCTTACACTCTTTTAGAAAATTTAAGTAGTGTAGTATTTAAAATTGCTAATAATGATGTTACTGGGCCATATTCTGGAATACTAGGAGGGTATTTTAATGATGTTTCTGGTGGTGGGTCAACTACCATAAATGGTGAAAATAATGATATCGCTGGGGATTTTGCATTAATAGGAAACGGCTTAAACAATACTATCGGAATTAACGGAGATTATTCCGCTATTTTAGGAGGAAAGAATAATACTTTAAATCACCAAGAATCTTTTATTATAGGTTCCAATATTACATCTCATCTTTCCGGATTTACCTATGTTAATAATCTTTCTAGTCTGGGTAAAATTTACGGTGATGGTTCTAATTTAACAGGCATTGTAGCAGGTGATACTGAAGCTACTACTTTGGTAAGAACTCAATCTGCTAGTTGGGAAGTAGGAGGTACACCTCAAAATTTATCATTCAATGAGACCACCAAAGATCTTTCTTTAACATATGGAAATACTGTTTCTTTAAGTTCGTTTGGTTCTGGTGGTGACTCATTATATTTAAAATTAAGCGGTGGAACTATTACTAATGATTTAAGTGTTGGTGGCAATCTTTACGGTGATGGTTCTAATTTAACAGGCATTGTAGCAGGTGATACTGAAGCTACTACTTTAGTAAGGTCTAATTCAGGATATTGGGAAAGCGCTTATTCTACTGTTACTTCTCTTTCCTCAAACTGGCAAACAACCTTTACTGCAAGCTCTGCTTATGTTAGTTCTAACCCGCAAGGCATAACAGGTGCCAGTGCACTAACTAAAATGATTCAAATTACACAAGCTGGATATAATTCTATAACGCCAGCTTCCGACACCCTTTACATTATTGTAGGATGATTTTAACAGACTCCAGTTCAGCATATGCTGGTTCTAATCAGGTTAGAACTATAGCCAGCTTTGGTTCTAATTTATATCACTTCACGACTTATGCTGATACAACTCTTTCTCGTGTGGTTTCAGGCACTAGTATAGGTATACTCAAAAACGGACCCGGTGTGTTGACTCTTTCTGCTACAAATACATATACAGGAAATGCTACAATTAGTAGCGGAGTAATGTCTATTATTAATACGGGAGCATTGCCCGGATTCAATACAAACGGAAGATTTGCGGTTGCGCCAAATGCCACATTAGCTGTGTATAATGCAGTAACCGACGCAGAAGTCACTACGCTTCGTAACACTACTAATTTTAGAGCAAATGCTGCTATTGGTTTTGACACAACATCCGGAAACAGAACGTATACTCCGACTCTTAATAATACTTCTCAAGGAGCATTAGGCGTAACAAAATTAGGCCAAAATACTTTAATTATACCAACTGCTGGGACATATACAGGAACGACTTCGGTTCTTGTTGGAACTCTTTCCACGTTTGGAGCAAATATAATTCCAGATAGTTCTCCTGTATTTTTAGATACAAATGGAACTCTTGTTCTTGGAGGTTCGGATACTCTAGCAACTATTTCAGGAAGAGGTACATTAAATTGTCAAGCCAACAACATTACTCTCAATTCAAATAATAATTCGACTTTTTCTGGTATACTAACAAGTATTGCTTCTGGAAATTGGTCTATATTTAAACAAGGCACAAATACAATAACTTTATCGGGAGCAACAGTTCGAGTTTCTGGTACCGGTAGT
>Ga0315904_10010602_pt1 | contig 11885 bp, 6 predicted proteins | sample LakEriMetagenome_6_FD_203529 | JGI IMG/M metagenome (GOLD analysis project Ga0315904, IMG submission 203529) | Freshwater fungal communities from buoy surface, Lake Erie, Ohio, United States - Buoy 12 MA120 | ecosystem: Environmental > Aquatic > Freshwater > Lake | place: USA: Lake Erie, Ohio...
TAACCGACGGCACCACGCTGTCGGCTACCGACGGCGACTAAATAGTCACCATGTAGTGTCAAGGGCTGGTTTCTGCGAGAGGCCAGCCCTTTCTTACATTAAGAGGTTGCAATGGCAGCAGGCGACACAGGTGTATCAATTTGCTCTGACGCGCTGATTCTGCTGGGCGCGAAGGCAATCTCATCTTTTAACGATGGTACTGACGAAAGCTCTACTTGCGACCGTCTATACCCGGACATCCGAGATTCGACCCTGATGATGCATCCCTGGTCATTCTCGATGAAGAAGATCCAGCTGGCGCGGTTAGTGACAACACCAACTAGCTTTTGGAAATACGAGTATCTATTACCTGGTGACCGGCTGGGCAATCCGCACGCTGTGCGCGATTCTGCTGCGGTTGGCGGGTATCTCAGCGTCGATTGGGAAATCCAGGGCGACAAGCTGCTAACCAATCTGGAATCGGTCTACATCGATTATCAGTACCAGACACCAGAATATGCAATGCCGCAATACTTTGTGCAGTTGCTGAAGTATATGGTTGCTTGGCACATTGCAGAGCCGATTACTGAGCAAGGTGAAAAGACACTGCGCTGGCGGCAGATCGCTGTCGGCGATCCAGCTGAGAATGGTCGCGGTGGTTACTTCCGGCAGGCTGCTGTGATTGATGGCAAGAATCAGCCAGTGCGCGTGATTGAAGATTACACGCTGACTGCGGTGAGGAACTAATGGCACGCTTCGTTGACTTTACAACGAACTTCTCAACGGGCGAGCTCGACCCGTTACTGCGTGCGCGGGTTGACCTGCAGCAGTATGGCAATGCGCTGGCCAAGGCAACGAATGTCCTGATCCAGCCGCAAGGTGGCCTGCGTCGCCGCCCAGGCTTGAAGCATATTCTTGAGCTGCCCAATACCAGCACTGCCTCTGCAGGCAACGGCGTGCGCCTGGTGCCGTTCCAGTTCTCGGTCGATGATTCCTACATTCTGTGCTTCACGCACAATCGTATGTATGTGATCAAGAATGGAACTGTGCAGGCCAACATCAATGGCAGCGGAAACAACTACCTGACCACTAGCATTGGCAGCAGCATTGTTGACGATATGTGCTGGACGCAGTCGGCTGACACGCTGATTGTGGTGCATCCTGACCTGCAGCCGGTGCAGATCCAGCGCACTAGCGACACAGCCTGGACGGCCACCACGATCACCTTTGACAGTGTGCCGAAGTATGCGTTCAACATTGACTTTCATACGAACAACTCAGAAACGCTGACACCATCAGCCGTTAGCGGAAACATTACGCTGACAACGACCAGCTCAAAGCATGACACTGGCACAGCGCAGGCTGGCACTAGCACGACCATCACGCTGAAATCATCGTCAAGCTCGGTTAATGATTATTTCAATGGTTTGTATATCACCATCACTGGCGGCACAGGCTCAGGTCAAATCCGCATCATTGAGGATTATGTTGGCTCGACCAAGGTGGTGACGGTTGATCGGGCGTGGACAACCACGCCAGATTCAACCAGTACATACAGCATCACAAGTTTTACAACAGAGTCGGTCAACCAATACATCAATGCCAGCCCACAGGGCAGGGCAAGAATTACTAGGTATGTATCGGCAACGGTGGTTGAAGCGGTTACCGAATACCCATTCTTTAGCAGCTCTGCGATAGATGCTGGCCGGTGGGAGCTTGAGCATGGTTACGAGGATGTCTGGTCGAGCACCAAAGGCTGGCCACGGTCGGTAACTTTCCACGAGGGTCGGTTGTACTTTGGCGGCAGTAAGTCGCGGCCATCGACTGTGTGGGGCAGCAAGATCGGGCTATTCTTTGACTTTGTGCCATTTGAGTCTTTGGACGATGATGCGGTCGAGGCGACGCTAGACACCAACGAGCTGAACGTCATCACCGACATTATTAGCTCAAGAGACTTCCAGGTCTTTACCACTGGTGGTGAGTTCTATGTGCCGCAGCAGGGTACTGATCCGATCACGCCGCTGACTTTCACGTTTAAGAACGTCAGCCGAAATGGGATTAAGCCTGGCACTCGGGTGCAATCGGTGGAGTCTGGCTCGGTCTACATCCAGCGCCAGGGCAAGTCACTTAATGAGTTTTTGTTTAGCGACACCCAGCTGACCTACATCACCCAGCGGATCTCGCTGCTGTCTGGCCACCTGCTAAAGGGGCCGCAGCGCATTGCCTTGCGTCGGGCATCTAGTACAGAAGAGGCAGATCTGTTGCTAATGACCAACACTAACGACGGCAGCATGGCAGTCTTTTCCATCATGCGCAGCCAGCAGATTACGTCGCCGTCTGAATACACCACCGATGGTGAGTTTGTTGATGTTGGCGTAGACATCACGCAGATCTATGTGGTGACCAAGCGCGTGTTTAATGGCACCACAAGGTACTTCATTGAGCGCTTCCAGGATGATCTGTATACCGACTGCGCATTCATTGGCGGCGCTGCAGCCAGCGCATCTAGTCTGCCGCATGTCGGTAAGGCGCTTAATGTCATCACCGATGGCGTGCCGCAGAGTAACGAGACTGTCAGCGGTGGCGGCTCGGTGACGTTTGACCGCGCATCGACCACTAGCTATGAGGTTGGGCTGCCTATTACTGTGTATGCCAAGACGATGCCCGTTGAGATTAAACTGCAGACCGGCAGCCGGGTATCGTTTAAGAAACGCATCGTTGAGATCAGCGCGGTGCTAGAAGAGACACAGAACCTGGTAATCAATAATCAGCCGGTGGCATTCAGGTTGCTGGACAATCCGCTGCTGGATGATCCAGAGCCGATCTATACCGGCATCAAGCGGGTCAATGGTGTGCTGGGTTACAGCCGCGAGCAGTCGATTGAGGTGTCGCAGAATCTGCCGCTGAAAATGAATCTACTCGGCCTTGACTATCGCGTGGCCGTTTACTCGGGAACATAGACATGGCAGATCCCTCCCAAATAGTCGCAGGCGCTGGCCTTATAGCGTCATACGGCGCTGCCCAAGCGCAGCAAGCTGCAGGCATTCAACAGCAGACAGGCTACCTGCTGCAAGCACGCGACAACCTGGCGGTGGCCGAGGTTCGCGCAGAGATGTCGGATCAGTATGCGCAGATTCAAGCTGGCCGGATGTTGAAGAAGGCAGAGATTGAAGCGCGTAACTATCAGATTGCTGGAAATACTTTGCTTAAAAATGCGCGAGTAACCAATGCCGCATTACGCGCCAGAGCTGCTGCGTCGGGTGTTGCATTTGGCGAAGGCAGCGCGGCTGCGATACAAGCAGAGAATACCCGCAGCGTTATGTTTGATGTCAACATCGCAGAGCTCAATGCGTTGACGGCTCGCACGATGGGTTATGAAGATGCGGCTGCAATGATCCAATCGACGGACTACCAGAACTTCCTGAGTGTGTTTGCGGCACAGCGCCAGGCTGGCCAGTTTGTCCAAGCAGGCGCAGCAGCTCGCCAGGCTGGTGGTCTGATGGCTGGTGCTACATTGACCCGTGGCGCTGTTGAGTTTGGTCAGACATACTTCAGAGAAAAGAAAAGCTAAGGCGACATCATGGTGACAAGACTTGAATCTGGTCGAATTCAGCTAAATGCACCGGGCGGCGTGCCGATGGAGCGCGTCGTTCCGCAGCAGGTTGATTACATGCCTGCCGCCAGAGAGCAGGCCAGAGGCGCTGGCGTGATGGCTGATATCATTGATCGCATGTCGGAGAGCATCTACGGTGCTGCAAAGGAAATGGCTGCGACTGAGGCTGTCCAATATGTTGCGACTAACCCACCAGATCGCACGCAGTTTTTAATTGCTGCTGGCTTTGATCCAGAGACAGGCACATTTCGCGGTGCGCCACCACCAAAGAAAGAGGGCGCAAAATATAACTGGACTGAGTTTGACAAGGTATATCAGAAAGCCAGAGATGCGCAGATTGCCAGCCTAATTAAACAAGAAGGTTTGCACCAGATTGCAAACTTGATTACCAGGACTGACAAAGAAGGCGTGAATGCCTTAACGTCCAAGGACGTTGAAACACAGATTGAGAACATGATCACCGGCTTTGAGGCCGCAGCACGCAAAGAAAGCCCAGCTGCAGCACTTGAGGTTAGAGCATCGTTGGCCGCGCATGGTTACACAGCTATTGAAAAAGTTAGAGGGCTGGAGGCAAAGGCTGCCAAAGAAAGGCAGCTAATTCGCCTTGATCAGGATTTTGAAGACAGGCTGAAAATCTTAAAAGATTCGCTTGTGCAATTTCCAGACAATACACAGCTGTATGCTGATGTGTTTGCTAGAAATTTGATTGAGGAAGCAGTTAAGACAAATGATCGCGCCATTGTCGCTGACATGAGAAAGCGCGTTAATGAAGCGGTGGCCAATGCAAAAATTGACGCAGTTTCAACTTACGTCACCAATACTGAATTTGCCGGTAATAACCTAGCTGCTGTTAGACGGTTAGACAAAGATGATGCTGGGCAGCTATCGCCAATTTGGAACTCAATGAACTTTTCCGAAAAGGCAAAGGTTCGAGATGGGTTGCGCTCTGTATACGCAGATAAGGTAACGGCTGAAACACGGGCAAGAGATGAAGAGCATAGAAGCAATTTGTCTTTGGTAAACCAAATGACCCAAAGATTAATTGCTGCTGATGGTAATGATCGGGAGGCCGAGAGCATTCTTTTAAGCATTTCCTATCGCGACCCAACAGCGATAAACCCGAAAGATATTGCGCTGATCAAAAAGCAGGCTGCCGATAAGCAAGAGCCTTCTTACGGCGTGCTTACGATGATGAAAGAAAACATCTTCAATGATAGGTATTTAAACATTGAACAGATGAAGGTTGCAGCAAGAAGAATGGGTGTGCCTGAGAAATTTATCTATTCTGACCTGCAGCCATTTTTTATTAGCAGGAAAGACAAAGCGGAAGGGTTGTTGTATCAAGGAATTAATAGAGCAGCCAACATGGACGCTGGATCAAGAAATGAAAAGAACGTGCAACGCGCACGACAGTCTATCGAACAGGAAGTTGATGAACGATTCCAAGATCAAAATAATTTGCCGACAGAAAAGAGAAAGCCTAAATCTGCAATTTTGAAAGATGTTCAAGAGGAGCGCAAAAAGTCGCAGGCCAATCAAATTATTGAAATGAAGCTAAAGTCGGTCAATGAGTCTTATGGCAAAAGCAGCGCAGACGCAAAGACGGGCATTGTGTTTGACATCAACACAAACATTGATGAGCTGGCTGACCAAGCGCGAAGAGGCAAAAATAAATTGAGCGACCTTGACATTGAATTGCTGCGCTCAGAATATGCAATTATTAAGAAGCAGTATCAAATTTTGAATCCTGTCAGATCGCAGCCGGGTGGAAGATGAGCAAAGAATTTGACACGATGTACATTGACCACTTGGTTGATCGAGACTATCCACCGATGTCAATGGACGGTATGCAGCTGGCTGCTGCTGATACCGGTCGCCTGCCGGAGGTTGTGGTTACTGGTGAGCCAGAAAAGCCGACAGACGCTGGTGGCCCAGCTGGAGTACCAGAGCCACGCTTTGGCCGCGGCGGTGTTACTAAGGCGCGATCTGAGGCTGCCGGTGGTCTTGAGGTTCCGGCGATGGGATTGGCAGACACGCTAGCTGGCGCACTGCGTGGCACGGTTGCGCAGTCGCTTGGCCTGCCTGGTGACATTGAAAGCCTAGTTCGCTTGTTGACCGGTGGCGAGCAGGTGCTGCCGACTACAGAACGGGTAAGCGAAATGCTGCCGCCTGTGGTGCCTGAGAATGCGCCAGACATGGTTGGCTATAGCGCGGCAGAACGACGCAAGACAGCTGATGTGGCTGGCAAGCTGGGTGAATACAACCCGATCCTGGGAGCGCCAGAGGCTGTCAAGATTGGTGTCAAAGGTGCTAAAGCTGCAGGTGCTGCGCTAGCTCCGGCTGCTGCCAATGTGATTGAGAGCAACCTGCGCAAGGCTGGCATGATCATGGATATTGCGCCAAGCGGCCCAGGTCAAGTTGTTGTGCCGGTCAAGATTGGTGAGCGCGAAATAAAAATACCGGCTAAAGAAGCAGCATCACTGCAGCGTGCGCTTAAAAATCTAACACCGGAAGAGCAGGCAAAATTTAGAGCAGACACCGCAGTAAAGTTTGTCAACATATTGAAAACCTTGCCAAGCAAAGAAGAGTTCGGCGCAGCTGCTGTGGCAGGCAAAGCCAAGAAGGGTTGGTACGAAGGAAGCACGCAGGCAATCATTCAGGTGTTTGGGCCAGACTCGCAGCGGTTTGCTGCGCTGCTGTCTGCTACTAGCCCACAGACCAGCGTCGAATCCAACTTGTTTAATGCGTTGCAAGTATGGAAAAACTGGACTGCAGCTGGTCGGCCAACAGACCGGGTATCAATTGTTCGCATAATGGGCGACAGTGTCCAAGGTAGCAAGGGCGAAGAGTCTGTGTTGGATGCCTGGATCAATAATAGTGTGAGTGCGTTATCTGCAGAAGATCCATCGACTATTGTTTTATCAGGCCCGAAAGTCAATAGCTTCATGTTGAATTTGCAAGGCAATGTCAATGAGGTAACAAACGATGCTTGGATGGCAGCGTTTACCTATGTTGATCAGAATTTATTTCGTGGCAGTTTGACTAAGGGTGGCGATCCTGGCAAAGGCTCAGGTTATCTTGCCATGAATGCAAGGGTGCGCGAGACTGCTGATTACCTGACAAAATTTACCGGGGAAAAATGGACACCGGCAGAGGTTCAGGAGACAATCTGGTCATGGGCAAAAACCCTATATGAGACAGCCAGCTCGAAAGGTGAGACACGCTCTGCTGTTCAATTAATCCAGGACAATGCGATTACTGATGAACTGATCGCTGCGACCCCTGACTTTAGGACACTATTCTATGATGAAAGATTCGGCCCAATCCTCGAGCAAGCCGGTTACTCAGAACAGCTTGCCCAGCTCAGAGCAGCTACTTCAGGATCTGATGTCGCAGCAAGAGCAAAAAAACCCGGAGCTGGCGGCCAAGCAGGCACGCTTGATCCAGAAGCTCAGAGAAAATACCTTGAGCGAAATGCCAAGCGCTTAGACAAACTGCGCAAAGACAGAGAGAAAGAGGCTGCTGCCAAAGCCAAAGCAAAAGCCCAAATGAAAGCTGGAGGTGCTGAATAATGGCTATCCCACCTCTTGAGCGCCGCATTGAGGAAATGGTTCAGAATGCTGACCCAATGCCGCAGCCTGCCGCTATGCCGGAGCAGGAAACAGAACAGCCTGCAGATATTCAGGTTGCAGGTATTGGCAAACTTGGTTTTGAAATTCTTGAGCCACTCATGCGCAAGGGCGCACGCGCAACTAAAGAGCCCAAGCTGGTTGACCAGCCGATCAAGCTAACGCCACCACCACCTGCGCCGGTAAGCGCAACACCACCGCCACCACCGCCAGCACCAAAGCCTGCGCCTGCAAAACAAAAGGTCAGGGCTGCAGACATTACTGAAATCAATGCTGTCTCTGCGGAGCGCGAGCGCCTGCTGGCTGCAGGCGAGGCTCAAGCAAAGCCACCAGAAACGCCAATCTCAAGCGCTTGGACTGACAACGATGGCCTGGCCGCTACGATCCGCGCAAGTGGTGAGGCAGCTGCCAAGCAAGATCCGAGCATGTCGGTTCGTTCCATTTACATGCGTGCCATTAATGCTGGCATTCCAGAGCAATTCCTGCAGCGTGCGTTAGCAGGCGAAAGCATGGAGACAACTGTCGGCGGCAGTCAGCTGGCAAAGCAATTGGCTGGCGCTGTGTTTACGCATGACGAAAGCGCAAAGATGCTGGACGATCTGTTTGCCAAAATGGCGGCAGGTACACTTGATGACGCTGGCAAACTGGATTTGCGGTTAAGGCTGGCGCAGCATAAGATTATTGTTGACCAGCTCAAAGGCATTCAAACTGATGTTGCTCGGTCGATGAATGTATTTAAGCGCGTCAAAGACAAAGGCCCAGGTCTTGCGTCCAAAGATATTAGGGCTGCACTGGATGAGCTCGGCGCTAATCAGTCTGACAAGGTGTTATTCCAGCTTGCTGAAGATTACCTAACATCGCCAAGCAGAGCTGCTAAAAACCGGCTCATTGAGGCTGGGTTTGGCGCAAAGATGCGTGATGTGTGGTTCCACACTTACCAGGCTAATTTGCTAAACGATCCGCAAACGCACTCATACAATGTTGTAGGTAGTGCTGTCTTTGGCTCGCTTATGCCAATTGAAAGAACGCTTTCTATCCCGCTCGGTAAAGCTCGGCAACTGTTTGCCAATGCAGATCCTGACCGATACCAGTTTGATGACATTCTGGCTGGATTGTCAGGCACCAAAAATGGAATCATTGATGGTTGGGTGTTGGCTGCTGAAGCATTAAAGCGTGGTGGTCAATCAAAAGTTACAGAAGCTGGTAGGCCGCTAAATCCATTGTCTGCAGAATATTTGTCAGACACGCCAATGAGAATGTTTGGCAAAGAAATTTACCGGACACCAGATCTGCGCGATACCTGGATTGGTAAAGCAATCAATGGCATTGGCTTTGTGCAGGAAGCGATGAGCTTCCGACCAATTGCGGCTGGCGATGCGTTTATCGGCGGCTGGGTTGCGAGATACCAATTGCATGAGGAAGCCTGGCGCTATGGCAACAAAGAATATGACCGGCTGATCTCGGAAGGTATGAGCGAGGCGGCTGCCAAAGCAGAAGTTACTTCTAAGGTAGACCAGTTGCTGATTGAGCGCCCACGAGAAATGCAGGAGAACATTGATTCTGTGCGCCGAATGGTGACGCTACAGGAGCGAATTGAGCGCAACGGCAATCTTGGTGAAACCTATTACTGGACAAATAAGATTCTTAATTTGCCACCGGTAAAAATCTTTGTTCCATTTGCCAACACGGTCACCAACCTGTTTATTGAGGGATCTAGTTATATTCCGCTTTTGAATACTTTGTCGCCACGTTTCTATGACATGTGGGCAAAAGGTGGCAGGCACCGCGATGTAGCAATTACCCGCATGGCAATGGGCGGCTCGGCAATCTATGCAGCATCGCAGCTAAACTTAGACAATAGGATTACTGGATCTGGCCCGTCGCAAACGGAAGACCGCAAGGCATTAGAGAAACTTGGCTGGCAGGCACATTCTTTTGTGTTTGACCGTGGTTATCTTAATGAGCAAAACATTGAGCGCCTACGCAAGGTTACCAAGGTAGCTGTTGGCCCTGATAAGGTTTATGTTTCTTATGCCAGGTTTGATCCGGTGTCGATGGTGTTTGCCATTGGTGCCGACATGGGTGACGCAGCCAAGTTTAGCCGCACCAGGGATGCGGAAGACTTTGAGCGCATGGCATTGGCTGGCATGACTGCGACCGGCGAATACATGGGCAACCTGCCTTTTATGCAGGGGATCGGTGAGCTGCTGCAAATTGCAAGATCTCGGTCAACGGATGGCGGCGAAAAGATTGCTCAGATCTTTGATCAACTATCTGGCCAGTTTGCAAACTTTGTATATACCGGCACGCCTGGGCTGGGCATCACTAACTCAACGGCAATGGCGCACATTGAGCGCCTAACAGATCCGACAAAATCAAACATCAAGTCGCCGGTTATGGATGCGCCAGCTGGGTTGCGTGCGCTATATGAAGTGCGCCAACGGGTTATGTCGCGCATCCCAGGCGTATCGGAAAACGTGCCAGTATTGTTTGATGATCTTGGCCGCGAGGAAAAGATACGCAACCGTGGCCTTGATTACTGGCTGAACTACAGCCCTGTGATCCAAGCGCAAGAGGGCAAGTTTTCCGAGGCAGACGAAATTGCTGTCAGCCTTGATTATGGCTGGCCTAAGGCTTCCGAAATTTGGGATGGGGTCAGACTATCCTCCGGCCAGATTAATCGCTTCAAGCGCTTATATGGCCAGGAGATCACTATCGACGGGCTCAACCTTGAGCAGCGGATCATTTACGAGCTGAAGCAGGCAGACATCGACGCTGACACTGTTGGCAATCCGCTAACTAAGGGAGCCAAGCAGAAATTAATTCAAGGACTATTTTCGGAATACCGCGAACTGGCAAAGTTGCGCATGATTGGAGATGAGGACGGCGGCCCGGTCGATATTGGTACTGGGGATCTTAAAGTTGAGTTCCCAGAGCTTGGGGCAAAAATGCGCAGAAATCGCCAAATTGATGACATTCGCGGCAAATAGTTTTGTACAATTTTGACAAGGAAGGAATAAATCATGGGCGTGCCAATTAACAATGTGACAAGGCGGGTGGTCTATGCCGCAAGCGGCACCGGCCCGTATAACTTCACATTCGAGATCCTGGCCAATACAGACATCGCGGTATACAAGGACGATGCCCTGCTGACCCTGACCACCGACTACACGGTGACGATCAACAGCAACGGCACCGGCTATGTGACGCTAACAGCCAGCCCGACCGGAGCGACCCAGATTGCCATCGTCGGCAACAGAACGATCAGCCGCACCACTGACTTTGTGACCGGCGGCGATTTCTTTGCCAACACGCTGAACGACGAGCTGGATCAGCAGACGATCTTCAACCAGCAGAATGCCGAAGGTCTGCAGCGTGCGTTGACCGCACCGCAGACCGACCCGACCACGATTAACATGACCCTGCCCAGGGCATCGCTGCGTGCGAACAAGGCGCTAGGCTTTGATGCTAACGGCAACCCGGCGATTGCTGACACGCTCGGCACCAACCGTGGTAATTGGGCGGCGGCTACGCTGTACTACGTCCGAGACATCGTCAAGGACACCACCAACAACAATATCTGGCAGTGTATTACCCAGCACACATCGACCGGCTCGCAGCCGATCAATACCAACACCGACAGCGCCAAGTGGTTCTTGCTTGTGGATGCTGCGGCTGCATCAACGTCTGCCACCAATGCGGCCAACAGCGCGACCTTGTCGAGTCAGTGGGCATCGCAGGTCAGCGGTATTGTCGATTCAACAGACTACTCTGCAAAAGCATGGTCTATTGGCGGCACTGGTGTTACCAGTACATCCAGCCGTGGCGCTGCTAAAGAATGGGCGACTAAGACTAGCGGCACTGTCGATACGGCAGATTACTCTGCGAAGGAATACGCACAGGGTACGCAGTCAAGCACTGGCGGTTCGGCTAAGAATTGGGCGCAGCAAACGGGTGCCGATGTTACTGGCGCGTCAGCAAACTCTCGCTCGGCTAAATCATGGGCGCAGGATTCGCTGACAGGCTCAACACTCGGTGGCTCATCCAAAGATTGGGCGCAATACACTGGCGGCACTGTCAATGGTACTGAGTATTCTGCGAAATACTATTCGCAAGAGTCGGCATCTTCTGCCTCATTGGCAAACGATTGGGCGACAAAGACTAGCAGTGCTGTTGCAGGTGGTGAATTTAGTGCCAAATACCACGCACAGGCTGCAAGCACCAGCGCATCCAATGCCTCGACAAGTGCAACAAACGCATCGAACAGTGCGACGGCTGCGGCTAACTCAGCAACATCAGCGGCCTCTAGCTTCGACAGCTTTGATGATCGTTACCTTGGTGCTAAGTCTTCAGCGCCAAGTGTAGACAACGACGGTAATGCACTGCTGACCGGTGCCTTGTACTGGAATACCACCGGCAACCAGCTTTACGTTTGGACGGGCTCCGCTTGGAATGCGGCTGCATTTACTGCAAGCGGTGGTGTCGTGCAGACCAGCTCGACCGGCTCTGCGGTGATCCCGTCTGGAACAGATGCCCAGCGTGACGGCTCACCCTCCGCTGGCTACTTCAGATTCAATACAGATTCAGATTCGTTTGAAGGATACGATGGCACCGCATGGGGCGCGATTGGCGGCGGTGGTGCAACAACGCTCACTGTTACAAAC
>Ga0315904_10010604_pt1 | contig 11884 bp, 13 predicted proteins | sample LakEriMetagenome_6_FD_203529 | JGI IMG/M metagenome (GOLD analysis project Ga0315904, IMG submission 203529) | Freshwater fungal communities from buoy surface, Lake Erie, Ohio, United States - Buoy 12 MA120 | ecosystem: Environmental > Aquatic > Freshwater > Lake | place: USA: Lake Erie, Ohio...
TTGGCCCGTTAGTGAATCCTGCAAAGCCCGCTTATCAGTTGATCGGTGTATACAACCTGGAGATGGCCCGGATCTACAACTACATGTTGCAACAGACAGGGCAGAAGTTCGCTATCATCCATTCGTTGGATGGGTACGATGAGATTTCGCTGACTGGTGATACAAAAGTGATCACCAACCTGGGTGAGTCTGTACTTACTCCGGAACAACTTGGAAAAAGAATGGTATTACCATCGGATATTTTTGGAGGTAATACGCCCGAAGAAGCTGCTAAGATCTTTTTAACCATCTTAAAAGGCGAGGGGAGTTGGGCCCAGAACGCGGTGGTACTGGCTAACGCTGCCATGGCATTGCATAACACAGGCGGGTATACCAAATATGAAGATGCATTTCAACATGCTGTTGAAAGCCTTGAATCAGGTAAAGCCTATGAAGCATTCACTAAACTTATATCTCTTCAGTAATGAATATACTGGACCGGATCATATTATCTAAGCGAAAAGAAGTGGAGGCCAGGAAAGCGGAAAGGCCCGTTCATTTACTGGAAGCGAGCCCTTTTTTCAGCAGGCCAACCCTCTCGTTGAAACAGTCCATTTTGGATCCTTCTAAAACCGGGATCATTGCCGAGTTCAAACGCCGCTCCCCCTCCAAAGGTGTGATCAATGACACGGCTGATGTGTTTAAAGTGACCTCTGGCTATTCCGAATTTGGAGCCAGCGGCATCTCGGTATTGACCGATACGGAGTATTTCGGCGGATCTGAAGCAGATCTTCAACAGGCAAGGTTGAACAACATCCCCATACTCAGGAAGGATTTCATTATTGATGAATACCAGGTCATCGAAGCAAGGGCTATGGGGGCCGATGTTATACTGCTGATCGCGGCCTGTCTTTCTCCTTCTGAAGTGTTGAGCCTGGCGTTGTTCGCCCATGGACTTCAACTCGAGGTTTTACTCGAGTTGCATGATGAAGAGGAGATCGCACATATCAATGAGTATACCGGGCTGGTGGGAATCAATAACAGGAATCTCAAAACGTTCACGGTGGACATGGAGAAAAGTATCAGTATGGCTGAAAAGATAGGCACCGGGGCGGTTCGGATCGCTGAAAGCGGTATAACGATACCCGAAGATATCGCCAGATTCCGGCAATATGGTTTTGAAGGGTTCCTGGTGGGAGAAAGATTCATGCGGGAAAATGATCCGGGCGCGGCATTTGGTGAGTTCGTGAAAAGCATAAAACCTTTGTCATGAGGCTGAAAGTCTGCGGTATGACAAGGTTGGACCAGATCATGCAGCTCGATGAGTGGGGCGTGCAGTTTGCCGGATTGATCTTTTATCCAAAATCTCCCCGGTATATCAAGAAATTCCATTTATCAGCCATTGATATCAAAAGGGAAAAAATGAACATCAACAGGGTTGGTGTGTTTGTGAATGAGTCGTTGGATGAGATCCTGAGAACGGTGGATACCTGGAGGCTGCAAATGGTTCAGCTTCATGGGGATGAAACACCGAAGTTCTGTGAGCAGGTGAGCAATCATGTAAATACCATCAAGGCGTTCAGGATAGGCGAAGGCGACAATGTTGAATGGAAGATCTATCCTTATCATGAGTTCACGGATATGTATCTTTTTGACAATGGATGGGCGGGTAATGCGAGTCAGGACAAAGCCGCTGTTTATGGAGGTTCGGGTGTGCAGTTTGATTGGTCGGTGATCGATAAAGCAAGCATTAACAAACCTTATTTCCTGAGTGGCGGTATTTCGCCTTCGGATGCAGCTAAGCTTAAAGAGTTTGCAGGTGCACACAAGGACATGTTTGCGGCAGATGTGAACAGCAGATTTGAAGTTGCACCTGGTGATAAGGATATGGTTAAGATAAAAAGTTTTCTAGACGAATTGAAATCATGAATATGGTGAAAGAACCGAGATATCAACCAGACCAGATGGGGTATTATGGCATGTTCGGTGGGGCATATATCCCGGAGATGCTGCACAGGAATGTGGAAGAATTGCGATCGCAGTACAGGGATATTATGAACCACCCTTCATTCCAGGAAGAGTTTCGTGCTTTGCTGAAGGACTATGTAGGAAGGCCAACGCCCTTGTATTATGCAAAAAATATCAGCAGTAAGCTCAACACCAATGTGTACCTGAAGCGGGAAGATCTCTGTCATACAGGAGCACACAAGATCAACAATACCATTGGCCAGATCCTCCTGGCGATCAGGCTGGGGAAGAAAAGGATCATAGCTGAAACCGGCGCAGGGCAACACGGTGTTGCCACTGCCACAGTTTGTGCCTTAAAAGGATTGCCCTGCATCGTTTATATGGGGGAAAAAGACATTGAGCGGCAGGCGCCGAATGTAGCGCGAATGAAAATGCTGGGAGCGGAAGTGCGGCCCGCTACAAGCGGAAGCAAAACATTAAAAGATGCAACCAATGAAGCGATACGTGACTGGATCAATCATCCGGATGATACGCATTATATCATTGGCAGTGTAGTTGGGCCTCATCCCTATCCGGATATGGTGGCGCGTTTCCAGTCGGTTATCAGTGAGGAAATGAGATGGCAGATGAAAGAGAAAACAGGATCAGAGCTGCCAACACATGTAGTGGCATGCGTAGGCGGAGGAAGTAACGCGGCAGGTGCTTTTTATCATTTCCTGGAGGAAGATACAGTGAAACTGGTAGCTGTGGAAGCGGCGGGGCATGGTATCAATTCAGGGTTGTCAGCAGCCACAACAGCATTGGGAAAACCAGGTATACTCCATGGAAGCAAAAGCCTGGTGATGCAGACCGATGATGGCCAGGTGGTGGAACCTCATAGTATATCCGCCGGGTTGGATTACCCCGGAATAGGACCCTTACATGCTCATCTTTTTAAATCAGGAAGGGGCACCTTCCTGAGTGCAACAGACGAGGAAGCGCTGGAGTCTGCAGTTGAACTGGCCCGTCTGGAAGGGATCATCCCCGCGCTTGAAACAGCTCATGCTTTGGCAATTTTGCCGGAACTGAATGCAACAAAAGATGATCAGTTGATCATTTGTTTGAGTGGACGTGGAGATAAGGACCTGGGTACTTATATGAAAGAACTTAATCTTTGATGATGTCGAGGATCAAAACATTATTTGACAACAAGAAAGGCAATGTGCTGAATGTATACTGCACTGCCGGTTTTCCGGAACTGTACAGCACGCTGGAAGTGATGCAGGCACTACAGGAGAACGGGGCCGACCTTATAGAGCTGGGGATGCCTTACAGCGATCCACTTGCCGATGGTGAAGTGATCCAAAAGAGCAGCAGCCGGGCACTTCATAATGGCATGAATCTGCAGGTACTGTTCTCCCAGCTTAAAAGCATGAGACCACAAATAACCGTTCCCGTGATCTTAATGGGATATATGAACCCGGTTCTGCAATACGGTTTTGAAAAATTCTGTACTGATGCCGCTGCTGCTGGCGTTGATGGCCTGATATTGCCCGACCTGCCGGAGTATGAATTTGAAAAAGAATATGGTAAGATCATCCATAGCCATGGACTGGACTTCATTTTCCTGGTGACTCCTGAAACAACTCCTGACCGGGTAGTAAAATTAGACAGTCTGAGTTCAGGATTTCTTTACGCTGTTTCTTCTTCCTCCACTACGGGTTCATCAAAGAACATGACGGATGTAAGCGGTTTTTTACAACGCCTGAATTCATATGGCCTTAAGAATCCTGTACTCGTTGGGTTTGGCATTAAGGACAGTGAAACGTTCAGGTCTGCTTCAAAGTATGCGAATGGTGCCATCATCGGCACTGCATATATCCGGGCAATAGAAGGTGCACACGATATCAGAGAAGCCACTAAGCAATTTTTATCATCCGTATTACAATAGTGTTATGACTGAGCGGATCGTGATCGTGAAATACAATGCAGGCAATATTCAATCGGTATTGTATGCGCTTGAAAGGATCGGCAGGCATGCCCTGGTCACTGATGATCATAATGAGATTCGGAGTGCAGACAAAGTGATCTTTCCGGGAGTGGGTGAGGCCAGTTCTGCAATGGCTTACCTGAAGGAGAGAAACCTGGACCAGGTTTTGAAAAGCCTGACACAACCGGTGCTCGGGATCTGTCTTGGCATGCAACTGATGTGCAGGTTCTCTGAAGAAAATGATACGGAGTGCCTAGCCATCTTTGATGAACCGGTGAAGAAATTCGTGGCGGGTCAATCGGGGATGAAGATCCCCCAGATCGGCTGGAACAGGGTAGTGCACACAAGATCGTCCCTGTTTGCGAATATACCGGACGGCTCATATTTCTACTTCGTACATAGTTATTATGCTGCTCGCGGTGAACATACTATAGGCGTTGCAGAGTACATACATCCTTATAGTGCAGCTTTGCATAAAGATAATTTTTACGGCGTGCAGTTCCATCCGGAGAAGAGCGCAGTTGCAGGAGAACAATTGTTAAGAAATTTTTTATCACTCTGATATGGAGATCATTCCGGCCATTGACCTGATAGACGGGAAAGTAGTACGACTTACCGAAGGAGATTACTCTAAGAAAACTGAATACGCTTCAAATCCACTGGACATCGCAAAACAGTTTGAAGACGCGGGCTTAAAGCGATTGCACGTGGTTGACCTGGATGGTGCAAAGAAAGGAGCAGTGGTGAATTGGAAAGTGCTGGAAGATATTGCAGCGAAGACCTCCATGCTTGTTGATTTCGGCGGGGGCGTGAAGCAGAAAGCAGATGTGAAGCGTATCATGGATGCGGGTGCAAGATGGGTGACCATAGGCAGTATGGCTGTAAAACAACCAGGTGTGTTTAGCGAATGGCTGGATGAATACGGATCAGGGAACTTCTTCTTAGGAGCAGATGTGCGTGATGGTAAGATCGCCGTTGGCGGGTGGCTTGAAACTACAGCCATAGACGTGCATGAGTTCATCAGGCAATACACTGACAAAGGTCTTAGATATGTTTTCTGTACGGATATCAGTAAGGATGGAAAGCTGGAAGGGCCGGCTACTTCCTTATATAAAGAACTGCTTGTCCGTAATCCGGATATTCAACTGGTTGCCAGCGGCGGGGTGACTACCGTACAGGATCTGCATGATCTCAAAGAAGCAGGATGCCATGGGGCAATAGTAGGAAAGGCTATTTACGAAAACAGGATCAGCCTTCAGGATCTGAAAACATTTAATAAATGATCACCAAAAGAATAATTCCCTGCCTGGATATCAAGGATGGCAGAACAGTGAAAGGCACCAATTTCGTCAATCTACGCGACGCGGGTGATCCGGTGGAGCTGGGTGCAGAATATGCAAGACAGGGAGCAGATGAACTGGTGTTCCTGGATATTACTGCTACAAATGAAAAACGGAAAACGCTCAGTGAACTTGTTTCCAGGATCGCACATCATATCAATATCCCGTTCACTGTAGGAGGAGGCATCAGCAGTGTAGACGATGTGAGGGTACTCTTACAAAATGGGGCCGACAAGATATCTGTGAATACATCGGCCTTCAAAAGACCCGAACTGATCAATGAACTTGCAAGGGAATTCGGATCCCAATGCGTGGTGCTGGCTATAGATACCAAGCAGGAGGAAGACGGGGAATGGTATGTTTATCTGAACGGGGGCCGCGTGAAAACAGAAACCAAATGTATGGATTGGGCGAGGGAAGGCGTGAGCAGGGGGGCAGGGGAGATACTGCTCACCTCGATGAATCACGACGGCACCAAGGCTGGTTTTTCTGTTGACATTACAGGTAGGCTTGCCCGGGAGTTGCCTGTTCCCGTGATCGCATCAGGCGGGGCTGGAACGATGGAGCATTTTACCGAAGTATTCAAAGACGCAGATGCCGATGCTGCACTCGCTGCCAGTATTTTTCACTTCAGGGAAATATCCATACCGGACCTTAAAAATTATCTTCACCAACAGGGGATCCCGGTTAGGTTGTGATGGTTCCGAATCCTGAATTCGGAATACGGAATCCTGAATTTATCTTTGCCACATGAACATAGATTTCGCCAAGTCGGCCGATGGCCTGGTACCGGCCGTTATCCAGGATTTCAATACCCACAAGGTTCTCATGCTCGGATACATGAACCAGGAGGCCCTGGATAAGACCATGTCGTCTGGCAGGGTCACTTTTTTCAGTCGTACAAAGAACCGGCTCTGGACCAAGGGTGAGGAGAGTGGTAATTTCCTGGACCTCAAGTCTGTTGCCATCGATTGCGATAACGATACCCTGCTCATTAAGGTGATCCCGGTTGGTCCGGTCTGCCACACAGGTGCGGATACCTGTTGGAGCGAACGCAACCATTCGGACGATTTTTTGTCATACCTGGAGGAGATCATCAGGCTGAGGCGAAAAAGTTCGGATCAGACATCCTATGTGCGTTCTCTTTTTGAAAAGGGGATCAATAAAGTAGCACAAAAGGTTGGGGAAGAAGCAGTTGAACTGGTCATAGAGGCGAAAGATAATAACCCGGAACTCTTCCTTAATGAGGCAGCAGACCTCCTGTTCCATTATTTAATTTTGCTTAACATTAAAGACCATACATTACAAGAAGTAATTGACGTTTTACATAAAAGACACAATAAAAAATGAGAATTCGTCTACTCTTTTTGCTCCATGTCATTCTTCCTTTGACCATGTTTGCCCAATCCGGTTCCTTCACCATCAAGGGCCTGGTGCGTGGGTTGCCCGATGGCACTGAAGTGGGACTTTATGTTGATGACGTGAACAGCGAGCCCGTGGCCAAGGCCAAATCAGAAAAAGGAAGTTTTGAATTGAAGGGGTCTGTCACGGAACCTTATATCCATATTCTCACTTACGGTGATAAAACACAACGGCTGGCCATTTTCCTTGACAACTCGAAGATCACCCTGAATGGTATTGTTGAAGCGGTTGCGAAAGCAGAAGTGAAAGGTTCTCCTACGCATGCTGATTTTGATGCGTACAATATGGAGTTCTCTCCAATGTTTGAACAACTTTCTGCAGTAGTTAAAGATCTGAACGAAAGAAAGCCGGATCCCGAAGGGAAACTTAGGGCTGAGTATGAGGGATTGGTGAAGTCGATACAGGAGAAAACTGACAAATACATCCAGTCGCGTCCTAACTCTTATGTGTCGGCTTTTGCAGCCATGGTGGCCACCCAATTGAATACCGATGTTGCCATAACGGAGAATCGATACAATTTGCTGAATGAAAAGGTGAAGCAGGGTTATTTTGGTACCATGCTTGCCAAGAACATTTCTGATTCCAAGGTGGGAAAGATCGGATCTGATGCGGTTGATTTTGTGCAGAACGATACGGCCGGAAATCCCGTGAAACTTTCTTCATTCCGGGGCAAATATGTGCTGATAGATTTCTGGGCCAGTTGGTGCAGGCCCTGCCGCATGGAGAATCCTACGGTAGTGAAAGCGTATAACCAATATAAAGAGAAGAACTTTACGGTGTTGGGGGTATCCCTGGACAGGTCAAAAGATGCATGGGTGAAAGCCATTGCAGATGATCAACTCACCTGGACACATGTGAGTGATCTTAAGTTCTGGAGTAATGAAGTGGCATTGAAGTATAAAGTGGAATCAATTCCGCAGAACTTCCTGTTGGATCCAAGCGGAAAGATCATTGCGAAGAACCTGCGGGGAGAGCAGTTGCTGGAGACCCTGAAAGGGCTGCTGAATTAGAGAGTCAGCGTGTCAGAAGGACAGAGAGCCAGAAAGGAAGAAATCATCTTACTCTCTGGCTCTCTGACTATCTGACTCTCTTGGTTAGATCGTCTACTTAACAGAAAATTCAACCGCCGTTTTATCCCACGCCAGTTTCACCTTGTTATTAGCAATACTGAAAGTCATTTGCTCTGTCATTGAAGAAGCCTGGGGCTTCGCCTCAACCCTGAGCACATCGTCGTCTTCTTTGTATTTGAATGAACCCCACTGATTCCATGTTTTGTTGAAAATGATGGTCCAGCTTTTCTCACCGGGGATAGTGAACAACGCATACTTGCCAACAGGAAGTTTCTTTCCTTCCACCATGATGTCGCTATCAGTTTCGAAGATGGTGGCTTCGTTGGCTCCTGTTCTCCATACTTTACCGTATGGAACCAGGTCACCAAAGATCACGCGTCCCTTTACCGATGGTTGGCTGTAGGTGACGGTGATATTTGCATTACCTGCCTTACCGGTTGCTTTTGCTGTGGGACTTGCCTTGGGCTGCTGGGCACAGGCAGTGAAAACAAAGAATGCTGAAACGAACAGTAACGTCAAAATCTTTTTCATATCATGAAGTTTAAAGATCCTTCAAATTACATCAATTGGCGTTTATAAAGTTGAATTGTGTTCTCCAAACCCAAATAAATTGCATCTGAGATCAGGGCATGGCCTATACTGACCTCGTTGAGCCATGGGATACCCTGGTGAAGGAATTTCAAATTATGGAGGTCCAGATCGTGCCCCGCATTTAGACCCAGGCCAAGGTCTTTGGCCAGTTCAGCGGCCTTTACATAGGGCTCTACGGCCTTTTCTTTCCCCGATGCATAGTTTCTTGCATAAGCCTCGGTGTACAATTCTATACGGTCTGTCCCGGTTTCTGCTGCTCCCTTCACCATGTCTTCAACGGGATCCACAAATATGGAGACCCTGATACCGGCCCGTTTGAATACCGATATAAGTTCTGCCAGGTAAGTTTTATGTTTGATTGTATCCCAGCCATGATCTGAAGTGAGCTGACCAAGCGTATCGGGCACCAGGGTAACCTGTTCCGGCCTTACCTCTAGTACCAGGTCCACGAATTTCTTTTCCGTGGGATTCCCCTCGATATTGAATTCCGTCACTATGATCTTTTTAATATCCCGCACATCCTGGTAGCGGATATGTCGTTCATCGGGACGGGGGTGCACGGTCACGCCGTCAGCACCAAACCGCTGAACATCCTCAGCAGCTTTTACAACATCAGGGTTATTTCCTCCCCGGCTGTTCCGTAGGGTCGCGATCTTATTGATGTTAACCGATAATTTTGTCATTTCACAAAGTTAACAGTTTGCCATAGTTCAGGCCCTAATTACGGGCTGGTTTATCGTTTCCGAAATTTATCAGATACCTGGTGATGAATCCTGCCGCCAAAACCATCGTAAGTCCAATTAACGTCATAATAAAAGATTTAGTGAATGATGCCGGGCACAGGTACTCTGTATTCAAATCCCATTCCTGCCTGTGCCGCTAATTTGAATGTCTATGTTTAAACACGCAATATTGAAGACGAAAAACGACCCAACGAGTATTCTGAAGCGAACGACCTTACCACAGAGATGAACAGCATGTCTGAATGTATCAACTTCCTTAACAGGAAGAGGTATACAGAGCAATTCAAAGTAGAGGACAAGAAACTGATATCATTATCAGATGGAAAACAGCACGAGGTAGATGAAGTTACTGCAATGAACTTTTACCGTTTTGAGGGTATTTCTAATCCAGAGGATATGTAGATTCTATACGCGAACGGGACAATAGATGGGAAGAAGGGAACACTGGTAGATGCATACGGAGTCTATGCCGATCCGGAGGTGGATGATTTTGTCAAAGAAATGGAGATCCACAAGAAAGTCAGCAATAAGCAGCAGTCATCAGCCAATAGCACGCAGCTCTGCGTCTATCATGTCGCTAAGGTTCTGTTCGTTTTTTGCCACCCAATCGGGTAAAAATGGCTGATTATAGAATGTATAATCTCCGCCATTTTTCTGCATGGTGAACATGATCCTGTTTCCCCTGTCGTCACTGACATCAACGGTGATCAGGCCCTCATTGAGTCCGGTCAGTTTCCTGAAATTGAACTCCCTGAGCCTGCCGTCTACCTTCAAAAGCTTTGTGAACTGTATATTACGGATGAAATTTATGTGCATACCTCAATCTTCTGATTATCAACTACAAATTTTATGCTAAATTTTATCGTCTTTCTCTGCTACGGTGGCAAACGATCTCCACGGAAAAGCTGAAAGCCAGTGCAAATGCCACTGCCTGTCAAACATTGAGTTGAAGAGCCGAAACCATGGTCATAATAAAACAAAAAATGCCCGTCATCACTGTAAGAGCATTCTTTTCTGAGAAGTAGCGTTTCATACGAACGGATTATGATGTAAAGGTAGATGAAATAAGCCTCAACTTTCTGTAAATCAAGGCCGAGTTCAAAATTTGGGAAAAATACCGGCAAAACGCCTATTTACTGTTAAAAATATTTTTCCACAACCAATTTGATGAAATTGTAAATTTATGAGCATCGTAAAAGGATAACCCAATTAACGACACTATATGAAAAGATGGTCGATTGCTATTTTCCCTCTGTTTTTGCTGATCGCTCTCAGTGCCCAGAAAGATCCGGGCAATGAAGGGTTGGAGGTTACGGACGGGCCCTATATCAACTATTCGGAAAGCAGGATGTTTGTCAACTATATCGTGAAGGATGCAGACACATTGGCGCGTAAGGTGGACAGCATGGAGCTCTCAAAAAGGAACGGGTTTGTGGTGAAAGTCAATACAGAGGTGCCCGGGCAAACCTTCGACGTAAAACTCAAGGCCAAATTGCAGGAAGAAAGGAGTGTTTGGGGCAAGCCCAAGAGAGCCCTTGTGATTTCAGACATCGAAGGCAATTTTGCAGCCTTACGTAAACTTCTGGTGGCGAACAAGGTGATCGATGAAAATTTCAACTGGACCTTCGGAGAAGGACACTTGTTGTTCATTGGTGATTTCGTAGACAGGGGGAAACAACAAACCGAAGTGTTGTGGCTGATCTATTCACTGGAAGACAAGGCCAAGGCCGCAGGCGGATATGTTCACTATGTGCTGGGTAACCATGAGATCATGAACCTTTCAGGTGACCTTAGATACCTGGATCCCAAGTATTTCAAAGCGGCCCAATTGATGAACCAGCATTATGTGGAACTGCTGGGTGATAAAACAGAATTGGGACGTTGGCTGAGAACAAAGAATGTTGCGGAGAAGATCGGTGACATCCTGTATGTTCACGGCGGTATATCTCCAATGGTTTACCGGATACCGTTCGATGTGCCTTTGATCAACAAACTCGCCAGGCCTTTTTATGCGGATTCCACTTATAGTTATCCCAACCTGGAAACAGATATTCTCTACAGCGATCACGGACCTTTCTGGTATCGCGGATTTTACAGCAACAGGGGCAACCCTATTGTTGAAACACAGGTAGACAGTTCTTTGATGCGTTTCAGCAGTGACCATATTGTCACAGGCCATACGGTGGTTGCAGATACGATCAGTGTTTGGTTCAAGGGTAAAGTGTTCAACACGGACACGCACCATGCTAAAGGGCACTCTGAGGGACTGTTGATCGAAGGAGGAAACATGTTCTACCGGGTAGATGCCAATGGGACGAAGTACTTTATGATCAAGAAGTGAGGCAGCGATGTTAGGCAGCAGGCAGCAGGCGGTAGGCGGTAGGGAGGCAGTAGGCGGTAGGCGGCAGTAAATAATATTCGTAAAAATAAAAAGCAGGAAGTAAATAACTTCCTGCTTTTTCTATTTTAGTTTAAGCCGCTGCCTGCCGCCTGCTGCCTACAGCCTGCTGCCTATTAATAACGATACATTTCCGGCTTGAACGGACCATCTTTAGTGATGCCCAGGTATTCTGCCTGTTCAGCTGTCAGTTCGTCCAATTCAACACCGATCTTGGCGAGGTGTAATCTTGCCACTTTCTCATCAAGATGCTTGGGAAGAACATATACTTTGTTCTCGTAAGAAGCATGGTTTGTCCAAAGCTCGATCTGCGCCAGTGTCTGGTTGCTGAATGAGTTGGACATTACGAAGCTGGGATGGCCTGTAGCGCAACCAAGGTTCACAAGGCGACCCTCAGCAAGCAG
>Ga0315904_10010606_pt1 | contig 11882 bp, 5 predicted proteins | sample LakEriMetagenome_6_FD_203529 | JGI IMG/M metagenome (GOLD analysis project Ga0315904, IMG submission 203529) | Freshwater fungal communities from buoy surface, Lake Erie, Ohio, United States - Buoy 12 MA120 | ecosystem: Environmental > Aquatic > Freshwater > Lake | place: USA: Lake Erie, Ohio...
CGTTCATCGATGCCGGGTTGGCCTGGCGGTCGGGAGACCAGCTGTCGCTCGTGCCGCGTCCGCTCACGGCGGGGAACGATGGTCGGCGGCGGCCCGTGTGGTCGCATGGCCTGGCGGCGCGCCTGAACGCCGGCGCGGTGATCATCGAGATCTTCCATGCGCGCCCGATGCAGCGGGGGATCGGGACGTTCGGGGTCAACCTGGCCCCCGGTTGGTGAGTATGCCGGGGGCGCTCCGGTTCGCGCTCGGCGTCGCCTGGTGTCTCCTGCCGGTCGGAGTGGCGGGCGCGCAGGCCGCCACGCCACCTGGCGGGCGTCCCGATGACGAACGCGATGGTATGGCGCCGGCATCGGGCCGAGACCTGCGTGTGGCGATCAGCGGGTACGTCCAGGTGGACGGCCGGTGGGTCTCCGGCCCGCAGACCCGGGCACCGGACGGGCTGCTGCTTCGGCGTGCGCGCCTCGTGTTCGATGCGTCGAGTCCCGACGGATGGCACCTGCGTCTGCAGCCAGACTTCGGCCAGGGACGGGTGCAGGTGCAGGATGCCTACGTCGGCTTCGTGCGCCACGGCATCACGGCGCGGGCCGGCCGGTTTCGCCCGGCCTTCGGTACGGAGCGCATGCAGTCGTCGTCCACGCTACTCGCGCCCGAGCGCGGCATCGTGAACTCCCTCATGCCAAGCCGGAACTTCGGAGCGCAGTTCATGTTGGAGCGCGGCCCGTGGCGATTGGCCGCGGGCGGATTCCGCACGCCGATCGGCAGTGATGTAGCCTCGATCGACACCGATGGCGACATCAATGCCACCGCGGGGACCGGCCACGATCTGCTGCTGCGCGTCGCCCACGTGCGCGAGCAGGGCGGCCGGTACGTGGAAATGCAGAGTGGCGCGCTCTGGGGACGGGAACGTGGGACGGTCGACGCACCGGCGTTGTCACGGGTGCTGTCGGTGGCGCAACAACCCATCCTCACCTTCGTCGACGATGGCACCCCGACGGGCACGGCCAGAGCGGCGGGCGCTCGCGCGCGCCTCACGTCGGGGGCGCTGATCGGGACGCGGCGCCATGTGCTCGCGCTCGAGGGGGCGTGGTTCGCCCAGCGGGTGGCGCACGGTGGCGTCGAACGTACGCCGGTCGTGGGTGCGGGTACGTTGCGGTTCGCGCGCGTGTGGCATGGCGAGCGCGCCCGTTCGCAGGACGTGGTCCCGGCGTCGGCGCGCGGGGCGCTCGACGTGGGCGTGCGGGCCGGCTTCGTGCGGGCCTGGGGCGAGGGGCTGCGATCGATCATCACCCGCAATTCCGTCTCCTCGGCGCGCACGGTCGGGGTGGCGATGAGTTGGGTGCCCACACGACTCACGCGCGCGACGGTCTCCTACGATCTCACGGAACGCCGCTCGAATCGGACGCAGCCGGAGCACGCGCTGCACGTGCGGTGGCAGCAGGGGTTCTGAGGGTTGCCCGGGTCGAGGTGAGCGAATCGCTCGCAGGACAAGCCCGTACGGGATGGATTCCCGGCGAGGGAAAGCACGGCTCGGGGTGCATCGCACGAGATTCGATGGGATGTTTGCCAGCGCGGCTGGTACGCCGCTCGTGAAACCTTCGCCCATCCTCTGCGTAGCCTTTCCCAGATCGCCCAGCCGACGCCCCATCCACCCGCCCCCACCCATGACGCTCCGCATCGACCGGATTGCCAAGACGTACCCCAACGGGGTGCGCGCCCTGCACGACATCACGCTCACCATCGAACCGGGGATGTTCGGGCTGCTGGGCCCCAACGGTGCCGGGAAGTCGTCGCTCATGCGAACGATCGCGACGCTGCAGCCAGCCGACAGCGGCAGCATTCATTTCCGCGACATCGATGTGTTGCGCGAGCCGGAGAAGCTCCGGGCGCAGCTGGGCTACCTACCGCAGGAGTTCGGACTGTATCCGAACATGCCGGCCGATGCGATCCTCGATCACTTCGCCACGCTCAAGGGCGTGGTGAATCCGGGGGAGCGCAAGGAGCTGGTGGGGGCGCTGCTGCAGCAGGTGAACCTGTACGACGTGCGCAAGAAGAGCGTGGGTGGGTACTCCGGCGGCATGAAGCAGCGGCTCGGCATCGCCATCGCGCTCGCCGGCAGCCCGAAGCTGCTCATCGTCGACGAGCCCACGGCGGGGCTCGATCCCACCGAGCGCAATCGTTTCCTCAACCTGCTCGCCGACATCGGCGAGGACGTGGTGGTCATTCTCTCCACGCACATCGTGGAGGACGTGCGCGAGCTGTGCTCGCAGATGGCGATCATCAACAAGGGCGAGGTGGTGGTGCAGGGCGCACCACAGCGAATCCTCGACGAGGTGCGCGGGCGCATCTGGCGGCGCACGGTTCCGCGCGCGCAGGCCGACGCGTACAAGGCGCAGTTCGAGGTGATCTCCACCCGTCTCGCCGCCGGGAGCACGGTGCTGCATGTCTACGCCGAGTCGGACCCCGGCGACGGGTTCGTGGCGGTCGAGCCGGATCTCGAGGACGTGTATTTCCACCGCCTCGCGCTGGCTTCCGGGGGCCGCGTCCCGGTGGAGGGGTGATGTTCGGTCCGCTCTTTGCCTTCGAACTCCGGAGTCATTTCCGGCGGCCGGCGACATGGCTCTACGTCGCCATCATGTTTGCCATCGCGTTCTTCTCGGTCAGCAGCGACGCGGTGGTCGTGGGGGTGGCCCTCGGCAAGGTGAAGAAGAACAGCCCCTTCACACTCGCGCAGGTGTACGCGATCACGCTGGCCATCGGGCAAATCATCACCAGCGCGCTGGTGGGCACCACGGTGCTCCGGGACTACGACGCGCGGGTGCACGAGCTGCTCTTCACCACCCGTCTCACGCGCAGCGGCTATCTCGGGGCGAAATACCTCGCCGCGTTTCTGGCCATGCTGCTGGTGTTCGCGGCGCTGCCGGCGGGCGCCATGCTGGGGACGGTCATGCCGTGGGTGGACCCGGAAACGGTGCAGGCGGTTCAGCCATGGCACTACCTCCAGCCCTACCTCGTGATCGGCGTGCCGGGGGTCTTCTTCCTCAGCGCGATGCTCTTCGCGGTGGGGTCGATCAGTCGAAGCGCGTTCTCGGTGTACGTCGCGGGGATTGTGCTGCTCGTGGGGTACACCGTCGCCGGAAATCTCGTGCGGACCCTCGATCAGGACACGATCGCCAACCTGATGGATCCGTTCGCCATCCGGCCGCTGGACCTCATGACGCGCTACTGGACACCGGCGGAGAAGAACGCACAGACGGTCCCGCTGGCGGGATACATGCTGGCGAACCGGGCGCTCTGGACGGGGATCGGGGCACTGTTGCTGGGACTGGCATTCAGCCTGGTGCGTCTGGAGAAGGAGCAGAAGGTCGGCCGGAAGGCGTCGCGAACGGCAACTGCGGGAACCCCGGAGGCGACGACAGCGACGCGAGGAGCCGCGCCGGCCCGTGTCGCGGTCTCCTCGGGGAGCACCACACCGTGGGCGTGGATGCATGTCGCCCGGTTCCACGCGTGGTCGATGCTGCGGTCGGTCCCCTTCCTCGCCATCGCTACCATCGGTTTCATCAACGTGGTCATGAACGCGTGGTTCGCCGACCAGACGGGGCAGAACCGCAGCTGGCCGATGAGTTGGCTGATGGCCGAGTCGATCACGGCGGGCGCCGGGCTGTTCATGCTGGTGATCCTCACCTTCTACGCCGGTGAGCTGGTATGGCGGGAGCGGCAGGTGCGGCTCGATCAGGTGATCGATGCCTCCCCCGTGCGCAGTGGGGCCCTGCTCGTGGGCAAGTTCGCCGCCATGCTGGTGCTGCTGTTCTCCTTTGCCACCATCTCCATGCTGGGCGGCATGGTGATGCAGCTGATCAAGGGGTACCCGGTCATCGACGTGAAGGTCTACGCCCTGTACGTCTTCCTCGCCGATTATCCCTCGTGGATCGTGCTCACGGCGGTGGCGTTCTTCATCCAGTCGCTGGTGCCGCGAAAGCCCATCGGGCATGTGCTCATGATTCTCGTGTACGTGAGCATGATCGCCCTGCCGAATCTCGGGTACGACCACCAGTTGCTTTCACTCGGCGCCAGCGAATCGCTGCGCTGGTCGGACCTCAATGGGATCGGGCCGTCGCTCCCTGCTATGCTCACCCTGCATGGCTACAATCTGGGGCTGGCCATCGTCTTCCTCGGGCTCACCTACGTGGCGTGGCAACGGGGCACCGGCATGCCCTCGTTGCTGGTTCGGCTGCGCGAGCGGTTCCACGGCGGCGTACGGCTGGCCACCGTGGGCGGAGTGGCCGGGGCCTCGCTGTGCGGCGGGTTCTTCTTCTACAACGCGAACGTCTTGAACTGGTACCGGACCCGGACCACCGGCGAGAAGGCGCGCGTGGCCTACGAGCAGCGGTGGCGGTCACTGGAGCAGCTGCCGCTCCCCAAGGTGGTTGCCACCAGCCTCGTGGTGGACCTCGAGCCGACGGCGCTGCGGGCGCGCGTGAGCACCCGCTACACCATGGTGAACCGGACCGGGCGTGCCATCGATTCGCTGGTGGTGAACGTCGCCAGCGATGCCGGCGGGCTGAAGGTCGTCCTGGACTCGCTGAGCTTCGATCGCCCCACGCGCACGCTGGCCACCGATGAAGACTTCGGGGTGCATCTGTTGCGCTTCGAGCAGCCGTTGGCGCCGGGGGACACGGCCCGGCTGCATGTGGTGCAGCGGGCGCGCGCCAACGGGTTTCCGAATGGTGGCGGTGATCGGTCGCTCGTTCGGAACGGGACCTTCCTCAACCGCGAAGCGTTCCCGACCCTCGGATACGCCGAGGGGAACGAACTGGGGAGCGACGAGTTGCGCCGGAAGTACAAGCTGCCGCCCGCGCGGCGGTCGCGGCCGCGCGACGACAGCACGAGGCTGCAGCAGCAGAGTTTCTTCGCCGATGCGGACTTCGTGACCTTCGACGCCACGGTCAGCACCGATCCCGACCAGATCGCAATGGCCCCGGGGTATCTCGAGAAGGAATGGACGGCGAACGGGCGTCGCTACTTCCGCTACGTCATGGACTCGCCCATGCCGAATTTCTTCGCCGTCCTGTCCGCCCGCTGGACGGTCACGAAGGCGATGTGGGATTCGATTCCGATCGAGGTGTATCACCACCCGGGGCACACGTTCAACGTGGCGCGCATGATCGAGGCGTCGAAGGCGTCGCTGGCTTTCTACACGAGGGAATTCGGGGCCTACCAGCACCGCCAGCTCCGTATTCTGGAGTTTCCGCGCTACGCCGGATTCGCGCAGTCGTTCCCCAACACGGTGCCGTACTCGGAAGGCATCGGTTTCGTGGCCCGCGTCGACAGCACCGACGTGGAGGATACCGACCTGCCCTACTTCGTGACGGCGCACGAGATCGCGCACCAGTGGTTTCCGTACCAGCGCATGCCGGCCAACGTCGAGGGGGCGCAGATGCTTTCCGAGTCGCTGTCGGAGTATGCGGCGCTCGTGGTAACGGACCGCCTGCACGGGCGTCCCTTCACGCAGAAGTTCCTGCGGGCCGAACTGGACCGGTATCTCCGGGGACGCGCCGGAGAGACGCGCGGCGAGCGGCCGCTCACGCGGGTGGATCGGGAGAGCTATGTCTGGTACCAGAAGGGCTCGCTCGCCCTCTTCGCCCTGCGCGATCTCATCGGTGAGGCGCCGCTGCACGCCGCCATCCGCGCCTATCTGGACGAAGGGCGCTTCACCGGTCCCCCGTACGCCACCACCCATGATCTCATGCGGCACCTGACGGCCGCCACGCCGGACTCGCTGCACTATGCGCTCACCGACTACTTCGAGACCATCACGCTCTGGGATGTGCGCACCGACAGCGTGACCAGCCGCAAGCGGCCGGACGGCCAGTTCGAGGTGACCGTCTTCGCCACCTCAAAGAAGTTCCGGGCGGACAGCCTGGGGGCCGAGACCGAGACGGCGATGGCGGACTACGTGGACGTCGGGGTCTTCGGCGAGGCGCCCGCAGGCTCGCGGATCGGTCCGCCGCTGACCGTACGCAAGGCGCTCGTGAAGGCGGGGGCGTCCCAGTTCCGCTTCGTGGTCCCGACCGCCCCTTCCCGCGCAGGGATCGATCCCTTCAACCTGCTCATCGATCGGAATCCGGCGGACAACACGAAGGAGATCCGGTAGCCGGACCGGCACCGATGCGATCAAGGGGTCAGGGTCGTTGATTTTGCCGGAAATCAACGACCCTGACCCCTTGATCAATCATTGAGATCACTGCTCGCCACCGTCAGACGCCGACGAGCTCCTCGACCTCCACCGCCGTGTGCACCAGCGCGATCGCCAGCACGTCGCGCAGCGTCTCGACGCAGTGGAAGGTGAGCTGCTTGCGCACTTCTTCCGGCACGTCCTCGAGATCGGCCTCGTTGGCCTTCGGGATGATGACGTCCTTGATGCCGGCGCGGTGGGCGCCGAGCACCTTCTCCTTCACGCCACCGATCGGCAGGACACGGCCGCGCAACGTGATTTCACCGGTCATCGACACGTCGCGCCGCACCTTGCGGTTCGACATTTCGCTCACGAGCGCGGTCGCGATCGCGATGCCGGCACTTGGGCCGTCCTTCGGAATCGCACCGGCCGGCACGTGGATGTGCGCCTCGCTGGCGCTCGCCACCCGGTCGGCCGGGATGCCCAGCACTTCCGCGTTGTTGGTGGCGTAGGTCAGCGCGGCGCGCGCGCTTTCCTTCATCACATCACCAAGCTGGCCGGTGAGGATGAGCGAGATCGGTCCCACGCGCACCGCCTCCTCGTCGTCGGTCGGACGCGTGCGCGTGGCGCCGCGGCGGATGCTCGCCTCGACGAACATGATGTCACCACCCATGGGGGTGTAGTACATGCCCGTGCAGATCCCCACCTCGTCGTGCTCCGCGGCGCGCTCCGGGTGCACCTTGGGGCGCCCGAGCAACTCACGGACCTCCTCGACGCTGATCACCTTGTCGGTGATCGCGGCCTCGTCACCCATCGCCACACGACGCGCGACCTTGCGCGCCACGGCCCCGAGCTGGCGCTCGAGTTGGCGCACACCGCTCTCGCGCGTGTACTCGCTGATCACCTTCATGACCGCATCGTCGCTGAAGCTGAGCTCGCGTCCCGCGAGGCCGGATTCCTCGAGCTGCCGTGGCACGAGATACGTCTTGGCGATCTCCGCCTTCTCTCGCTCCGTGTAGCCGCTGAACTCGACCACTTCCATGCGGTCGAGCAGGGGGCCCGGGATATTCTGGATGAAGTTCGACGTGGCGATGAACAGCACCTCGCTCAGGTCGAACGGTACGCCGAGGTAGTGGTCCGTGAAGGAATCGTTCTGCGCCGGGTCGAGCACCTCGAGGAGCGCGCTCGAGGGATCTCCCTGGTACGACTGCCCCAGCTTGTCCACCTCGTCCAGCAGGAACACCGGGTTCTTCGTGCCGGCCTGCTTCATCCCCTGAATGATGCGCCCCGGCATGGCGCCCACGTACGTGCGACGGTGGCCGCGGATGTCGGCCTCGTCGCGCGCACCGCCAAGGGCGACGCGCACGTACTCGCGGCCCAAGGCGCGGGCGATGCTCTTGGCGATCGACGTCTTGCCCACCCCCGGCGGGCCGTTGAAGAGGAGGATGGGGCCACGGGCCATGGCGCGTGCCTTGGCCTCACGCGTGTCGGTGATCTGGCGGTCCTCCTCGCCGTTCGTGAGCGTGGGCGTGGCATCGGTGCTCTCGCCCTTGAGCTTCGACACCGGGAACTCACCCGTCGTCGCCACCTCGGCCGCCACCTGCTGCGCGCGCAGCTGGCGCACGGCGAGGAACTCGAGCACGCGGTCCTTCACATCCTTGAGCCCGTAGTGGTCCTCGTCGAGGATGGTGCCTGCGCGCGCCAGTTCGAGGTGATCGTCGCTGCGCGTGCTCCAGGGCAGCTCGGCGATCCACTCGAGGTACGTGCGGATGACCTGCGCTTCCATGCTCTCGCGCCCCGCGCGCTCGAGGCGCCCAAGCTCGCGCTCGACCTCCGCCCGCGCCTCCTTGGAGAGGTCCAGCTTGCTGAGCTTTTCGCGCAGCTCCGTGATCTCCTTCGACGAATCGTCGTCGCCGAGCTCTTTCTGGATCGCCTTGAGCTGCTCACGGAGGAACATCTCGCGTTGGCGTTCACCCAGTTCCTCCTGAACCTGGCTCTTGATGTCTTCCTGCGCCTCGAGCAGGCCGATCTGGCGCTGCACATGCACGAGGACACGGCGGAGCCGCTCTTCCACGCTGAGCGTTTCGAGCAGCCCCTGCTTCTCCGGTACGGTGAGTTCGATGTAACCGGCAACGAGATCGGCGAACCGGCCGGCATCCTCGACCGAGTCGAGCACCTGGTGCACGACCTCTTCGGGGAGCCCGCGCTTCTCGCCGAGCTCGGCCGCCCGCTCGCGGGCTTCCTTGTGGAGCGCGGTGAAGGCCGGGTCCTTGGTGTCGAGGGGCATCATCTCCTCGGCGGGCACGATGACCGCCGTGAGGTATCCGTCCTGCTCGCTCAAGTGCAGGGCGGTGGCGCGCTGCTCGCCCTGCAGGAGCAACTGTACCCCACCGAGTCCGCGCTGGACCTGCCCGATGCGGGCAATCACGCCGGTGCTGAAAAGGATCTCCGGGGTGGGTTCCTCCGTGTTGTCCCGCTGCGCGACCGCGAACACGAGCCGGTCGCCCTTGAGCGCCGTCTCGATGGCGCGCAGGGTGCCCGGTCGACCCGCCGCGATCGGTGCGGTGATCCCGGGGAACATGACCGTCCCGCGGAGAGGCAGGACGGGAAGTGTCTGACGCTGGCCCATGAGAAATCCTTGATTCGAGGGGAATGGCACCTCACGAAGGGCACGATCCACACCGTCCGGTTTACGCCACTTGGGCAGAATTGGCAAGCACGAGCGTGACAGAAGGACGGGACGACCACCGCGATGCTGCCAATTCGGCGCCGCCGACCTCGTGAGTCATTTTGCAACTTTGCTCGGCACGGGAGCGTAGGGGGGCGTGCGTGGGCATGGCGGTCGCGCGTCCATTCCGGTCGGGTCGTCCCTCCCGGATGCTGTTCCCGGTTTCTCCCGCGTGCTACACTACGGAAGCCGGTCCTCATCCCCGAATACCGTTCCGAGTGTCCGAAAACACCGCCCATCACGCCGAAGACGCCGAACTCCGTGCCCACGTGGAGCAGGCGCTCAGCGCCGCCTACGAGCTCGACCAGGAGATCGGCCGCGGTGGCATGGGCATCGTGTACCGCGCCCGCGACCGGCGGCTGAAGCGCCACGTGGCGATCAAGCTGCTGCCGCCGGAGCTGTCGTTCCGGCGCGACGTGCGCTCGCGCTTCCTGCGCGAGGCCGAGACGGCTGCGCAGCTGAGTCATCCGAACATCGTCCCCATCTACTCGGTCGACGAGGTGGGGAACCTCGTGTTCTTCGTGATGGCATGCATAGACGGCGACAACCTCGCGACGCTGGTGCAGAAGCGCGGTCCGCTCCCCATCGGCGAGGCCCGCCGATGGCTGCAGGAGGTGGCCGATGCGCTCGCCTATGCCCACGCGCGCGGGGTCGTGCATCGCGACATCAAGCCTGACAACATCCTGCTCGACGGCATCGACGGACGCGCGCTGGTGACCGACTTCGGCATCGCCCGCGCCGCGACGGACAGTGGTGAGACCTCTCGCCTGACGGCGACCGGCATGGCCATCGGTACGCCGGCCTACATGAGCCCCGAGCAGGCATCCGGCGATCGTGACCTCGACGCCCGCAGCGATCTCTACTCGCTGGGCATCGTGGCGTACCAGATGCTGTGCGGAGAACCGCCGTTCGTCGGGGGCACCACGCCGGCGCTGCTGGTGAAGCATCTGGCCGAGGCGCCGGTGCCGATCACCCAGCGCCGCCCCGATGTGCCGCCCGATCTCGCGGCCATCGTGATGCGGCTGCTCGAGAAGAACCCGGATCATCGCTTCCAGCAGGCGAACGATCTCTCGCACGCGCTCAAGACCGGCATCGTGCCGCCCGCGCCGGTGGGCGCGTCGTCGGCGTCGATGCCGTTGCCCGCATCGCCGGTGACCTTCAACGGCGCGCCGATCGGCGGCATGCCGTTGCCGGGCGCCGGCGCGCCGTCGTATCAGCCGCCAGCCTATCAGCCGCCCGCGTATTCGCCGCGCACCGTGACGACGGCGCCGGCCGGGTTCGACCCGCGTGGCGCGCGCACGGCCTCGCCGGTCTCGGCACCCGCGTACGGCGCGCCGTCGTACGCGCCGCTGCACGACGATGCCTACATCCCCACGGCCGACGACCTCGCGCGCTGGGAAGCGAAGCCGGTCGCGAAGTTCCGCAAGCAGCTGGTGCCGTATCTGTTCGTCAACCTGGCGTTCCTGTTCATCACGATCTTCGGCGACTCCAGCTTCGGCAGCGTGACCACCATCTGGACGGTGATCATGGCGTGGCAGTATGCGAAGCTCTGGTCGGACGGCTACGACTGGAAGGACGTGTTGCGCCAGCCCAAGCACCGCTTGTTCGGCGAGGTCATCGAGGACCTGACCAACTCGGTGTGGGCCACGTTCGACAGCCGGAAACGTGAGGAGTTGCGCGCGCAGGGGAAGCTGCGCAGCCGGCTCAGCGGCGCGCTCTCCCCCGGTGGTCCGGCGGGGGCGATCGGGGCGCCGGGCAGCCGGGCGCCGGGAGCGCCCACGGTCGCAATGATGCCGGCGCGTGACGACGAGCTCGGCGGCTATCTCGCGCTCGTGCGCGCCGCGCGCGCTGATCGCGAGGAGATCGGCCGTCTGCTCGGCACGCTCCCGGCCGAGGAGCGCAAGCGCATCCCCGACGTGGCCAACGCCGCGGTCGATCTCGTGCAGAAGCTCGAAGTGATTGCGCGGGATCTCGTGCGCGCCGAGGCCACCCTGTCGCCCGAACTGCTGACCCGCGTCGAGCAGGAGATCACGACGCTCGAAGCCGAGGCGAATCCCCTCGACACGTCGCGCAGCGAGGCGCGCGTGCGTCGGCTGGCGCAACTGCGCCGCGAGCGTCGTGCCCTGGTGGACGGGCAGGCGAAGGTGGAGGCCCGGCGCGGGCAGCTCGAGAGCTGCCGTCTCGCGCTCGAGAGCGTGCGGCTCGATCTCGTGCGGCTGCGGACCGGCAACAGCTCGGTGCAGAGCGTGACGCTGGTGGCCGAGCAGGCCATGCAGATGGCGCGTGACATCGACATCGCGGTGCAGGCCGCCAACGAAGTACGCGATCTCACGGCGCCACGGTCGGCGTCGTCGCCGGCCTGACCGCCGGGCGCACCATGTCCGACACGCCCGACGCGACGCTGCTGCGGGATCGCGTCACCGCCGCCATCGGCGACCAGTATCTCGTGGGGCGTGAGGTGGGACGCGGTGGCATGGCGGTGGTGTATGCCGCCGAGGACGTGCGACTGCAGCGCAAGGTCGCCCTCAAGGTGCTGCCGCCGGAACTCGCGTTCCGCCCCGACGTGCGCGAACGCTTCGTGCGCGAGGCGCAGACGGCGGCCCGGCTCAATCATCCGCACATCGTGCCCATCTACGCCGTGCACGAAGTGCAGGGGCTCGTGTGCTTCGCCATGGCGCTGGTGGAAGGGGAGAGTCTCGCGAGCATCATCCTGCGCGACCCGCGGCCCTCGTTCGCCTTCGTCGCGCGCATGCTGGAGCAGATGGCGGACGCGCTCGCGTATGCGCATGCCTGCGGGGTGGTGCATCGTGACATCAAGCCGGACAACGTGCTGCTCGATCGCGAGTCGGGGCGGGCGATGGTCACCGACTTCGGGATCGCCCGTGCGGCGGAGAGCGGGTCGCGCCTGACGCAGACGGGGATCGCGGTGGGCACCCCCGCGTTCATGAGTCCCGAGCAGGCCATGGGCGACCGCGAGGTCGA
>Ga0315904_10010608_pt1 | contig 11881 bp, 2 predicted proteins | sample LakEriMetagenome_6_FD_203529 | JGI IMG/M metagenome (GOLD analysis project Ga0315904, IMG submission 203529) | Freshwater fungal communities from buoy surface, Lake Erie, Ohio, United States - Buoy 12 MA120 | ecosystem: Environmental > Aquatic > Freshwater > Lake | place: USA: Lake Erie, Ohio...
TCCCATCGGCCCAGTAGCTTACGTTCCGCTGATACCCCATTTATCTCCCGCTTGAGGCCTTGCTTGATAAGCCTTCAGCGAGCCTTGAGCTTACACAGGAGAACTCGCGGGATAAACCGCCGTGGAAGAGCTTCCTAGGGAAAGCCTATTGGGCCTGGGTGCCCTCTGGGCCTGATGCTCTGCCTGATTCGGATGATTTGTCATCCGAAGAGTCCCGCTGCGCATCCGAAACAGGCTTGCATCCAGCCCGATAGCGATACATCTCGCCAAACTCTCGGGCTTGTTGAAGCACTAGTTCAGGCCCCAAACTGTTCTTCATTAAACACTCCGGAACATCCTCGGGTATCGTTGCATCGGCTCGATACAACTTGTGTTTGATACACCATCTCAATACGTCCAAGTACTCTTCGACGGTGTAGTCCAGAAAACCTTTGTCGCTACATCTGTAGCCATCCTTGTGCAACTGAGGATCATTCGACTCGGTATCCAACTTGACCAGGCTCATGAACTCACCTTTGGATAGATTCGAAATCGACATAGACGCCCTCTTTTTGCCGTCTTTTTCCTGCGTCTTTTCCTGAGCTTGCGCTGCAGACTCCTTGGGCGGTGATTCGATCGGCACCGTTTCGTTTTCGCTCTGGGGTTGATTTGATGCCGGGGCTTGCTCGTCCACTTTGGCCTTTTGTTTCGACCGGATCATGTCGAGCCGAATCTTGGCCGACGTGTAGTCGTAGTCATCGATCCCTTGGGCCATTGCGGCTTGAACAGCATTCAGGTCGACATACAAGCAGCAACCGAGCAGATACTCCAGGTCTTCGATCACCGTCGCATGAAATCGGCCTTTCCAAAACGGACCCTTGGAACCTCCATCTTCCCGATTGGCCCTTTGTGCGACTTTTTGGCAGCAAAGTCGCATCCACCAACTGATGCTGCATAACTGAGCTCGGATTTTCTTGATCCTCTTTTTGTTCTTCGCCAGGGTATCAATCTGCTCATCCTTGGGCGGGATCGGCACATACTGAACCGTGTCGTCGACCTTCTGACGTTTTTTCGATTTTGGACAAAGGGTCAACCAACGCCGAGCGACTTCACGGTCGCTCCATTTTTTGACCACATCTGGCCTGGATCTTAGGACTTGGTGAACGTGGTTGTCCATCACGCAGAAATCGAGCAGGTCGATCGCCATGAGTGAGCTTTGGAATTCCAGGATATCGACGATCCAAGCTTTGCGATGGGAATTGCGGGTCCTGGTTGCGAAATCCTCGCCCAGAAGAAACAGATTCCGGGCCGTCTTTGCCACGGTATGAACAATGGTGACCTCGTCGGGATGAATCAAACTGCCACGGGTTTTACGAGACATAGAAGTAGCCCTCCTGACCGATAAACAGATGCATCAACACAAACGTTCCGCCTAGGGACCGAGCATGCATTGTGCAGAAACAGGGGGGGCAGGTGGTGGATTTGGTACAAAAAACTTATCGTGATTTCACGATCGCCGACGATGGATCTTACTCTTAGGGCACTGGAGCTCGCTTGGCTTGCGACCTGCAACTCCCCGCAACCAGCATGGAAATCGCTCGCGATATACGCGTACATACCCAGGGACTGTCCCCAACTAAAACGCATAAAAACTTAGGGACTGTCCCCTAGTTTTCCCTAGTTTTAAGTCGGGATTGTCCCCTTGTTTTAAGTCGCGAGTGGTGGCAGGAACCCGACGATGCGAAAGGCCTTGCTCGCTGCGGCCAAGAGAATCGGCGAGGCGACCATCGACCATGGTAAGACCGCTTGCAAGCCCCCCGACGTCACCCAAACCGTCGCGAAGTCCTCTACGCACACTCGGAGGCGAAGCTCGATCGCCCGCCGCGCATGAGCCCTCGAAGAAGTCGATGCGACGCTACTGGGATAAAAATTCAATGCACAGCTGATCGATTTACGGTCACCATCGTAGCCAGATGCTCCTTACCAACAACGAAACGTCCCTCGAAACGGTTTTGGGAGTCTCTGGAGCTCGGCCATGAACGCGCCAAATGAGCGACGAAAGTTCCGGCAAACAAATCATTCCCCACCAACTTCAGATCGTCTGACGGCCCCCATTGAATCGTGCACTCGGAAAAGTCTAGCCACTGGCTGGCCAAGCAATACCAAGCCTTGAAGACACTTTCCTTTGCGGAGAATAAAAGCCGATCCCAATGCAAACAAGAGCCTCTTGGCGTGCGAATCTCCGTTCGCTCCAGCGGTGAAGCGATGATCTCGATCACTCCCTCGCCTAGCGGAAGGTTTTCCTCGGCATCAATACCGATCGAACAAAGCTCCAACGAGCTAGCCACTGCCGCGGCGCAAAAGCCAGAGCAGTGAGTGATGCTTCCGGCGATCCCCTGAGGCCAAATGGGTTCTCGCCGGGGGCCGATCCGGATCGGGCATGGCTGAATCCCGAGTTTGAGAAGCGATTTTCTTGCACAAACTCTCCCTGTGGTGAATTCCCTTAGTCTTTTGTCTACGACCACTCCAAGGCTTTCTCTTTCCTCTGGGAAAAGCCCATCCATGCAAAACTCATATCGAACATCGATTGCGACACATTCTGGTGCAATGGTTTCAAGCATGATCTTTGCTCGTCAATCCTTAGATCGACTCCCTGATAACTTTACTAATACGTTCGATCGATGCCGAGCGGAGAATTGTTTCGTGGTCCCCTGGAACTGGATGTACATCCACATGGGTTGCAATTCCTGACCAGCCTAGATCAGGGGACAAATGACGATATAAGGGGCGGGTAGCCGCTCGGAAAAGTGTCACCCTACCACAATAATTCTTGGGCTTGTAATCATTAAAGCTTTCAAAGAGACAACCAAGGACCTTGCGGCGATGGTCTTTCGATTTCTTGATCCCAAACTCATCATCAATAGTGTATTTGGTTTTGCCATGGGCCAAGAGAGTTCGACCTAGGTAACGGACTTTACGATTCGCTCTGGCGACAGTTTTACGGAAATGGTTAGGTCCACAACTTGCTGTAATCCAACGAGGAATATTAATCGACACCCTCGCTAGATGAACTGCGACTGAACCAAGTTTTCGATAAGAAAGGTCGGGTTCGATGCCAGTGTCGATTACCCCACAAAAGTCCACTACCTGACCTTGCTCCTCGAGTTGCCTAGCGATCTCAAAGCCTAGGATCCCTCCATAGGAATAGCCAAGAAATTTGTAAGGGCCCTGTGCTTGATGAGATCGAATGATTCTTAGATACTCGGTAGCAGTCCGACTAAAATCAGCATAAGTTTCAAGAAATTCAGGATCCAGATTGGGTTGTAGCCCAACGACATTGTATCGACCCTCAATCCGATCGACCAGCTCTTTCGAATAAAGCAATTCTCCGTTCAATCCGGGCATGACAACAAGGGCAGGTCCCTCCTTGCTGTCCGACAACTGGACAATTCTCGCAATCGGCTGATCCTTTGGCGATTCATTAATCATCTGTGCAATTTGGGAGATGGTTCCTTGCTGGAAGAGAATGGACAGAGGAAGTTCATGTCCAAGGCGGTTATTGATTTCAGAAAACAGCCGCACGGCCATTAGCGAATGTCCGCCCAGGGCAAAGAAGTTGTCGTGGATCCCGACGCGCTCGATGCCTAAGACCTCCGACCAGATCTGTGCCAATTGCTCTTCGAGCTCGTTCCGAGGTGGTGTGTACTGGTCTTGGACACCGACGTCCTTGATATCGGGCACAGGCAAACCGCGCCGATCGATCTTGCCGCTTGGAGTCAGCGGCAGAGCATCGAGCCTGACGAATGCCGCAGGCACCATGTACTCGGGAAGTTTTGACCCCAGAAACTCTCGCAACTCCAGGACGCTCGGGTGCTGCTCACCGCATTGCGTGTAGTAGGCCACGAGCCTTTTGTCCCCAGGACAGTCCTCTCTGAGGATCACCACGCACTGGGCTATGCTCGGATGTTGGCTGAGAACCGATTCGATTTCTCCAAGCTCGATCCGAAAACCACGCAGTTTGACTTGATGGTCGATGCGACCAAGGTACTCCAACGTACCATCGTCCCTCCAACGGCACAGGTCTCCTGTTCGATACAGCCTCGAATCCTTGTCCTTCGAAAACGGATTCGCAACAAATCGCTTGGCGGTCAAATCCGGACGATTCAGGTAGCCTCGGGCCAAGCCATCTCCACCGATATAAAGTTCACCTGGAACTCCAATCGGTACCAACTCCCGATTTGCGTCCAATACATAGACATCTGTGTTCGATATCGGGCGACCGATGGAAATCGACTGTTCATCGCCGAAGATTTCTACCGAGGTTGACCAAATGGTTGTCTCTGTCGGGCCATAGACATTCCATAGCGATCCACAGCGGGTTGCAAGCTGTTTCGCTAAATGCTCCGACAGTGGCTCGCCCCCACACAATATCTGAAGTCGATCGTCTCCACGCCATCCTCCTTGGATTAGCTGTTCCCAACGGGAAGGAGTCGACTGCATCCAAGAGATCGAACCTGTCTCCAATTTGTTAATCAATACCCCAGTATCCCGGATTAAACCCATCGAGGCGATCTCCAACGATCCTCCCGAAATAAGCGGGATAAAAAACTCAAGGACTGAAATGTCAAACGAAGGAGTCGTGACGCTTAGAATCCGATCAGTGCTGTTAACTTTCAATCGCATAGCCATATCAACAAGCAGATTGCCTGCTCCAAGATGCTCGATCATGACCCCCTTAGGTTCCCCCGTGGAACCAGAGGTGAACATGATGTAGGCTAAATGATGCGAATCATGCGTAAGACCCAGATTCGATGAATCTTCACTGGCAATCTCATCTGCATCCCGATCGACCCATATATCCTGCCGCTTCGTGTTTGGAATTCGATCCTGCAATTGCGATTGGGTTACAAGATGCTCAACCTGTGCCAATTCGAGCATTTTTTCCAGACGAGCTACTGGATAGTCGGCGTCTAGCGGAACATAGGTTCCACCAGCCTTGAGTATCCCCAGGATCGAAACGACTAGGTCTAGCGAACGTTCAAGGCATAGCCCCACCGGGGTTTGCTCACCAACTCCCCGCTTTCGTAAGTAACGCGCCAAGCGATTCGATCGGGTGTTGAGCTCGGAGTAGCTTAGCTGCTGATCTTCAAAGATCAGCGCCACTGCATCGGGGGTGCGCTCGACTTGCCGCTCGAACAACTCATGCACACACAGCTCTCGCGGATACTCGCAGGCGGTGTCGTTGAACTCGATAAGAAGCCTATCTCGCTCCTGATCCGTGAGGATCAAAAACTGACCAATCTTTTGATTGGGTTGTGCGACGATCGACTCCAAGAGCCGTACGTATTGGGCGGCCATCCGCTCGATGGTGCTCGCGTCAAACAAGTCCGAACTGTAGGCCAAATCACCCACGATTCGGCCTTGATGTGGACTCAAGTGCATCTCCAGATCGAATTTCGCTCGATCCGTGACGAAACTAGGATCGGATACCTCCAAGTCCTTCAGTTCTAATCCAGACGCATCATGCGATAGCAGTTGAAACATCACTTGGAACAGTGGTGGGCGGCTCAAGTGCCTTTCGGGTTGCAAGTCCGCGAGCAACAACTGGAAAGGCAACTCCTGATGATCGTAGGCTGCCAAAGACTTTTGACGTACCCGGCTCAATAGCTCTGGGAAGGTCGGTTCACCTGTCAAATCCGCTCGGATCACCAACGTGCTGACGAAGAAACCTATGAGACTTTCGAGTTGAGTATCGTTACGACCTGCAAACGGAATTCCTACAGCAAAGTCCTCTTGATGGCTGTATCGGTACAACAACACTTCGTAGGCCGCCAAGAGCAGCATCTGAAGGGTTACTTGCTGACTCTGAGCAAGCGATTCGAGGCGACGGGTCAGGGATTCATTAAGTTCGATCGGTACCGAGGATCCTCGGTAACTGGCCATCACAGGCCGTGGCCGATCGGTCGGTAACTCCAGAGCAGCAAGTCCCTTGAGCTCCTGGCGCCAGTAACTCAAAAGCCCCTCGATACGATCGGCACTGAGCGTTTCTCTTTGCCACGTCGAGTAATCGATGTAGGTAACAGGCAAGGGATCCAGCGGAATGATGGTTGAACTCTCGGTGGAGGGATCCAGATAGTGTCCATACAAAGCAGAGAGTTCTTTGGTAAACACATCCATCGACCAACCGTCGCTCGCGATATGGTGCATGGTGACCAGAAGTTGATGGTCTTGGTCATCGAGTCGCAGGAGCTTGGCGCGAATCATCAAATCGCAAGTCAGATCAAATGGGCAGTCCGCCTCCGCATGGCAGATCTGAGCAGCCTTGAGCCTTTGGTCTTCGGGGTCAAGTCCCCGCAAATCTTCGACGTTTAACTCAAATCGTTCCAATCCTCGAACCATTTGGACCGGAATATTTCCATGTTGGAAAAAAACCGTTCTTAAAGGTTCATGCCGAGCGACGATCGTCTCAAGTGCTTTGCGCAAGGCTTCGTTATCAAGCGGCCCACGGAACTGCCAAACTATGGGAATGTTGTAGGCCGTCAGAGAACCTTCGAGTTGTTCGAGGAACCACAAACGTTCCTGGGCATAAGAAACGGGCGCGGGTTGATCAGAGTCTCGGCAGACAGACCGAAGGGATAACAACGCTCGCGTAGAACCACCAATCCGTTTCGCGTCGATCTGCTCGGATAGCTGCGCGATGGTCGGCTGTTCAAAGATCAGCCTGACACCCAAAGGGACGTCGAAGATTTCCGAAATACGGCTTGTGAGCCGCACGGCCAGAAGCGAATGTCCACCTAGGGCAAAGAAGTTGTCGTGGATGCCGATGTGCTCAAGGCCTAAGACCTCCGACCAGATCTGAGCCAATTGCTCTTCGATCCCGTTACGAGCAGGGGCGTAATGGTCTTGAATACCCAGATCCTTGATATCGGGCACAGGCAAACTGCGCCGATCGATCTTGCCGCTTGGAGTCAGCGGCAGAGCATCGAGCCTGACGTACGCCGCAGGGACCATGTACTCTGGAAGTTTTGACCCCAGAGACTCTCGCAACTCCAGGATACTCGGGTGCTGCTCACCACATTGCGTGTAGTAGGCCACGAGCCTCTTGTCCCCAGGACGGTCCTCTCTGAGGATCACCACGCACTGGGCTATGCTCGGATGTTGGCTGAGAACCGATTCGATTTCTCCAAGCTCGATCCGAAAACCACGGTGCTTGACTTGCGTGTCTGCCCGACCGAGAAAGTCGAGTTTTCCGTCGTAACGCCATCTGGCGAGGTCACCGGTGCGATAGTACCGATGATCAGAACTGCCCTCCAGATCGGACAAAGCAACAAACCGCTCAGAGGTCAGAACCTCTTTGCCAACGTATCCTGAGGCTAGACACGCACCCGAGAGGTATAGTTCGCCAATCGCCCCGCGAGGCACGCGTTTTGCGTTTTGATCGAGGATCACACACGCGCAGTTCGGGATAGGGCGTCCGATGGAGGCCTCGACGGCGTCAAAATCCGCCAAGCTGACCATTGTCTCGGTGACAACGTGTGTCTCGGTAGGACCGTAGTGATTGTGAAGTCGGCATTGCGGGTGAGCTTGTAGGAAATCCCGCAAGGGCTCCGTTAACTTGAGGCTTTCCCCTGCCGAGACAATATCCAGCAACGAGCTTCCGCCTGTCGGTTTGGCCACACCGACAATCGCATCGATCATGACGAACGGAAGAAAGACCCTCTGGACTCGATTGGCTTGGATGAATTCCATCAGTGCATGAGGATCCAACCTTTGTTTTTCATCGATCAGGACAAGTGTCCCACCCGAGGTCAACGTTGAGGTGATTTCCTGAATGGAGACATCGAAGCATTTAGGAGCAAATTGGAGGGTTCTGGCTGGGACCGACAGCCGCTCTTGTTGGTTTTGCCATGCGATGAGGTTCGCGATGGCCCGATGAGGCATCTGAACCCCCTTGGGCTCTCCGGTGGATCCCGAAGTGTATAGCAGGTAGGCTTGGTGATCGATGTTGATTGGAGAGAAAACTTGGGTGCGGACTATTTCACGCGTTACCAAATCTTGGTTTGGAACAAGAACCAGTGTTTTGTCTTCTGGGAATTCGATCGTACCGACTAATTCCGGCTCAATGAGCAGAACCTGTGGTTGTGCGTCGTGGAGAAAGTACTTGAGTCTTTCTCTGGGGTAACTTGGGTCTAGTGGAAGATACACCCCTCCGGCTTTCCAGATCCCAAACAAACTTGCGATTGAATCAAAGCTACGGTTCAGCAATACGGCAACAGAGGATCCAATTTCAAGACCCTGTTCGCGCAAGCGTGTTGCGATCTGGATCGCTCTATCTTGCAATTGTTCATAGGTGAAATCACGATCCGTGTCCCTGACGGCAATAGATGTCGGGGTTTCAACAACTTGGTCTTGGAAAAGCTCGTAGGCTGTTTTTACGAGGTAGGAAGGGACGGCCTTGGGGGTCTCGAGTTGATTGAGTTCAGAAAGCTCTACGGGACTGATAAGCTCAACCGAGCGAAGAGGGGCTAGTGGATGGTCGATCAGACGGTCGACAAGCCCCGTAAATCGCTTGGCCCACAAGGTTACAGTGGACTTGTCCCACAGGTCTGTGCAATAGTAGAGATGCCCCTGAATGAATGGCTTACCAGAATCCGGATCGAGCTTGCGCTCAAGAATCATCTCCAGGTCGAAGCGTGCACCAATTAGCGGCAATGCGATCTGCGTGACATTGGCCGAATCGAGTCTCAACTCTTGCGAGTCGAAGTCAATCAATTGAAATAGAGATTGCACCAAGGGGTTTCTGTCCCTTGTTAGTTCCTGACAAACATCCGACACGATCAATTCGAATGGTACATGGCGGTGGTCAAAGGCCATGGCGGATGTTGACTGTACGTTTTGAATATGCCCTGCGAACGAAACCGATTCATCGATTTGGCTTCGCACGGCAAGGACATTGATAAAGTAGCCGATCGCCCGATCCCAAGTGGAATCATCACGAGAGCCTACAGGAACTGCAGTCGTGATGTCCGTCTGACCACTTTGTCGCGCCGAAAACAACTGGAAAACCGCAAGTAACAATACGTGCGGAGTGCATCCGTTTTGCTTGCAGAACTGATCGATTCTTTCAAATTGTTCAGTAGATAGCTCGACCTCGACGCAATCGCCTCGGAACGTAAACTCACCCGGTCGCCTAGAATCCGTTGGGATTTCTAAGTCTTGACTACCGGCAAGTCGCTGTTTCCAAAATTGCCTGTCGATCTCCAACGACTCGCTCATGCAGTAACGATGCTCTAACCGGGTATATTCCCGGTAATGAACCGAAGGAACCTCACAGACTGTTCGAGGAGCTAGCCCTGAAGCTTCTCGAACGACCTGATCGTAGAGTTCTCCAAGTTCGCGTTTGAAGTTCTCCAAAGACAAACCATCCATCGCGATGTGATGAACGACCAGAAAAAGAATATGCGAAGATTCAGATAACTCCATCAAAACGCTGCGCATCGAAAGATCATTTCGCAAATCGAATTGGATCTGACCGTGGATTTTCATCCACTCCAACGCTTTTTCAACCCTCTGGTCGCTGGGTATGCCAGCCATTTTCACGATAGGTAAGCTCCAGGTATCGACAGGCCGAGCCTCCTGCCATACACCTTGAGAGTCCTGACTATAGACAGTCCGAAGCGGTTCGTACCTTTGCACGAGTCTCAAGAACGAATCTCGTAACGCATCGGTATCTAGCTCACCATCAATCTGCCAAGCCACTGGGATGTTGTAAGCGGCCTGCACCGAAAACATCTGCTCGATCAAGTATAGACTGCGCTGCGCGTAGGATGCTGGTATCCGATCTTTGGTCCAATCCAGAGAGGAATCGCACAGCTCATTCCACTGAGAACAATCAGGTATTGATACGTTAAGCTCAGAAAGTACCTGAGCAGTTTGTGCAATCGTTGGATTGCCAAAGAATGTTTTGAACGACAGGTCTTTTCCCAGCCGGTCACGGACCATCACAATCAGACGTGCAGCCAGAAGCGAATGTCCACCTAGGGCAAAGAAGTTATCGTGGATCCCGACGCGCTCGATGCCTAAGACCTCCGACCAGATCTGAGCTAATTGCTCTTCGATCCCGTTACGAGCAGGGGCGTAATGGTCTTGAATACCCAGATCCTTGATATCGGGCACAGGCAAACTGCGCCGATCGATCTTGCCGCTTGGAGTCAGCGGCAGAGCATCGAGCCTGACGAATGCCGCAGGGACCATGTACTCTGGAAGTTTTGACCCCAGAGACTCTCGCAACTCCAGGATACTCGGGTGCTGCTCACCACATTGCGTGTAGTAGGCCACGAGCCTTTTATCCCCAGGACGATCCTCGCGGAGGACCACCACGCACTGGGCTATGCTCGGATGTTGGCTGAGAACCGATTCGATTTCTCCGAGTTCGATCCGAAAGCCACGCAGTTTGACTTGATGGTCGATGCGCCCAAGGTACTCCAACGTGCCGTCGTGCTTCCAGCGGCACAGGTCCCCTGTGCGGTAAAGCTTCGAATCGGAGTCTTTCGAAAAGGGATTGGGAACAAATCGCTCGGCGGTTAAATCTGGGCGATTCAGATAGCCTCGGGCTAGGCCGTCCCCTCCGATGTACAACTCTCCAGGAACTCCAATCGGTAGGAGTTCGCGATGGGAGTCCAGTACATACACTTGCGTGTTGGATACTGGACGTCCGATGCAACACCCCGGATTCTGGTCAATCGCTTCGATAGCGGTCGAAAGGATCGTCGCTTCCGTTGGTCCATAGAGATTCCATAACGAGCAACAGCGCGTTGCCAGTTGAACTGAGAGGCTTTGGGAAAGCTGTTCGCCTCCCGTTAATACGTTCAACGCGGGATCACCCTGCCATCCTCCATGAAGCAGCAAATCCAGTCTCGATGGAGTTGAAAACAGCCAAGTAAATCGCTTGGATTCGAGGCGATTTATCAAAACTCGCACGTCGCTAAAAGCATCACGCGAAGCAACTTCCACCAATCCAGCTGCGGCCAACGGAAGAAGAATCTCCAATAGTGATATATCAAAACACGGTGTCGATACACTCAGCAATGAATCCCCTTGTGTGAAATTCAATCGTGATGCCATATCGGCGAGTAGATTCACCAAAGACCGATGCTCGATCATGACTCCCTTGGGTTGACCCGTAGACCCAGAGGTAAAGATGATGTAGGCCAATCGATTCGAGTTATACGCTAGATCCAGATTCGACGAATCTTCACTGGCAATCTCATTGGCATCGCGATCGATGCAGATATCCAGTCGCTTCGTGCTAGGAAGCTTAGCATCCAATTGCGATTGGGTCACAAGATGCTTGACCTCGGCCAATTCGAGCATGTTCTCCAAACGTTTCACTGGATAGTCGGCATCGAGCGGAACATAGGTTCCTCCAGCCTTGAGTATTCCCAGGATCGAAACGACTAGGTCTAGCGAACGTTCGAGGCATAGTCCCACCGGGGTTTCTTCGCCAACACCGTGCTTTCGTAAGTAACGTGCCAAACGATTCGCTCGGGCGTTGAGCTCGTTGTAGCTTAGTTGCTGATCTTCAAAGACCAGCGCCACTGCATCGGGGGTGCGCTCGACTTGCTGCTCGAACAACTCATGCACACACAGCTCTCGCGGATACTCGCAGGCCGTGTTGTTGAACTCCACAAGCAATTGACGTTGCTCACGCATTGTCAGGATCGGAAGTTTTGCAAGAACGATATCGGGATCCGTAGTTGCCTGAGACAGGAGCTTTTGGAAATGACCAACGAATCGCTCGATACGATCGTGTCGCCACCATTGCGTGCGATAGACCAATGAACCTTTGACTTGAGGCGTAGATTCGCTTTTCCTCTCAGCAAACAGTCTTAAGGAGAAATCG
>Ga0315904_10010613_pt1 | contig 11874 bp, 9 predicted proteins | sample LakEriMetagenome_6_FD_203529 | JGI IMG/M metagenome (GOLD analysis project Ga0315904, IMG submission 203529) | Freshwater fungal communities from buoy surface, Lake Erie, Ohio, United States - Buoy 12 MA120 | ecosystem: Environmental > Aquatic > Freshwater > Lake | place: USA: Lake Erie, Ohio...
GGACTGGCTTTTTGCCTCCAGGATTGACTGGGGGGGGTGGAATGATGCCTCCAGGGGGGAGTGTGCCTGGAGCTCCTCCGGGGGGGATTGGTGGCGGTCTTCCGGGCACTGGAAATCCTGGCTTTCCGGGAGGTGGAGCGGGGGGCATTCCCGGCGGTGGCTTCCCCGGTGGCGGTGGATCACCCGGCATGCCGGGTGGTGGCGTTGCGGGGGGGCCCGGCTTTGGCGGATCAATTCCCGGTGCCCCTCCCGGCATGGGAATGCCAGGAACTCCGTCGTTGCCCGGTGGTGGGATCGGCGGCGGTCTACCCGGGGGAGGGACCATCGGCGGTGGAGTCCCCGGAGGGGGGCTTCCCGGCGGTGGCATTCCCGGCGGTGGCATTCCGGGTGGTGGCATTGGCGGAATTCCGGGTGGCGGAACGACAGGGGGAGGGACCGGTGGCGGGGTCACCGTGCGACCCCCGCCGGGAACCGCGAATCCCGGGGGGGGCCAGGTCCCCACGTTCCCAGGGGGTGGTGCCGGTGGCGGAATTGGCAACACTCCGCCCGGAGGAATTCCCGGTGGCGGTTCCATCCCGGGAGGTGGCATCCCCGGTGGAGGAATCCCCGGTGGAGGAATCCCCGGTGGAGGAATCCCCGGCGGCGGCATACCGGGGGGTGGAATTCCCGGCGGTGGAATTCCCGGCGGTGGAATTCCCGGCGGTGGAGTGCCGGGCGGTGGAGTGCCGGGTGGTGGGATTCCCGGCGGGTCCACGCCTGGTGGGGGAACGGTCCCGCCTCGCTGAGTGACCTGCGCTGCCCAACGCGTGTGGGGCGGAAGATGTGGTGCCACCCGGCCTTGTTTCATCCGACGTCAAAAATTACGAGCCCAGCCAGAGTAATGGCTGGGCTCGTGGTGTTTTGCAGGCCGGGGAACGGCAATCGATGACAGCAGAGTCGATCAGGTCCCGGGAATCTGGGCCACCCATTCGCGGGTGGTGCGCCAGCCGGTCTGCTCAATCCGGGCGAATTCCTGCTGGATCTCGGTCCCCTCGTAAAACGAGAGCCAGCCGCGCAGGTGGCGGGTTTCTCCCGGCCCGCAATCGGGGAATTTCGGATCGGAGTGCAGGCAGGGGCACGGAGGGTTCGCCCAGGCCCGCTGGCAGGGATCCCAGGCGGTGATGATCCAACGGTTTCCCTCCTCAGACTTCACGGCCACATAGGGCGATTCCAGCACCTTGTTGTCGTTGGTCTGCTGGTCGAAGCCCACGGCACCCCGCAGCATCACGCAGTTCTGCACTCGCAGATCGCTGAGCGGTTCGGAACTGCCGTTGACCAGCCGCAATGACATTCGCACAGCATCAGGACCGGCCACGATGCGGGTGCGGAAGGCGATGCCGTTGGGGAGCCTGCGTTCACAATCGAGGGCCCCCTCGGCGGTGCGTCGCCATTCCAGCCGTTCGAGGGTGATCTCTTGCTTGTCCCAGACGGTGGGAATGTGGGTGTGGGCGAGGTACGTCAGGCCGAGGTTCGACCAGAGCGCTTCGGGGATATCGGCCACGACATAGCTCGCGGGATCCCAGGGGGTGAAGATGCTGATCTTGGTTTCGCGCTGGGGCTCGATCGCTCCGTCGAGGAAGCCGATCCGGGGATGCCGGCCACCCGGGTACGGGAGAACCAGCAGGGGGGCATCGGCCCCGCGGCGTGGGGCGTTTTCTGGCGTGATTTCGAACTGGGCCAGAAACTTCGCGATGGCGTTCAGTTCCAGTCCCGTGACCTCGCTGACCTCAGCTGGGGAATAGCGATGATACCAGACCATGTTTTCCAGCCAGGTCCGCAATTCATCCGGCGATTGGGGGGGGCGGTTTTGTCCTGCGGGCAGACGGGCGACTTCCTTTTGATCGGCCCGGGTTTGCGTGCTGAGTGAACCGGGCAGCACAGTCGCGGCAAGGCCGGCGGTCAGCAGGTTCCGCCGCGACCAGGAGGCAGGGGGGCGAGGAGTCATGGGAGGAGCTGCCGATGAGGTTGGAGGGAGGGGTTTTCCAGAAAATGATATCGGGTCCGCACGCGCGGCGGCAGCGTGCTGCGTGTTGCAAACCCCCTCTCAGAATCTATGATTCCGCTGCCTGACTGGCCAAAGTTTCCCCCCTGCCTTCTCGTCTGCCGAGAGATTTGTCACGTGAGCAACCCCAACGCCCCCGCCACCGAAGCGGCCCTGAAAGCGGCCCAAGACAAGCTGGACGCCCATGTCCGTGAGACCATCGAGTGGCACTTCAATCCTGCCACGGGCTGTCCGTTCTGGCTGGAGCGTGCCAAGACCCTCGGTTTTGATCCCCGGAAGGCGGTCCAGACCTACGAGGATCTGAAGAAGTTTCCCTCGTTTGAAGACGAATGGCTGCGGGGTGGTCCGATCAGCCGGTGGATTCCCCAGGGACTGAAGGGGAAGGGGGTCTATGTCTTCGAAACCGGGGGAACGACCGGCATTCCCAAGAGCCGGATGCAGATCGACGACTGGAAGACCGACTACGAAAACTTCAGCGACACGCTGCCCGACGACAAGTTTCCGAAGGGGTCGAACTGGCTGATGCTTGGTCCCTCGGGGCCCCGTCGGCTGCGGTTGGCGGTCGAGCACCTGGCGCAGCACCGCGGCGGGATCTGTTTCTGCGTCGATCTTGATCCCCGCTGGGTGGTGAAACTGATCAAGCGCGGCAACATGAAGGAGATGGAAGCCTACCGCGATCACGTGATCGATCAGGCGATTACCATTCTCTCGGCCGGGCATGACATCCGCTGCATGTTCACCACCCCGAAGCTTCTGGAAGCGCTGGCCCAGAAGTTGTTCGACAAGGGGTCGAGCATCAAGGAGAGTGGCATCACCGGGATCTTTTCAGGGGGGACCGAGTTCACCCCGCAGTGGTACCGGTTCGCCATGGAAGAACTGCTGTGCGACCCCAACAATCCCGAGTCGGGTCCGGTCTTCATGACCCCGACCTACGGCAACACACTGATGGGTCTCGCCTGTGGCAAGCCGTTCGATCCGGCCGACAACTACAAGATCACCTACTTCGCCCCGCAACCCCGGGCGGTGATCGAGGTGGTCGAGTTCGCGGACTACAACACAGTGGTTCCCTACGGTGGGACGGGGCGTGTGAAGCTGACCACGCTGACGAAGGAAACCTTCATCCCCGGATTCATGGAGCGCGATGAAGGCGAGCGTGAAAAACCGATCGCCCGCTATCCCTGGGACGGCATCAGCGGAACCCGCCCCTTCCACGAGTTCGCCAAGTCGACCACCGTCGGGGTGTATTAACCTCCCGGACACTGAATTCGCGGCCTGTGTCAGGCCGTGCGATTCCCCCGGCGGGGCTGCCCACGCCTGGTGGTCCCGCCGGTCTTCTCCCTCCCTCCGTGATGGGCGAAGTGTGGTTTTCGGCGACCGTTCGTGCCGCACCGCCCGCTCTCTCTGACGTCACCCGAGCCCACCGATCAAGCCAGGTTCACCATGATTGACATTCCCGTTCTTCGCTGGGGCAAGCCGTACGACAGCCTGGAAAAGCAGGAGGTCGTGCACTTTGAGACGGGCGAACCGGTGGCCCGCGTGTCGCAGGCGAACGGCGGCATGGTGAAGATGGATCGACGGTTCGCCCAGCGGGCGCGCGATGCGCTGCGGTCGTTCACCATCGACCAGCTTCTGGAAATGATGGCCAAGGCGGGGGACCTGTACCTCAACGCCACGTTGCCGATTGGCAACGGAACGCAGACCCCGGCCGATTTCTGCCGGATGCAGTCGGCCACGACCGGTCTGCCCGAGCACATGGCCGCCTTCAACATGCGGAAGAACCACTTCGTGCTCACGCACATGCGGGAGATCCTCGAAGCCCTGACGCGTGGGTTGCCGTTTGACATTCTTGCCAAGGGATTCGGCAAAGAGAATCGCGGGGTGATGCTCAGCTACCAGGCGAACAGCCCGGTGCTGGGGCTGGTGCTGCCGTCGAATTCGCCGGGCGTGCACACGCTGTGGCTCCCTGCGATTCCGCTGCAGATTGGCCTGGTGCTGAAGCCCGGCTCGCAGGAGATCTGGACTCCGTACCGCATGACCGAGGCGTTTTACCAGGCGGGCATTCCGCGCGAGGCGATCTCGCTGTATCCGGGTGGCCACGACGTCGGCCCGGCGGTGATGGAGGCGTGCGACCGCTCGATGATCTTCGGCGGTCAGGCGACCATCGAGAAGTACGCCGGCAATCCCCGCGTCCAGGTGCACGGCCCCGGCTTCAGCAAGATCCTGCTGGGGGACGACGTGGTCGATGACTGGCCCAAGTATCTCGACATCATGGTCGACAGCATCTTCCTCAACGGGGGGCGGGGTTGCATCAATGCGTCGAGCATCTGGGCCTCGCGGCACACCGCCGAGATCGCCGACGCCATCGCCCAGCGGATCGGCCCCATCGTCCCGCTGCCGATGACCGATCCCAAGGCGTCCCTGGCCGCCTTCACCGTCAAGGGGCAGGCCGAAGGGGTGTCGGCCCAGATCGACGAAGGATGTCAGGAGTCGGGCGTCACCGAGGTGACTGCCAAGTACCGCAATGGTCCGCGCCTCGTTCAGCACGAACGGTGCGATTTCCTGCGTCCGACGGTGATTCACGCCACCAGTCCCGAGCCGACACTGACCCGGGCCGAGTACATGTTCCCATTCGGGGTCGTGGTGGAATGCCCTCAGGATAAGATGATTGCCGAAATTGGCCCGACTCTGGTCTGTACGGCTCTCACCCATGACGCGAAATGGAAGCAGAAGCTGCTGGATGCCACCAACATCGACCGCCTGAACCTCGGTGAGGTGAAGACGCTGCAGCTCAACTGGCTGCAGCCGCACGAGGGGAACATCATTGACTTCCTGTTCCGCAACCGCGCGGTGCAGACCGAAGCCCCCCCGGCTCACTGAGTGCGACCGGCCCGCCATGGCGATTGAGGCAACACGGGACGAAGGAGACCAACTCCTTCGTCCCGTTTCGTGCGCACTGGGAATCTCCAGCCGGAAGAAATGACACTGAAAGATCCAAGACTGAAAGATCCGCCGCCTGGCGGGGAGCAGTCGCCGGGTGGGGGCCACGCTCGCCACATGGGCCGACTGTGGTACGATCGGCCGAAGGCTGGGGCTGCCGGGTTGAGGGGATCGTCGCCCCGGGACGCAGCGGGTTGCCTGTCAACCGGAGAGTCGCGCATGCGAAGCGAACGGCGTAGTATGGGGAAACGTTGTCTCTGGGGACTCGGGTGGGTTGCCGGGTTGGTGCTGATCGCCCAGGCGACCGGGGGCATGGCGGCGGACTTCGAAGTGCGGCCCGGACGTCGGCAACTTTTCTTTGACGACGTGGGAATTGCCCGCCGTGAAGATCTCGCGCGGGTGTTTCATCGACCCGAGAAACGCGGTGCTGTTGTGCGTTCGCCAAGAGCCGATCAGGCGATGCAGACCCGCACCGCACCGATCTGGGACGAATCACGCCGAAAGTGGCTGCTGTATGTGCTGACCACCGAAGAGAATCTGTGGGAGAGTGCTGACGGTTTGAACTGGCAGCCCTTGCCCAATCCGAACCTGCGGATCGACATGGCGGTGCGGGATTCCCGGGAGACGAACCTGTCGCGGCTGTACAAGGCGCCGTTGCTCAATCGCGGATTTGCCGTCTCGCCCGATGGAATCCAGTGGACGCCGGTCGAGACACCGGCAATTGCCAGTTCCGACGAGGGGAACTTCACGCTGTCTCCCGCGACGGGATTGTTCATCCACACGGTCAAGCGTGGTGGACCCAACGGCCGGGCTGTTGCGATTGCCACGAGCACCGACTTCACAACCTGGACCGACCTGGGGGTGGTGTTTGCCGCCGATGATCGCGACCAGGAACTCGGTCGCCGGGCCATTGAAGCCCGGTTGGCCGATACGACCCTGCTGCCGCCGCGCTATCACGCCGCCGAAGATTATCGGGTCGATGTCTACAACATGGGGGTGTTCGAGTACGAGGGGCAGTATGTGGGGCTGCCGGCGATGTTTCACTCGACGGGGAAGGTGCCGAACTATCCGAACACCGATGGCTTTCACCTGGTGCAGGTGGTGCACAGTCGGGATCTGAAGACGTGGACGCGGGTGGGGGATCGGCAGACATTCCTGGGGCCGTCGCGGGTGGGTTCGGGAGCCTACGACCTGACGCAGATCATCAGTCCGTCGGCACCGGTCGTACGCGGGGACGAACTGTGGTTCTACTACACTGGCCTGAAGTGGCGCAGTTCCTTCGACTACGAGGGGACCTATCCCAACGGGAAGACCATCCTGCTGCCGGACCGCAATCGCGATGGCGGGGCGGTCTGCCTGGCGATCTTGCGGCGGGACGGCTTTGTGTCGCTGGATGCCGGCGAGTCGCCCGGTACCCTCCAGACCGACCCGTTCCCACTTCCGGGGGGAGGCTTGCTGGTGAATCTCGCCGCGCCGCGGGGGGAATTGCGGGTCGAGGTCCGGAATGACCGGGGGGAAGTTGTTGCCCGTTCGTCCCGAGTGACGGGAGATCAGCCCCGGGGGGAGGTCATCTGGGAGCAGGGCGACCTTTCAGCCCACCGTGGCAAATCGGTGACGCTGCACTTCCAATTGCAGAACGGGTCACTCTATTCGTGGTGGATCGAACCGGCGGAATGAGTACCAAGACCGGACCCGGGGGGCTGGCGGAGCAACCTGAGATGGGGACCGGATGCCGCGACAGGTGTGTCGGGTGGACGCAATGCCGTTGTTTGATGCCTATCTCTTCGTCGACTGGAGTGCCGCGAACGGCGTATTGCCCGAGCGACCCCGGGCCGATTCTCCGTGGATTGGGGAACGGCTGAGAACCTCGAACCGGCAGGTTGAGACGTATCACCGGACCCGTCACGAGGCGTTCGATTCGCTGCGAGAGCGATTGCTGCGGCATGTGCGTCGGCAGCGGCGGGTGCTGGTGGGATTTGATTTCGCCCTGGGGTATCCAGCCGGCCTGGCCCGTTCGCTGGGCTGGAGTGAGACCGGGACTCCCTGGCGGAGGATCTGGCACGAGCTGGCGGAACGGACCTTCGAGCTGCCGGGAAACCGCAGCAATCGCTTCGAGGTGGCGGCTCAACTGAACGAATTGTGTGGAGGAGACCGGCCCGGTCCGTTCTGGGCCCGTCCCGAAAGTGCGGGCCCGGATGCGCTCCCGCCCCGTTCGCCCGGCTTCCCGTTTGTCTCCCGGTCTGGCGTCCCCCTGGCTCGACGCCGGACGACCGAGCTCCACCTGCCCCGCACCCAGGAGACGTGGAAACTGGCGGGAATCGGGGCGGTGGGCAGCCAGACTCTGCTGGGAATTCCCATGATTCAGCGCCTGCGGCACGACCCCGAGTTGGGGCCGGTGTGCCGGGTGTTTCCCTATGAAACCGGGTTCACCCGCCAGCCGACCGGTGCCGCGGGCCCGGCCATTGTCTGCACCGAGATCTTCATGGGTGTCGTGTCGCGGGCGACATCGCGAGCGATGAGCCGGGATGCCAGCCTGGTGCGCGACCGGGCGCAGGTGCGTTCGCAATGCCAGTGGGTGGCCCGGCTCGATCGGGCGGGGGAATTGGGGGCTTGGTTTGCCGAGCCGGTGGGGCTGACCCCTGTCGAACGGCACGCGGCGCTGACTGAGGAAGGGTGGATCCTCGGGGCCCGTTGAGTTTCCCTTGGTGGCGATGGCCGTGGCTGACGGGGCGATGGGCGAGCGACGACTGGCGGACGTGAGGGGCAGGGTCTAACGTGACGACGCTGCGCTGGGCCGTCGTTGTGACGGACGCTCTCGTACTCTCTGTGCCTGCGAGTCATGCATGTCTGATCGGTTGCTGACCATCGTGCTGTCTGTGGCCGCCACCCTGGCGGTGCAACAGGTTGTTCCCTCTCGTTCCGCAGTGCGGGAACTGGAAGTTGACCGCCTCGTGGTGCGGGATGAGCTGATTGTCTCGGATACCGGGGAGCCGTGGGAGGCGGGATACGAGGAGGAGCAGATTCCCCGGGGGATCTATGCGAAGGGGCTGGCGAAGGGGCCGGGGGGGCTCTGGGTGCGCAGCCGGCTGATCAAGGGGGAGGTTGACGACCCGTTTGATGACCGGTTCCATGCGGTCGAGCGGGATGGCTCGCTGCGCCGAGCGCCGGGACACATTTCGTGGAATGTCTGGCTCGACGGTGCGTGGCGACAGATGGCGATCGTGCAGGGAGAAGGGGTGGAGTTTTCGGAGGTTCCGCGGGCGCAGTGGAATGGGGCCACGCATCCCGGACGGATCCGGCTGCAGACCTTCCGCCCGGGCCACCAGGAACCACTGACCGACGCCCTGATTGGTCAGGGGATGATGAGCCTGGGAGGGGGAGGCTATGGTGGAAGTGGTCTGGCCGAACCACGCGAGGTATTGGAGGTGTGGGGGGGCCGACTGCGGCAGCACGAGCTGCCCGTGCCGCGTGCCCCCACCGCGATCGAGCAGGATGCCACGGGCCCCCACACGTACGCACTGATCGCGGTGGGGCCCCAGGGAGTGCGCAGTGCCCCTTCCGAACTTTCGAAGGTCCCGGGACGGGCCCTGCTCAAGTGGGACAGTGTTCCGGGAGCCGACGCGTACGAGGTGTTGTGTGATGGGGCGCCGGTCGGCCCTCCTGTGCGCATCGAGGGGTCCCAAAAACAGTGGCGTGATCCGCAGATGAAGTGAACTTGAACAGGCCGGATGCAGTTCGATCTGTCACCGTCATCACGATTGACCGGCTTGTTCCCTCTGCGGTCTGCCCGACATGCCGCTGTGCCAGCGGGAGTGTTACGATGCCGGTCGGTGAAGTCCCTGCGATGTCTCTACTGTGGGTGCGAGGTCAATGATGCGTGCGCAAATCTGTGGACTGTTGGGGTGGTGTCTGGTGGCGCTGGTGTGGCTGGCCCCGGCATGGAGCCAGGCGCTCGACCCGGCGCAGGCCCGGCGGGAGGAAGCCGCGGGCATCGACTGGTACGACCTGAAGAAACTCCCCGTCGAGGGGCGAGGCTGGACCGATACGGCAGCGTTTTACGACCGACTGCCTGCCAAGGCGGAGGCCCTGGTCCGGAAGGATGTCTGGAATCTCAGCCGGCATTCGGCTGGATTGTGCGTGCGGTTCACCAGCGCTTCGCCGGCGATTCATTGCCGATGGACAGTCACTTCCAGCAACCTCGCGATGCCCCACATGCCCGCCACGGGGGTGAGTGGTGTCGATCTTTATGTGAAGCACCAGGGGGCGTGGCGCTGGCTGGCGTGTGGGTTTCCGCGGGAGCAGACGAACCAGGCGGCCCTGGTGACGGGATTGCCCCCGGAAGAACGGGAATACCTGCTGTATCTGCCGCTCTACAATGGGGTATCGGAAGTCGAACTGGGGGTGGCGCGGGGGGCGACGGTCGCGGCTGCGCCGGGGTATGGAGCGGGGAAAGAGAAGCCGATTGTGTTTTATGGCACCTCAATCACGCAGGGGGGCTGTGCATCGCGTCCGGGGATGGTGCATACGGCGATTCTGCAGCGGCGTCTGGGGCGGCCGGTGATCAACCTGGGCTTCTCGGGGAACGGGCGGATGGAGGCCGAGTTGGGCCGGTTGCTGGCCGAGCTCGACCCGGCGGTCTACGTGCTCGACTGCCTGCCGAACATCAGCGGGGGCGAGGTGCGGGAACGGACGGAGCCCCTGGTGAAGATTCTGCGTGAGGCGCATCCCCAGACGCCGATTTTGCTGGTGGAAGACCGCAGCTATTCCGACAACTTCCTGGTGGAGTCGAAGCGGGCCCGCAATGCCGACAGCCGGAAGGAACTGCGGGGGGCATTTGAGCGGTTGCGGCAGGCGGGGGTTTCCGGACTGTTTTATCTCGAGGGGGAGCACCTGCTGGGGGCCGACAACGAGGGGACGGTCGACAGTTCTCACCCGACCGACCTGGGGTTCGTGCGGCAGGCGGACGCGTTTGAGGCGGCACTGCGCCCGATTTTGGAACGACCGGCGGATGCCCGCTGAGAGGACAACAGGTCCACGAGGAGGTGTCTCCCAGTGCGACCGCCCCCGGGCCGCACTGGGTCGGCAGTGTTGTCTCGCATCGAATCGAGGGGATAAACTTTCTTCTGCGTTTGAATCCTCCCGACAAGTTTCTCCGAGGTCCGGCCATGTTCCGTGCTTTGTCCCGTGTCTGGTTGTGTGGAGTGCTGGGGCTGCTGTGTGCTGTTTCCAGTCGCCCGGCTTGTGCCCAGGAGAAAAAGGCCGAGCCGCGTCCCGCCCCGCAGGTGAGGATTCCCGCCCAGCGGTTGCAGCCCGCGGTGAAGGTGAATGCCGCCGAGCAGGCGGGCGAAGCCTATGAGATGAATCCCCGGGTTCCCCCGTTGAATTACGAGGTTGTGAAGGTGGGGGCGCAGGGGGAGGTGGAACTCAGGGAGGGGGCGGCGTTGCCGACGCCCGATGAGAATCTCCGGGCGACCGTGACGGAAGGGTGGTTTCTGGGATTGGTGGTGGAGAATCCGCAGCAGGGCCTGCAGGGAGCCAGGGTGGTGCGGGTGAAAGTAATCGAGGTCGAGGAGGACGGGCGGATTCGCGCGGAAGTCGGGGCGGCTGCCGCCCCGCAACTCAAGGCGGGGGCCACCCTGATGCTGTTCCGCCCGGTGAAGACGACGACCGCCAAGCTCAAACGCCTGCCGGACATCGCTCCGCTTGTTGAGGGGAGTGCGAGGGGAGGGGGGGTATCGACCGAGGCGCAAATGCTGCAGTCAAAGAACAATCTCAAGCAGATTGGGCTGGCGATGCACAATTATCACGATACCCATGGCAGTTTCCCCCCCGCGGTGGTGAATGGCCCCGATGGCAAGCCGTGGCACAGTTGGCGGGTGTTGATCCTTCCCTTTCTGGATGGGGTCGAACTTTACAACCAGTACCGTTTCGATGAGCCCTGGGACGGGCCGAACAACCGCCAGTTGCTGTCGAAGATGCCGAAAATCTATTCCGACCCGATCCATGGCGAGAACAAAGAGTTCTACACCCATTACGTGGTCCCAACCGGTGACGACACCATCTTCGCGGCCGATGGGGTCGAGATGGCTGACAAGGGGGACAAGCGATTTATGAACGCCGGACGAGCCATGCGACAGATCACCGATGGAACCTCCATCACCATCCTGGCGGTGCCGGCGACTCCCGACCAGAAAATCCCCTGGATGAAACCGGAAGACCTCGAGGTGGGCATTTCGATTCCCGATTTGGGAAAGGCGGATTCGATTCCCGCTCCCTATCCCATAGGCGACGCCAAGGGGGCTGCCGTGCTGTTTGCCGACGGTTCAGTCCGGACAATCCAAGCGGGTGTGTCCGGCGAAGTCCTGTTGAAGTTGCTGACCCGGGGTGGAGGCGAGTTGGTTGACGACTCCGCCCTCATGGGTGAGGGAGACACGCATCTCGAAGAGCAGCCGACACCGGTCATTCGGATCATCAAGCAGGGGGCGGAGGCCAAGGCACTTTTGGAGTTGCGGCGTTAGCCTCTGGGCCACCTCGTGGATGGCACCACCGGTTGCGCACAACGGGTGGGATTTGGAGAGAGACAATCTGGGTCTGGGGACTGGAAGGTCCGGTGCAGAGGTGGAGCGTCGGAAACAGTGTCTGTCGGCTCGTTGGGCAGGTTGGTCAGTCGCCCTGTTGGCTGCCGTTCTCAACACGATGATGGCGGGGCCCATTCGGGCGTATGAGAATCCCTCCCCGGCCGACCGCGAATTTTTTGAAAAGAAGATTCGACCGGTGCTGGTCGAGCAGTGCCAGCACTGCCACAACTCGGTCCGCCAAACCGAGGGGGGGCTCGCGCTCGATCACCGGGCGGGGGTTCTGAAGGGGGGGACGGGAGGGGCGATCGTCACTCCGGG
>Ga0315904_10010614_pt1 | contig 11873 bp, 30 predicted proteins | sample LakEriMetagenome_6_FD_203529 | JGI IMG/M metagenome (GOLD analysis project Ga0315904, IMG submission 203529) | Freshwater fungal communities from buoy surface, Lake Erie, Ohio, United States - Buoy 12 MA120 | ecosystem: Environmental > Aquatic > Freshwater > Lake | place: USA: Lake Erie, Ohio...
CTATATTCTTAGTCGACTGCTTTCCTAGTAGTATCTCTACTATGTCATGAAATTTGTCGAACTCACATACATTTCTACCAAAGTTAGCAAACCTTGTGCAGATAACTATATTCTCTTTTGTATAGTCTCCATTTACATCGATCTTATCAATGGATGGAGCTAATGGATGTTTAGGCATCCAATCTTTATGGTCTTTATATAATAGTGTTATATCTAGAGGTATGTTAAACCAATAACACTTCCCGCCCTGTTTCTCCCAGATCTCCGCCAGATCTTCTGGGGTAACATATATTTTAGCAGGAATCCATTCCTGAGAGGATGGGCCAGAGGCTCCACCTACTGAGGAACCAGTCTTCTCCATTCTTCTCTTATTCGTGGAAGAATTGATTACTGTCCAGTTTCCCTCAGAATCCTGGCGTACACCATTGGACAGGATAGTTGACCACAGCTTATTGAAGTGGTCTCTAGCCATTAGTCATAGTCTGCTGTTGAAGCCAAGCCATGTAATTAAGAAATATAAATAGGCCTAGCATAAGGATGAGAAATGGCTTCACGCATTAGTCATTTCTTCAAGTGACTCCATTACACCCATGAGGTCATGTTCTGGAATATCATTAAAGTAATATTTATTTTCTTCGACTGTCCAGCCTTTCCAGCCATCTGGTTCTTCCCAGAATGCTGATGCAATCTCCATAGATTCTGGATCTTTCATAATTCTAGTCAATGAGTTATACATATTCACCTCTGCAAATAGGGCCTCTCTAAACCCAGTCCATTTAAATAAGATACTAATAAGTTTATCTATCATTACTCCACCGCTTTCTGAATAGGAATCATAGCGTTACATCTTTCACAATATTGATAGGTTGAGCCAGTAAATGGGCAAGTTCCTGCCATCTGCAGGATATGACCTTTAATCCTACACGCTATGGCCTTAATCATTTATCCCACTTTTCCCAATATGCAACGCCGTCTTTATCACGATCATTCCATTCTTCCCCGCTCATATCAATATCTTTTAGCATCTCTTCTATAGCTAATTTAAGACGCATTGATCGATCTCGATCTAAAGTCATGAGGTCTCTCTTTCTCGCCGCACTTTTCGCTTTCACTATGTGGTCTAATGACCAGTGAATTGTCTCCATATGTATGTAGTTATCTCTATGGTAGCATATACACCTACGAGTTGTAAACAGATATTGGCGAATATATTTACTAATGAATACCCGTCCGCTTTTCTTTCAATCTCTTCTAATATATCTAATCTGGCCATCTCAGTTCTCCGTCCTTGACAAAGACTAGGCCAAGAGAGTCTCCTGCATCTAATTCAAGATCGGATACTCCTAGTTGCGCCCATCCCCATCGTGGGAATAAGTTAATTAAACTAAACTTTTCTTTTACTATTATAGCCCAGTAAGCATTCTCTGCTGGCATATTTTTACAATCTTCTATCTCAGGGCCTGGAAGACCTTCTACACGGCATACTACGTCAAGGCCGTACCTATCTGTGCCTTCTACATTTATTCCGCCGTCCCTTAATATATCTATAGCGTAAGCTTTGTCTGCTGGGATACAGCTAATTACTTTTTTATCTTTATTTAAAGATGCATAATCAACATAAACATTTATACATTCTGAATCATTAGAGAGGCTAGTAAATCCTAATGCTCCTGCAATTATAATCAATGATAAAACAATTTTACTTTTCATGCTTTGGAACCCAGAGTTTCTCTTTATCTTTGTTGTGGTATCGTGCCATAACAAACAATAGGTCAGATAATCTATTTAGGTAAACTGGGATGTTGCGATTAATCTTAAAGTCATCATTGTGTTCATGTATCTCTATCGCCATCCAAACATCTCTTTCAGCCCGTCTAACAATAGTTCTAGCATTATGTAGAGACCCCGTAGGAAGCACAAATGAATTTAAAGGCTCTAGGTGTTCATTATAATCATCTATAACATTCTCTAGATATGTTACTCTATCTTGTGATATACTCATTGATTTTGATCCAGCCAAGTCTGCTCCAAGATCAAATAGGTCATTCTGAATTCTTTCAATTATGTCGTTGTAGTATTCCGTAGCCATTCCTATTGCAGAGTTGGCTTCATCTACTGAACCTATAGCTTGAATTATAGGACTAATCTTGCTTGTACGGACATTGTTGGCTAATGATGTTCCACCATCATCACCAGTCTTTGTATAGATTCTAGTTAAATGAATAGACATTAGAAGTCTTCGTCTTCTGACTCTTCGTCAAACGTATCGTAATCAATATCTTTTAGTTGACTGAGGCTGCTATATGTAACATATGCAATTGCTGCAAGCGCTAATCCAAGAGAAACAACTGTGATTGTTTTTTTATTCATTATTTTCCTTAATGTAAGGATCTAATCTATCCCAATACCCATTAGGATTTCCCTGATAAACTTGTCCAGTTTCTCTATCTACAAGTAGCCACTTTTCTGGCCTTTTTGTTTTTACTACAAGAGTAATTGAATTTTCAAATACTTTATACTGAGTCAAGTTTATTCCTCAAATGATGATTGTGTAGTTGAAGCTAGATTGTTGTACCTGCGCTTCCATGTTTCTGCTTTATCTTCAGCATCTAACCATAATGACTTAAAATTATCTCGTTCCTCATGAACTTGATCTTTAGATTGCTCTATTCCCATCCATCTGCCAATAGCAAATGAGAGTACTACAAAAAATACTTCTAACATGCCGCCTCTTTCTCTTTCCCTAATTATATAGGAGAATCCAGGGTTTTGTCAATAGAATCATCTATTGTTCTGCTGTGTTCTTTATCACAGTTCCCGCACTCTTTACACATATTACTCCAATAAAGATCCCCACCAGCCCTTGGTAGGGCTTGGCGGGGAATATTATTTATACTTTCTTAGGCTTTGTTTTCTTCTGTCCAAGTATGGTTTCTCTACGAATACCATGTTTATTTGTGTCAATTTTAGTTGCTGGTCGTGGACCACTAAAACCAGATTTAAACTTGCCTTGAGATGGATTCTTTCTCGTTGCTTCTTGTGAAGTTACAGCACCTGACGGTGTGTTGTTTGGAGGAGTATCCATTCCTGTTCCATTATTCATTAATAAATCTTTCTCTTTGTTCTGGAGTTGCTGTCATATTTAATGTAAGACCTGCTTCTCCATCTCGTGCAACATTCAATATGCCTCCTGGAATATTATTAATTCCAGTTTCGCTTCCGAATGCTTCACATCCACATTCAATGCACACTATTACTTACCACCGTTGCCAAGACCTGAGCCATCTTGTGATGACTTGTCTGTTGCTGGGAAAGCTGATGCTGGATCTGCAGCATACTGTACGCCGTTCCATACTGATGCATCATTCACCTTTGGTGATGTAAATCCGTTTAAATCTTTTCCGTCTGCCATTTTGTTCTCCTATAGGTTTGTATTTAGATGGGTCTAGAATGCCATCTATATACCTATTATAGCATTTATCAGTTTTTGTATATCTGATGCCAACAGTCTTCGCAAATAGTAATATATTTGGTTTCTGTTGAAGTTAGGCGGGTTGCAGGGTTACTACAACCCGCCATTTCACAAGATTCTTCTAGAGTCATTATTTCTTTTTAGTAGTCTTTTTAGGGGCAGTCTTCTTAGCAGGAGCTGTTTTCTTAGCTGGTGCTGTCTTCTTCACTACCTTCTTTTTTGCGGCTGGCTTCTTTGCTGTTTTCTTCACAACAGTCACCTTTCTTTCAAATCGGGTGCCTTCTTGAACAAGGCTATCCCCGTCTTTATCCGCAGCATTGTAATTAAATCCTTTAACCTCTGCTGGGAATAACCATAGTTTTAATTTCTCGAACATCTATTTCCTATCTATTTTATAAGTAATATAATCTACCACTTGTTTAGGAGTCCACTCTTCTGGGAACTCAAAATTATTTATTTGATCTATTATTGATTTGGTGTACTTTCTTTGAAAGTATCCTTCTAATTCGTAGATCTCATCCTGTGCCATATCTTATTCTATCATTTATATGTCAATGGGGCAAGGTCTCCCCTGCCCCACGAACATAATTGATACTACTTCTTAAGTGTTACCTTAAGCTTAGGGAACTTAGCATTCCACTTTTTAGCAAGAGCATTGTACTCTGCAACATATGTTGCACGAGCAAGGTCTGCTGCTGCCTTGTCAACAATAGCCTTAGCCTTAAGAGCATCAAGTTCTGCCTTTACTGTTGCAAGGGCTGTCTTCTCTGCTGCTAGTGCTGCTTCTGCTGTTGCCTTAGCAGCATTTGCTGCTGCAAGTTGTGTTGTTAGTGCTGCTAGGTCTCCAGCCAAATCACGAACTGCAATGATCTTTACAGATGATGCAGATGGTGTGCTGAATCCTGTAACCGCTGCTGCCATGTCTGCTGATGCAGCATAGAAAACAATTGTTACTGGGCCTGTCGCTGGGGCAACAAACTTAACGTCTGCTGATCCAAAGTTTGTAAGGGTTGCTCCTGTTGTTACAGTTACTGTATCAAGAGTTGCACCGTTAGCAATTGCATTAAGAGTCTTTCCAGAAATTTTATTTCCGAATACGTCTTGTGCTGTTGCTGTTACTGTTACAGATGTTCCTGCTGGAGCAGAATCTACGCCAGTTACGGCAATCTTATCGATCAATGTAGATGTACCCTGTAGGAAGTATGTTACAGTTGTGCCCTGATTTGTAATAGATACAGAGCTTACTGCTGTCGTTTTAGTATATACATAAAACGTTGAAGTTGTACCTGTACCAACATTTTGTGTCCATGTTGCTGAACCTGAAGATGCTGTTACTGGTGCTGTAGATGTAGCAAATGCTGATACAACTACTGCGTTAGTTGCTGAAACAGTTACTGATGTACCTGTGTCAACTGTTACTACGAACTCAACTACATCTAGTGAGTCAACAGAGTTATCTGTTGGAACTGGAATTGTAATTGGTGAAGTTGCTGCTGTTCCAGCAGTTTGTGCTGTCCATGTAGGACTTGCTACCGTACCAGTATTCTTCTTAACAGAAGTTACTACCATCGGAGCAGCACTTGCAGGTGTTGCTAGTGTACCCATTGCAACGGCTGCAACCATTGCTAGAGCGATTTTTTTAAATGACTTCATTTAATTTATTCTCCTTAATTTATCCACCTCTAGATGAGCGTGGAATTCTAGTTTATGTACGAGTTCCGCCATTGAGACGGAGAGTGGTTATCCTCTATACTTTTTTTCATATCAATGTCTTCGTACATTCGAACAATGTGAGTACATGGATCTTGACCTTCGTCAAACTCCGCATATTCTTGTTCAGACATTGGTAGTCCATCGTGTGTATAACATACAGGAGGTCCGCACCAACCCTTTTCTATGCCGTATGCAATCCATTCATCAAATGTCATATCCATTCCGCCAGCTCTTTTAAAAGCATGTGTTTGGGCTTTGCGCCAATCACAGTATGGACTGGATTTCCATCCCTAAATAATACCATAGTTGGAATTGAATGTACAGAGTATTCTGCAGTTTTTACAGGATTCTCATCAATATTTAACTTACCAACTGGTAGACCCTTATCTTGAGAAATCTCATCTAGGATAGGAGAAACCTTTTTGCAAGGCCCACACCAGTCCGCCCAGAAATCAATCAATATAAGATTATTTTGATCTAATACTTCTTGAAAGCTTGAATCTGTTACTATCACTTTGCCTCCGCATGGGTTGGCCAGTAATAACTACATGAATCACAGCATGTATATCCTAATTCACGAAAGTCAGAGTAATCACTATAGAAGTAATATTTTTCTGGATCTTTCTCAAATAGGCGACCTTTATGTGTGTAATGAAGATTATTATCTCCAAGCCACCAAGGTTCGTCTGACTCTAGTAGCATGAAATGGTCTTGATATATTTCATCAAACTGAGCCCTTGTACTGTTTTTGTATCCACGAAGAATAATTTCTTTAATGATTGCTTCGTTATACATAAATAGCCAGTCTTCATGGCCATCCCACATTTTAACTGCTGGATGATTTTTCCATGCGCCAGAACTATATAGTCCAGCTAAAGACTTTAGTATTTGTAGGTTTTCTACGCTTTGCTTGATAAGACGCTTGCGATCTAAATGCTTTGCGGTCTCATCAAAGTCCGCCTCTGGTAAGAATGTTTGCATGGTACCTATTCTACTAAATAACTAGAACCTAGTCAACACTTGGTTCGTTTTTTAAAGCCTCTGCTGCTGCATTAAATTTATCCATAAATCTTTGAATTACAAAGAGAGTAGTCTCTTTTGAATTTAATCCAATAGCTTTAGATGACTCTTCAGTCTGATCTTCTGCTGGAATTGCATTCCAAAGTTTTTGATACAGCTCTACGGCAACATCTTCGATGATTCCCTCGAGTACTGTTTGCTGGTTACCCATTTAGTGCTCCACTCAGATTAATAAGCTTCCCACCCTTAATAGTAGAGTTAGAAGTTGGCTCAGACGTTCTAGAAATTAATTCATACATCTGATCATATGTTAAATTTGGCTTAGATGATTTAATAGTAGCCCAAGACGTTGCTGCTATAACCGTAGAGGCCGATGTGCCAGCCACATTTATTTCTTTTCCTCCTGCTGTTATTGCCCTAGTTGTACCAAGAGCAAAGAAATCTGTTAGTAGAGGGTCATGGTTTCCGTAGACAGCAATTGTTTTAGTTGGCATGGTTGCGCCAATCGCTATTGATTGAGGAATGCATGCTGGCCAGTCAATTTTAGAATAGCTCCTTGAGTTCCCAGTAGGGAAAAACACTGGGATGCCAGCGCTTGCCAATGCCTTAATTTTACCCTCTGTAATGGGAGTCTTGGGACAGTAATCTACAGAATTAGAGGTTACCGTCTGACCTTGAGACATTGAAACAGCTTGAATGTTGAATTTATCTTTATTACGAATAACCCAGTCTAATGCATTATAAACAGTTGCTTCCCCAGTTGCTTGACGAAAACCAAGGCGGTTGGCACCAATGATTCTAACAAAAACAATCTTCACATTTGGGTTAGTTGCAACTGCAATAGATGCCATCTCTGTGCCGTGACTAAAACCATTTTTCGAAATCCACTCTGGCTTAAGAACAGACGACCCCTGACCTTCCATTTCAAATGAGCCATTTGGACACGAAGCCCATTGAGTAACACATGCTTCATATAAAATTTTATCTTTAAAAATAGGTAAAGATGTGTCTAAAGCTGTATCTAAAATAGCAATGACTGGTGTTCCAACTGTTTTGTTGGACAAATTTGCCGCATTAGCGGTTGCAGGTATAAGTAGTGTTAGAGCTAATAGTAGCCCTGTTATTTTTTTATTCATATAGTAATAATACTAAATGATATGGGTATTGTCAATACTATTTATCTTTGTTTAATTTAGCAGAATACCATTTTCCAGCGTCCATTTCTGGACCTTTTACCTTATTTTCTTCTAACAATAAGGCAACTGCTGTATTCAAATACTCAATTTGAAACTGCATTCTAAGCATTTCCATCTCAAGTAGTCTTATTCTTTCTGACTTTCTCATTCCTGAATCTCTCTGTCTAAGGGGGTTGGAGCTGTTGCTAAACTGCCACATTCAACACATTGCATTTCTAAAAAATATGTAGCAATCTCATAATCGTCGAAGACTGCCCTTACATAGAATATACGTGATCCGCATACGCACTCATGTGTGGGTGTTCCACGAAGATCCATTGCATTGATCTTTTGTTCTTGTGGCTGTTCTTGACGGGCTTCTTCAACATCTTTTTTATCAAATACTAGAACATCGTACCTATTAAAAAATTCCCTAGCTATCCCAATACCTATAAGGCCTAGGAGGGTTGCTGCTAAACGATTAACCCATTTCATAAATCTATTATACTCTAGACTTCAATAATTGTAAAGGGAGGTCTAACAGACATATTAAACTTAGCTGCCGCTTCTAAAGCCATGCGTACACGCTTACGTGGAGTCTTAACCTGTGCTGTAGAGTACAAAGATCCTAGGGCTAACTCTTGGCCCGCACCTTCTGCCATGTATTGAACATCTGCTTCCCCTATATGAAAATCAGAGTCCATGCTAAAAATTCTTCCAGCACCCTGTACCGTAATCAAAAAGATTCCGCCTTCATCGCCATCTTCAGTACCAGAAGAAAAATTTCCATAACCATGTTCTTTAAATGCTTCTTTAACTGAATCAACAAACTTTGTTCTAATAAACTTATCTAAGTTTCTATATCCAACAGTTGGAGTGTACTTAGGTGGCGTCCAATTATATTGAAGTATTTGACCCATTCTAAAACTATCTACGAAACCAATTCCGTATTGACCAACCTTAAATACCTTTGGGTCTGTGCGTTGAAATATTAAACCAGACTTATCATCTGATGCGGCGGCGTCTCCGCCCATAAAGACTTTGTTTTCATGAATCAGGGCTACTATACAGGTCATAGCCCTAGTATACTATTTTTAATATTCCGAGTCCAGCTCATCAATTTTATGGTCAATAAATGATAGTTTAAGGAGTGTTTCCTCAAGCTCGGATTTAACAGAAATAAGCTCTTGGATGGCATTATAATATTTATCCTTCCATTCAGTAAGTTCACGCTCAATCTTATATAAAGAAATTTTTAAATCTTTTATTTCTAATTTTAAATGATCCTGCTCACGCTCAGCCTGACGGACTTTTTCTTTTTTATTTTCCCTTAATCCAGCAACAATTGCCGTTCCCATACCAGACAATATAGCGGCGGAAATAGCAATAATTATAGAAGTATAATCGTTCATTATAAACTAATTATACCGTAAATGAAGCCTAAACTAATAACTCAGAAGCTGAGATTTCATTGCCAATATAGCGTCTTTTAATAATAAATTCTTTGACTGAATCAGATCCAGACTGTCTGCCAGCCAAAATAATTACCCATCTGGGTTCTAGTTTAGCAGAATGACAGGACTCGCAAATCAGAAGGTTAATAGGAAGTAAACTAGACTTTCTGACTTCTAATTTATTCTTAGACTTACTGCAACTGTAGCATAAAATTTTTTCCATTATTCGGATTCCTCAATATGTTTAAAAACAATCTCATCGATTATAGTAAAGTCTTCATTTTCCATAAGCTCGTTGTGCTCTATTCCGTCCTTGTTATATCTCACAATTGATGCCCATGCACCAAGTTTTTCAACAGTGCCGTGGCACTGTTCTGAATGAATAAATACAATGTGTGTTGTGTCATAGTACTCTTTCACTGGGTTTGCCCTCCAACTCGCATCTGACTCCATATGATTCAATCAATTTCTTGACCTTTCCAACATAATCGATCACCATTTCTTTTTTGGTACCTTCGAACTGTAAAAAATTATCTTCATATAATCTTAATGCTAAGAAGTCTGGATACATCACTATATCCATCAGAAGCATTGAGGGCTTCGGTATTTGATGAACTTTCTTTTTCATCTCTTCATTATAAAAAACTGGTTTATTTGGCTCACCAGTCCACTGGTTGATGCCATATTTAAAATGCTCTCGTTGCTTGTCTGAGGACTTATCAATAAACATTTTTCTTCTTTAACCTCTTCCAAGTTTCTGGAGACTTGTGCAAATTCTTTGACTTGTCTATTGATCCAGATGTTAAATAAACCCCGCCCCAAACTCCGTACTCATTTCCATCTACTCCAGCTTGGTAGCACATGCTAACTACTGGACAACTTAAACACATCTCATCAATATTTCTTGCTATATTTGGATCTGCTTCATACTTTTCATAAAATAAATTAGTATCCATTCCTCTACATATTGAGAGGTGGTACCAATCTAGATCATCTGAATCTATGCCTAGATCATTTAAAATGTTTGACATACTTTGTGGGCAACTTCCATAGTCCGTTATCGTTAACAGAAATTTTCTCTGCTATTCCCCAAGCGTTCTCTCTGAACATGCCCTTTACGTTAGTAAATCCGTTATGATCTTTTTTCCAAATAATAAGGTCGTAATTGTCCCAAAATGGGGTTATATTTTTAGCCTTTTTTATAAAGACTTCGACACCTAGTTCTGTTAAATTTAACATCATTTCCTAAACATAAACCGCAGCATCCCACTGATATATATTATACAGGAAATACTGCGGCTATGTCAATAGACTATTTAATAAAAGTTCCGTTCCATACGGACTTCTGTACTTTATCAATAGGTACACAATTCGGTACCATTCTTCCATTTTTCTCTTTCATACCTCTTTGGGTATATCCTGACCAGCAGGCCTTTTGCATATTATCCCATTTATCTTCATCTTCATTGTCTGACTCATAAGATTTGCTCATGCACTCTTCACAATCTTCGCAGCTTATATTCTTTGCCTTGCATGTCTCGCATCCGCAATCTTCATACGCTTTGCTAATTGGCCAGTTTGCTTCATTTTTCATAGGATCTCCTACTGGGGCTGGGTTTGAAGAATTTGAGTCTTCTATTTCCATTTCCGCTGAATCTGATTCCTCTTCTTCGCCTTCTTCTGGCACTTCAATCATTGCTTCAATTGCTTCCATGAGATGCTCTATTACCATTCCAAGCTGCTCTTTTGTAACTTCTGCTCTTAATGCTTTTGTAATTTCTTCATCATCTGGAATTTCTACTACTGTATCTACTGGATTAACTACATCATCCAAGATATCTTTAATTTCTTCTACTAAATCATCTGTTGTTAATGATTTCTTCATATTCTTCTCTCGTTCAACTATTTTGCGTGACCAAGAGAATCCAGCATCTCCGCCCCATGCCAACCACATAATTTTTCCGTTAGATGGACTTTCTGCGTTATCCCAGTCCTTACCCTTTTTGTCTACTTCATGACGTGAGAAATAAGAATACATTCTTTTAACTGTTGATAGGCTAAGAGTTTCGCCCCTAGCAAGTTGTCCTGCACGAGTCCAGCCTACTGCTGTTCCTGCACCTTTTGCTTTACCTTGCTCTTTTAATTTAATTGCACGACGGGCTGCAGACTGCATGCCAGCGGTTGGTTTGTATCCTTCTTTAGCCATATTATTTCTCCTTAACGCTAGTTACTTTAACTGATTTAACTTCTTCATCTACACCAAATATATCATTGATGTAATCTGCAGCATCTTCTTCGCTAAATGCTTGTACTTCTGCATTTACTTCAATCTTGACACTGTAGGTTTTCATTATTTACCGCAAGTTGGGCATACTCCAGCAGATGTTGATCCAGCTGGTTTAGGTGCTGCTCCAGACTTAAACTTTGGACGACCAAATCCTACGATTGAAACTTGAACTCCTGCTTTATTTTTCTTAAAAGCACGAAGTTGTTTGCAAGCCTCTCCGCCATTTCTTTGGCTTCCCGACTTTTTTGAAGAAGTATTTCCTTCAATACACCAAACTGTTCCGTCTTCGTTATCTTCAATAACAATTCCTACGTGAGAAATTCTATCGACACCGTCTGAAGGAAAATCAAAATAGGCAATATCTCCTGGCTCTGGATCTGCAATGTCTCCGTCAATCCATGCACCAGCTTTCTTAAATGCTGCTGCACCACCTGGGGTATAAACTGTATTAGGAATTTTAACTCCTGCTTCATTAGCACACCAGTTTACAAAAGAACCACACCATGGTTGAAAGTTAGCTTTTGTATATGCGCCATACTTTGTTTCGTTATCTTTAGGACCTTCAATGTATCCTACTTGAGACTTAGCAACTTGAATTAATCTAGCAACGCTACCTTTAGGTGCCTTTGCTGTTTCTGCTGGTACTGGAAAATCTTGCGACATTATTCATCACCTTTACTTTTACCAGCAAAATATCCGCCGATAATTCCTATAAGTCCTACAAGTGCATTCTGCACTAGAGCAATTGCGTC
>Ga0315904_10010615_pt1 | contig 11873 bp, 6 predicted proteins | sample LakEriMetagenome_6_FD_203529 | JGI IMG/M metagenome (GOLD analysis project Ga0315904, IMG submission 203529) | Freshwater fungal communities from buoy surface, Lake Erie, Ohio, United States - Buoy 12 MA120 | ecosystem: Environmental > Aquatic > Freshwater > Lake | place: USA: Lake Erie, Ohio...
TGATAGATTATCCAAGATATTTTACCCCAAATGGAGATGGATTTAATGACAGTTGGAATGTAGTAGGATTAAATGATCAACCAGAGGCTAAAATTTATATCTTCGATAGATACGGAAAGTTATTAAAACAAATCAGTACAATAGGAGAGGGATGGAATGGAACTTTTAATGGTTATGAACTTCCAGGAACTGATTACTGGTTTACCATTGAGTATCTTGAGAATAATGTTGCTAAATTATTCAAAGCGCATTTCTCTTTGAAGAGATAGCAACTATATTATAGAAAGCATAAAAAAACCTGTAATTTAATTACAGGTTTTTTTGTGAATTTAGAAGACTAAATGAATTATTTTATCATTTCGAAACTTCTTTTTACAAAAGCTGTCAATGCTTCTCCTTTTAGTAAATTTTGTGATAATTTGGCTAAATCAAGTGCTTGTTTTACTAAACTTTCCTGAGCAGATTTGTCTTCGGTCGCTAAAATAGTTGTGGCTAAATCAGAATTAGTATTTACTACTAAATTATACATTTCTGGCATATTGCCCATACCAAACATTCCGCCACCACCAGATTGACTCATTTCTTTCATACGTCGTAAAAACTCAGGTTGTGTGATGATGAAAGGCGAGGCATTGCTATCTAGAGCTTCAAGTTGAACAGAATATGTTTGTTTTGGAACGATGGTTTCTAAAACCGTTTTCAAGCTTTCTTTTTCCTCGTCAGATAATTTAGAAATAGCATTTTCTTCTTTTTTGATTAAATTATCGATGTGGTCAGAATCTACTCGAACGAAGGTTAAATCCTTATTATCACTTTCTAATTTTTGAATTAAGTGTGAAATGATAGGAGAATCTAACAATAACACTTCATACCCTTTTTCCTTGGCAATTTCTATGTAGGAATGTTGCGCTTCTTTATTTCCAGCATATAGGACAACTAATTTCCCGTCTTTGTCGGTTTGTTTTTCTTTTAGATTTTCTTTTAATTCTTCTAAAGTGTAATACTTGTCATCAACCGTTGGATATAGAACGAAAGCACCCGCTTTTTCATAAAATTTATCTTCAGAGAGCATTCCGTACTCTAAAACGATTTTTATATCATTCCATTTTTTCTCAAAATCTTCACGATTTTCTGTAAATAGTGATTTTAATTTATCGGCTACTTTACGAGTAATGTAGTTTGATATTTTCTTTACAGCACCATCTGATTGTAAACTTGAACGAGAAACATTCAATGGAATATCCGGAGAGTCAATAGCTCCTTTTAGCATGATTAAAAATTCAGGAACAATACCTTCTACATTATCGGTTACAAAAACCTGATTTTGGTAGAGTTGAATTTTATCTTTTTGGATTTGAATATCAGAACCAAGTTTTGGGAAATATAAAATACCTGTTAGGTTAAACGGATAATCAACGTTAAGATGAATGTTAAACAAAGGCTCTTCAAATTGCATTGGATACAATTCATGATAGAAGTTTTTGTAGTCTTCATCGGTTAATTCAGTTGGTTGTTTAGTCCAAGCAGGGTTTGTGTTATTGATTATGTTGTCTACTTCTATTTCTTCTGCTTTGGCATCTTCAGGAGCATCTTCGGCTTTAGGAAGAGTTTGTTTTTTAGTTCCAAATTTAATTGGAATAGGCATAAATTTGTTGTACCTATTGAGTAACTCTCTTATTTTAAATTCTTCCAAAAATTCTAAAGAATCTTCAGCAATATGTAAAATAATTTCGGTTCCTCTATCGGTTTTATCAGCTGGTTCTAATGAAAATTCTGGGCTTCCATCACAAGTCCAATGTGCTGCTGGTTCGTCTTTATAGGATTTGGTAATAATTTCTACTTTAGATGCTACCATAAATGCAGAATAGAATCCAAGACCAAAATGACCAATAATACCTGAATCTTTGGCAGAGTCTTTATATTTCTCTAAGAATTCTTCGGCACCAGAAAAGGCAAGTTGGTTAATGTATTTTTCCACTTCGTCGGACGTCATTCCAATTCCTTGGTCTATAATATGAAGCTTCTTTCCTTCTTTATCAATTTTCACTTCAATTATGGGATTACCATATTCTACTTTAGCTTCGCCAATGCTTGTAAGGTGTTTTAATTTTAGTGTAGCATCAGTCCCGTTGGAAATTAACTCACGCAAAAATATTTCGTGATCGCTGTATAAAAATTTCTTAATTAAGGGAAAGATGTTTTCTACCGAAACATTAATTTTTCCAGTTGTCATATGTATTTTTTTTAAGTTAAATTTAAAACTCTATCTTCAAATAAGATACCAAATCGTAGATAATGACAAATTGTCGTGCAAGTGAATTTTAATAAATAATTATAATATATTGGAACAGTTACTTCTGACTTGGTTGTATATTTGTACATTAAAATATAAATGTGTAAACTATGAAAAAAATTATTTTACTAGGTTTAACAAGTATCTTACTATTCTCCTGTAAGCCTAAGCAAACTATAGCAAGTACTAAAGTTGACAACAAATCTCAGGTGGCCATCAAGGGAAATTGGACATTAGTTCATGTGACCTATCCTGGTTCAGATTATATAAAAGTCTATTCTTTTCAACTTGCTGATTCGAAATGTTTTGAAGGAAGCACTTGGAAATTTATTTCCAATAATGATTCAGGTCAAATGTCATTAAATAATACAACTTGTGCCGAATTTAGTTCCCCTATTAAATGGTATGTTAATAAAGATGGTCAATTTGTATTGAAAATTTTGAATGCGGGTGAAAAAGCCAAAAAAGTGAGAGATGGTTATATACTTGGTCTCGCTGCTCAAACTCCTGACTCTTTTCAACTAATTGATAAAATTAATGTGGGTGGTAAAATTACCGATGTGGTTTACGAATTTAAAAGAATTAACAATTAAAAATAAATTATGAAAAAGATTACAATATCAGTGTTGGTTTTTGTTTTTACAATTGGTTCTATATCTACGAGTTGTGAATCAATAAAGAATACAAATAATGCGCAACGTGGAGCCGGAATAGGAGCAGTTGGTGGCGCAGTTATAGGCGGAATTCTTGGAAATAATCTTGGCAAAGGCGGAAATGGGGCTATGGGTGCTGTTCTTGGAGGAGTCGTTGGAGGAGTTGCTGGTGGAGTTATTGGGCACAAAATGGATAAACAAGCCAGAGAAATTGATAATGCGCTTCCGGGAGCAGAAGTTGAACGTGTGGGTGAAGGGATTAAATTAGTTTTAAATGAAAATGCTGTTCGTTTTGATACTAATAAATCTACTTTAACTGCTGCTGCTAAGACAAATCTTGACAAATTAGTAAAGGTTTTCAATGAATACCCAGATACTAATATTGTTATTTATGGTTATACAGATAGTACTGGTTCCGCAGAATACAATTTAAAATTGTCTGGAGAAAGAGCAGCATCTGTTAAAAATTATTTAGCAAATAAAGGTCTTGTTGCTAGTAGATTTTCTGTCACAGGTCTTGGGATTGCTGATCCAATAGCATCAAATGAAACTCCTGAAGGAAGAAGTAAAAATAGACGTGTGGAATTTGCTATCACTGCAAATGAAAAAATGATTCAAGAGGCTAAAGACGGAAAATAGTCTTTCTTCTTATATTTTAAAAGCTGTTCCATCATTGGAACAGTTTTTTTATGCTTAAATATAAAATTTAACATAAATTTTGTTTAAACTTTTTTATAAATAATTAAACATATTGTATCTTTACAACATAATTAAATAAGTAAAGTCATGGCAACTACAAAAAAGGCAACTACAAAAAAAAGAAGTTTAGATGATGATAAAATCATTGAGTTGTACATGAATTCAGTTTTAGAGCAACATCAAGCTCCAAAGAATGTCTATGTTTTTTGTAAAGAAAATGCTATCGATGAAGCCGATTTTTATTCTTTTTTTGGCTCATTCGACTCGTTAAAGCAAATTATTTGGACTAAGTTTTTTGAGAATGCTGTTGCAACTATCCAAAAACAAGAAGACTATAGTTCTTATTCTGATAAGAATAAATTGTTGACTTTGTATTTTACTCTTTTTGAAATATTGACACTGAATAGGAGCTATGTTTTATATTCTTTAAAAGAAAATCAGTCTGGTTTGAAAAATTTGATTGATTTAAAGCAGTTTAGAAATGAATTCAAATCGTTTATAAACGATATTATAGCTGAAAGTGCTCATGAAAGTAGTCTAAAAATAGAAAAGATAACTAAACCCGTTTTTGCTGAAGGCGCATGGATTCAGTTTCTCTTTATTTTGAAATTCTGGATTGAAGACACTTCAAAATCATTTGAAAAAACTGATGTAGTAATAGAAAAATCAGTTAATACAGTTGTAGACTTGTTGAATACTAAACCATTGGAAAGTTTATTTGATTTAGGTAAATTTTTATGGAATGAACGTAAAATGTAATACAATCTACATCACTAGAAAATGAAAACATTAGATAAAATACCAACGGGAAAGATTGAGCGAGCGAGTCAATTGGTCAAAACAGGTTTCAAAGTGGGTGGAAATTATATGGCCTACTATGGAGAGAAAATAGTGAATCCCAATTTGTCAAGAGATAAATTAAACGAAAACAACGCCGAAGATATTTATGATGGCCTGCAAAATTTGAAAGGAAGTGCCCTGAAAGTAGCCCAAATGCTTAGCATGGATAAAAGTATCATGCCTCAAGCCTATGTGGATAAATTTTCTCTATCACAATTTTCTGTACCACCATTGTCGGCACCTTTAGTTAGAAAAACATTCAAAAAATATTTAGGAAAATATCCTGAAGAAATTTTTGACACTTTTACACCAGATTCTGTAAATGCAGCTAGTATTGGGCAAGTACATATAGCCACTAAGAATGGTAAAAAGTTAGCTGTAAAAATTCAATATCCGGGTGTGGCGGATAGTATTAGTTCTGATTTGGCTTTAGTCAAACCTTTTGCCACACGAATGTTTAATTTAAAAGGGAAAGATTCAGAAAAATATTTTATTGAAGTTGAGCATAAATTACTTGAAGAAACAAACTATGTTTTAGAACTGCAGCAAAGTATTGAAATGGCTGATGCTTGTAAACATATATCAAATTTAAAGTTCCCAAAGTATTATTCTGAGCTTTCATCAGAAAAAATATTAACCATGGATTGGATGGAAGGAGAGCATCTGTCAGAGTTTACATCACATAACATAAATAGAGAAAAAGGGGATAAGTTAGGACAAGCATTATGGGATTTTTATATGTTTCAAATGCACGAATTACGACAAGTTCACGCTGACCCGCATCCTGGTAATTTTTTAATCGATAAAGAAGCTAATTTAATGCCTATTGATTTCGGATGCATTAAGAAAGTCCCTGAAGATTTTTACATTCCTTATTTTGAATTAGCCAACCCAACGTATATGAATGATCCGATATTATTCAAAGTAAAATTATTTCAGTTGGAAATTTTAAGAAAGGATGATTCTAGAGCTGAAATTGATTATTTCACAGGAATATTTCATAGACTATTGAGTTTATTTACTAAACCTTTTCATGTAGCTTATTTCGATTTTTCAGATGAAGACTTCTTTGGGGCTATTGCTACTATGGGGGAGGAGTTTACAAAAGATACCCAATTACGAAAAATGAATGGAAATAGAGGATCCAAACATTTTTTATACATTAATCGAACATTTTTCGGATTGTATAACCTAATGCATGATTTAAAAGCTAGGGTTGCTACTCAGAATTATATGATTTATAAATTGAATAGTTAGATTTGTTTGTTTAGGTTGGATAAGAGTGTTCTTTTCTTAGGAGAAGTTTCGCTCTTATTTTTTTTCTAATTTTTCCAAGCGTTTTAAAATAGCTGCATTGGTTTTCATAAGTTCAGCATTAGTTTTTTGGAGCTCCTCGATAAGAGCTTGCTGTTCTTGAACTGCTTTAACAGTAATTGAAATAAAATCATTGTAACGCACTCCATACATTCCATTGTCGTCTTTAGAAATGATTCCATTGTTTTTGTCTCCTGCTTTTATCAAGGCGGCTTCTAATTCTTGTGCAATAAATCCGTATTCTGTTTTTTTGTATTCATCATTTTTTCTAATATAAGAAACAGGTCTCAAAGTTTTTATAAAATCTAATCCTAATGGGGAATTTTTAGTTTTTGTTTTAAATCTTTTATCGGATGAGGTTGTCCAAGCTACTTGTGTTGTTGCTAATGAAATAGTTCCATTTCCAATGCGTATTTGATTGGAATTTGTTGCTACGTCAACTTGAGCATCATATCCAATTGCAGTGTTATTGGTTCCAGTAGTGATCATATTTCCAGCTTGAAAGCCTAAAGCTGTATTATTGATAGCGTTACAACTAAATAATGAGCTTTTTCCAATTGCCGTGCAAGAGTATACATTTGAAGCGTTATTTAGTGAACCTTGACCAACAGATACATTATCGCTGCCTTGTTGAAGTCCTTGTGAAGAATTATACCCTATAGCTACATTGTTATTTGTGCCAGATGTTAATCCTCCTCCCAAAGCATTTACTCCAATAGCAACATTTTGAGAAATAACATGTCCATTTGAATTGTCCAAAGTCCCATTTCCGATAGCAACATTATTTGACGAAGCTATATTAATACTATTTGTTAGGGCATTTACACCGATTGCTGTATTATTTGTAGAGACGTCATTAGATAAAGCTCCAACTCCTAATGCTGTACTTGAAGAACCTATTTTTCCTGCAACCTGATTATTTCTTCTAAAATTAACATCATAATTGTTTATGGTTCCCATAAAATTTGTTGCAGCAGATAGGGTGTTTCCTAATAGACTCCAGTCAGTAGAGGCTGCTGCAGATGTCCACGATAAAATTCCAGAACCATTAGTCGCTAAATATTGATTTGCTGTGCCTCTAGTAGTTGGAAAAACATAACCTGTTGTAGCAGGGTCTCCAATTTGAAATTGACTATTTGTTCTTAGAATTTTTGGAACTGAAGCAAAATCTCCATACAGCAATGAAGTTGTAGGAGTGGTTGCTGAATTTGAAATATATAATTTATCACTTGAAGTCCCAGCCTCTGTTGAACCAGCTTGATTTCCAATAAAAATATTATTGTTACCTGTTGTTGTTCCACTACCCGCTAGTTGCCCCAAAAAAACATTATTTGAACCAGTACTCGTATTCCACCCTGCATGTAATCCCAATGCGGAATTTCCTGTTCCTGTAGTTATTAATTGCATAGATTGATAGCCAACAGAGGTATTATCAGCACCAGCATCTGTTCCAGAGAATCCTTGTAATGCCTGAAAACCTATACCTGTTTGTCTACTTAATTTGTTAAATTGGAGGCTTTGATGTCCAACGGCTGTATTGTGTTCGCCTGAAATATTCGTTGCTAGAGTCTCTTGTCCAATCGCAACATTATTTCTACCAGTAGTATTTAATGTTAACGATTTATAACCAATTCCCGTATTTTCAATTCCTGTGGTATTGGATTCTAAAGAATAGGATCCTACAGCTGTATGAGTACCAGTATTTGTTATTGATTTTAAAGCATTGTACCCTAAAGAAGTATTATCAGATCCTGTTTGATTCGAATTTAGGGAATTAACGCCAAATGTGGTGTTTCGTATTCCTGAAGTATTTGAATTGAGTGCACCTACTCCAAAAGAAGTATTGGTAGTACTTATTTTTCCAGCAGCAAGGTTATTCCTTCTAAATGACACATCAACATCTGTAAGAGCAGCCGTCCCTATAAAATTAGTTCCATCAACTATATCATTGTTTCCAGTTGTTAGCCAACCTGTAGCTCCTGTTCCAAGTCGTACCCAAGGACCTGTCGCTGAACTCAGATAATAAAATCCAGGTGTTACATCTCCAGCAGTATTCGTATTATAAACTAATTCCGAAGTTGTTCCAGTTAGTATAGGAAGTACAGTTGTAGTATTAGTCAAAGCTACTCTAGGGATGAGCAATCCATCATTACTTGATGTAATGTCTAATGCACCTTGTGGGTTTGTTGTACCTATTCCTATCTGTGCATTTATTTGAAAAATTGTTACTAAGAACAATAAAATGGCTAGGAAGTATTTTCTTATTTTCATTATATTTTTTTTAAGTTATTTTAAACTCAAAATTCAATGGAGGATTTAATAGTAAGTTTTTTTAAATTTAGTAACATCTATTCACACTTAGTCATTATCAAACTTAAGAATGTTTTATCACAGCAAATAATATGTTTAGTATACAAAAACTATACATTTGTTAATTACATCGTTGTAGTTTGTTAAAATTGCTCTAAAATCAAGGGATTTACATTGTTTTCAGGCATTATTTTTTTAATTATTTAGAGATTTTTTAAAAATTATTTTATTGATGTTGTGTTAATGTAAAGGAGATTTTATTGTTTGAAGCTGGTTTATTATTACTTGTTTGTGTTTGTATTTGATAATTTTGTCCTTAAAGTATATTTCTGACTATGAGTAAGTTTTTTTTGTTTAATTTAAGTATTGAATTTTTCATTGATTTTATAAGATATAAAAAAGCCTCTCCGATAGGAGAGGCTTTAATTTTACAGGAATAAGCAATGCTAATTATCTTTTAATCATTCGGATTGATCTTACATTATCACCTTGTTTAAGGATAACATTGTAAATACCAGATGGATAATTAGTTCCTATTTCAATATCACTTAATTCAGACACTGTAGCGTTTTTAGCTTCTAATTGTCTTCCAATCATGTCATATACTTTCATCTCAATAACATCATCACTTGAGCTCTCGATGTTTAAACGGAAGTTTGTTGCGAATGGATTAGGGAAAGCTTTAGCTTCAAATACATTCTCTAAGTTATTGCCTCCTTTTCTTAATAATGGACCAGGAGTAGTTACTACGCATGTAGAACCCCAATTTAACCAACTTCCAACAAAAGCTCTAACTCTTATAGAGTAAGGAGTACTTAAAGTAGCTCCACCAGAAGGTAAGCTTGTAAGTTTGAAGAAGTAAGTAGCAGAAGGTATAACTACAGTAGTAGTTCCGTAAGTTACTTCAAATTCATATTGTGTAGCCAAGTAAACTGGGCTAGCTTCAATAGCAGTGTTAATAGAAGCTATTGTAGCTCCACATTGAAATGGTCTTAATTGTGTTGTAGTTTGAAGAGCAGGTGTGTTTACTATACAAGCATCACCATATTCTTGCCAAGAACCATTATTCACTCTCACTTTGATTGAATATGATTTTCCTCTTTGTGCACCTCCAGGTAATTCTCTTAGAATATTCAAATAGTTTCTTGAGAAAACACCAGTAGTTGTAGTACTAGCAGCAACATCAGTAACAGAGAACTCATATTGAGTGGCTCCAGCTACAGGGAAAGCTTTAATATTATAATCTAAATATGGAGCTGTAAATCCACAAGCTTGTAATTTAGTTAAAGCACTGTTGTAGAAATACATGTTGTCAATGTAGATATCAGCTAATGCACGAGTACCTGTTGTATTATCTAATTTGAATTGACCAATGTTAGTCAAATCTAAAGCAGCATTTACTGCTAAGAAATCAGATAAAGGAATATTAACACTGTTCCAAGCATTCTGAGTAAGTGTAATAGTCTTTTTAACCTCTCTAACAGCTTGATTAATTAAATAAAAATCAAGAGCTGTACAGTTACCAGTATAAATGTCTAAGTGGATATACTCCATAGTAGATACATTAAGTGGTGTGTCAAATTGAACACCATGGTAGTTCATCAAAGGATATTTTTTAGTAGTATTTCCTGCAATACTTACGTTTTGAGAAACAGCATTTTGTCCCCAGTTAGGAATAAAGCTATTTGCTCCAACTCCTGAAGTAGTTGCATATTTATTACTGAAAACAGACATTACTTGTGAAGCAGGTAATGTTGGATTTGTTGCAGCAACTGCTGGTGGTGCATAAGTTACTACTAAAGTTGCAGTCGTAGACGCTGCTAAAAATGTAGAACCTACTGCAGCTTGATTAGCAGTAATTGTTGTGCTTCCTGCTCCTATAACGTCAATTTGATTACCATTAACAATAGTTGCTACTGCAGTATTGCTACTTGTATAAGTAATCGCACCTGTACTAGTACTTGTTGGTTTTGTTATAGTAAAATTAGCTGATGTAGTAAATTTAGCTGGAATAACAAATGCTCCAAATGATGGAATATTGTTTGGTTTCCAGAAATAAATGTTGTCAATAAATAAGTTGCTACCTCCGAATGGAGTTGCTTCAAATTTAAATTGATTTACACCTGAAACACCATTCAATTGATTAGCAGTCAAATTAAATGAAGCCATTGGGATGTCAATACTTGTCCAGCTACCGATAGTTAAAGGTACGTCAACATAACTTGCTGCTCCACCAGGGATACAGAATACTCTTACAGAAGAACTCACTGGAGTCCAGATGTCTAAGTGTAAGTTAGTCATACTGCTAACATTTAAGTTAGAAGCGAATTGAACACCTTGATAATTCATGTTTGGATAATGCAAAGTAGTGTTACCTGCAATAGCCACTTGAGCATGCGTAGCAAAACCAGTTTGACCCCAATCTGGATTGAAGTTTGTTCCAGCTACATTAGTATAGGCACCACTGAATACAGAAACAACATCAGCTGCACCTCTTACTGGAGGCGTTGGAGCTGCTGTAGTAGGAGCTGCAGGAACTACAGTAAATGTTCCTGTTACACTACCGCTATTGTAACTTCCTGAAGCAGCTTGGCTAGCAGTAATAGTAGTAGTACCTATTCCTACAACAGTTATAGAAGTACCAGAAATAGTTGCAACTGCCTCATTGCTACTAGTATAAGTAAATGCACCTGGGCTGTTTGTTGTTGGAGCTGTAATATTAAAATTAGCTGAACCAACTGGTTTAGTTGGGATTGTTAAAGCACCAATAATTGGGTTTACAGTGATAGCAAGATTACTGAAATAAATATTATCTAAATAAACAGTACTTCCAGTTGTACCAACAATTTTAATTTCTTTAACAGCTGCTAAAGAATGAGGGTAGCTTGATAATAAAATATCAAACTGATTCCAACTTGCTGAAGCATTTGCTGCAAGAGAAGGTGTTACAGTAACTGCATTTTCTACACCTGCAGTATTAATAAGGTACACAGAAAGTGATGTACAGTCTGGAGTCCAAACGTCTAAGTGCATGCTCACATATCCTGTTAAATTAACATTAGGAGTTAATATAGTTCCTTCATAGTTCAAGTTAGAATACAATAAAGTAGGATTTCCTGCAATTGAAGGAGTCGTTACTACTGTACTTTGACCCCAGTTAGGGAAATAGTTGTTCGTATTTGATGGACCATATTCAGCCGCATCACTAAATACTTTGATTACATTTCCTGCTGCTACAGTAGGAGTAGGAGCCGCGCTAGATGGTGGAGGCAATGATACTACTAATGAAGCTGTAGTACTTGCAGCACTGTAGCTTGCATCGGCAGCTTGAGTTGCAGTAATGGTTGAAGTACCTTTTCCAACTATAGTAACAGTACTACCTGAGATAGTTGCTACAGCAAGATTACTACTTGTATAAGTGAAAGCTCCTGAACTATTTGTTGTAGGTGCAGTTATTGAAAAAGCAGCATCACCAACATATTTGTTAGGTATTGTTAAGGCACCTAAAGTTGCAGGTGGAGCAGCTGTTGCAGCTCTGTAGAAATAAATATTATCAATGTAGAAGTCTCTTGCTGATGCAGGAGGGAATGGACTAGTTTGATATTTTAATTGTGTAACGGCAGCTTTGTTAAGAGCGCCAAACGAAGACAAAGGAATGTCATAGCTATTCCACTGTCCAGCTACTGGTGCAGGAGATAGAATTACTGAAAATTCACCTCCGCCAATAAGACGCATATCAAATCCAATTAAGTTATTAGAATAAA
>Ga0315904_10010616_pt1 | contig 11873 bp, 12 predicted proteins | sample LakEriMetagenome_6_FD_203529 | JGI IMG/M metagenome (GOLD analysis project Ga0315904, IMG submission 203529) | Freshwater fungal communities from buoy surface, Lake Erie, Ohio, United States - Buoy 12 MA120 | ecosystem: Environmental > Aquatic > Freshwater > Lake | place: USA: Lake Erie, Ohio...
GGAATCGGAGTGGCGTTTCAACCATCGGCTTGATAACATCTATTCAATTCTCCTTAAACAAACCCGCCATTTTCCCCTCTAAACTGGGCAAGACCCTTAATGATATCGATGACTTGACTTAACCATCATTATTGGAAATATTTTTTTAAGAATATTTTTTACACGACTTTTTGTTCTAAAAATGAATAGACATACAGCATTCCAGATTAATAGAGCTGGGACATATTTCATAACCCTAAAAAAAGATGCATTAATAAAGCATGGCCATTGGATAATCTCTTTTGCAATTGGCAACTTATCACCAGGCGTATTAAGATGTAAAAACCATATGTCTGGGTCTTTCATTCTATTAAGTTTCTCGGGAATATTTGGATGCTCGCAATTAAAAGATTGAGGCAATTCTGTATATCGCCCAAAGCACCTTGCATTCATTAGATTTTGGTCATCATAAGCACCATCTTTACCCGTCAAAACCAGACTTTCGTGAAGAGGAGGCGCAAGAAAATCTTTGGCATCTTTCCACACCACACAGACCCCCCCGTTAATATAAAAGTCCGTTTTAGGAAGCAATATTCCTGTGGCCTCTTGGTAGATCTTTATGTATCTATCTTGCTGTTGATCTGAAACAAATCGCATTCCGTAATTTCCAGTCAAACTATTGGATGCATGCACTCCTCTTTTCGGATTGCGCCAAAGAGGCGAGGGACTCCCCGGCTTAATTAGGATATCCGCATCCATCATAATCACGCAGTCCGCATCATGCTTTTCAAAGAAATCATAGGCCTTGAACTTCGCCCAAAAGGGCGAAGAGTAAGGCTCACATGATGAAATGATTTCTAAAAAATACCCATGTAGCTTACACCACTTTTCAATCGTCGGGAGGGTAATCTTATAGAGTTCATTATGCCCAATCGCAACGACAGCAACGACGACTTTTGCTTTTGGTGGAAACAGACAAAAAGCCATACATTTAATTACACTGGCTTGAATTCAATAAACAGCGCTGATACGAGCTTATTTCCTGAAAATCTTGTTTGATAGAGTAACCAGAGAGGGAAGATTTCATTCCCTGCCGGAAAGAAGTGAGGCTTCCTGGATTCTTCGGAAATAATCTTGGTTGAATCCCTTCATCGGCGGGAGAATCCATCGAACCTTTGAATGAATTTTCTTAGCGGCACGATATCGACAGAGAATTCGGAAAATTTTATGGTAAGCTTGTCTAACAAGCCCAAGAGCGGGTTGAGGAACCGAGTTAGTTCGTGGGTCTTTGGTTTCGGATTTAATGGAAGTCGTCGGGGTAGCCTGCCTCCATGCCTGCGAGTAATCGCTTTGATAAGGGTTTGATTGAAAGACCGGAACATGACTGGTTTTTTTTGCCAGTGTTAAAATATAAGTCGGTCGAGAATTACAAAGCAAAACTCGTGATTTTACTTGGTCTGGGTCAAGAACAGAAAACCATTTGCCCTTGCCGCCGAATTCAAATAAAAAAACATTCTGAATCTCAAAGCCATTTTCGGCCGAGAAAATTCGGAAAACAAGCTCAGGACTTATCTGCCAAAAGCCATGGCCAAAATAGTTATTAGCTCCGGTGCATTGTAAGAAATGCCCGCCCACTGAAACCATTTCCATGCAGTTTTTGTAAGCCTGCGGGATATTGAAAACATGCTCAAGAGTCCCCCCATCGTAAACAGCAGAATATCGGTTCTTCAATTCCTTCGGCACCGGAGTGTTTAAATCATGAAGCACAGAAGACTGTTCATAATCACTGAAATCCATGGAATCAACTTTGTGTGCCCCAAGTTCATGAAAAAAATTTTCTGCGTAAGGATTTTCAAGCAAAAATTCCAAAGGGTCCTTCTCCACTCCTAAAGATTTAAAAACGGCGGCGCAGGTTTTTAATGTGGGAAACAAACCTAACCGTCCAAGTGTGAGTGTCGACTCAAAACTCACGCCGCTTTTCTTGGCATAGCATAGAAATGTCAATGCTGAAGAATCAAGTCCCATTTAATTCTCCTCGTTAGTTACAAAGTGTTTCAAACTCAAGTTGACAGTCCCCGGGCAATAATTTATTGGCCCCATAAACTCTAACTTTATGCTTATTTTCCACCATTGCGATAAATTGACCGCTTTTATCTGTTATGTGAGATTGTATAAAATATTCACCATCTTTAAGGGGAACATTTTTTACCAAAATATTCAAAACATTTAATTCGTGCTTTAATTCAAATCCCAGTTCCGCAAGCGGCATGGATCCAATAGCAGTAAACCCCCCATAATTATTTATAAAAGCTAATGTAAATACAGCATCAGGAATTGCACATTCACATTCTGTAATTAAATTAATATTTAACTTATTATTAAATTGGATTTCATTATCAACCTCAATTCGGAATTTTTTTATCGGATATTTAATTTCCTCCACCACTTTGTTTGCTTTGGCGTCTCGATTCATTAACGAATTATAGGCATCAACGCCCCCCAAAGGTGGGCCTATGTAAACGGGATGCCCTTTCTCCATTACAATAGTCTCTGTGCAGATGCGACCGACATCTGGCATATTATGAGAGACAAAAAGGATAGCAGCTCTATTTCGGATTTCATCAATTCTCCTGTAGCATTTGTATCGAAAGGCCACATCACCCACCGCCAAAACCTCGTCCAAAATCAATACATCGGGATCGAGCGCCGTGGCGACGGCGAACCCCAAGCGCACGGTCATCCCCGAGGAATAACTCTGCACCGGCATGTCGATGAATTCCCGAATCTCGGCAAAGTCGATGATCTCGTCGATCTTGGCGTCGATTTCTTTTTTCGTGAGCCCGAGCACCGAGCCATTGATGTAAATATTCTCCCGACCGGTCAAAATCGGGTTGAACCCGGCCCCGAGCGCAATCAGCGCCCCCACCCGCCCCCGCATCGTGATCGACCCCGCATCCGGCTTGATCAACCCATTGAGCATCTTCAAGAGCGTCGTCTTACCCGCCCCATTATGCCCAATGAGCCCCAGGCATTCCCCCCGCCGAAGCTCAAACGAAACATCTTTAACGGCCCAGAACTCGCCGGGACGGAGTCCGTGCGTGGAGTCGAGGGTCGAAAGACCAGTGTCGAGCAGTCGAGCGTCGGAAGAAGAGGCGGCTGCAGTCGAGAGGCCGGTGTCCTGAGTCGAGCGGCTGATGTCTTGAGCTGATCTGTCTGAAAGCTCTCGTCCCTCGTCCCTCGCCCCTCGACGCTTCCCAACGGGAAGCAATTCCCCCGCGATATCGCAGACCCCATACCAAAGCGACTTCTTCAGCGACCGGCAGAATTTCTTCGAAACGCCTTCGACCCGGACCAGGACTTCGTCGTCCGAAGGCGGAGTCGAGCCCGGTGGAATATGCTCCACATTCCACGGGCGAGCGTCCAGGGTCGAGGGCAATGAGGCAGGGCTTGAGTTCATTTTCCGCGTTTGATGACATGTTTGAACTTGAGAACCGCGAAATTCAACTCGATTGAAGTCTCAGTGTCGCTCGTGTGCAGTTCATCCTCGAATAGCTCACAAACCAGTTCACCGCTGCGTTGCAGCAATGGCTTTTGCGCAGCTTCTTCCTTTGTTGACGATAATGTCGTGATAGTTCGCGAAAGCTCGCGGATTTTTGCAAAAGTTTCGATGATCGTGAATGTCGCCTCCGTGGCTTGTGGACTCTTCAAAATCGTTGCCAGCATGTAGAGGCCTTTTTCAGGAAAGGCTGTAGGGGGTTTCACTTTGCCGCCCCGCTTTGAAGTCGAAAATTTCGACTTCAAACCAACCCACTCATCTTTTGATATTTGTATGAGGTATCCTTCGGGAAATTTCTCTGGATTGTTTTTAACAGCTTCGTTGATTCGTTTGGTTTCCACTCCATAGATCAACGCCACATCTTGATCCAAGAGCACTTTCTGACCTCGTATTTCCAAGATGCTTTCTTGGATTATTTTTACATCAAGTGGCTTATTCATATTGCGATTGTTTTGATTTTTCCTGCTCCCCTACCCGCCCATGCGGGCGATGAGGTGGGGCATGGCGAGCCGGAAGAGCACGAGGCCGAGGAAGGCGGCGATGGCGGCGCAGACCGTCACGATCCAGAAGGCGGGCAGGAGCGTAAGCGGCTGGGCGGTGAGGCATTCGCGGGCGGTGGTGATGAGGGGCGAGATGGGATTCCATGTGGCGAGCCAGCCAGCGAGACCTTCGGTGCGGGCGGGATATACGACGGGCGTGAGCAGCATCCAAAATTGTGCGATGATGGGAATGCCGCGGCCCACATCGCCATAGAGGCCGGCCAAGGGCGTGATGGCCACGCCGATGGCGAAACCTGTGAGCAAAAGCGACGCCATGGCCACTGGAAAGAATAACAGGCTCGCATCGATGGGAACCTGCCAAAAAATCATAACGGCTATGACCAATACCAGCCGAACAAAAAAGTTGAACACCACCATATAAAGACCTCCGAGCAGGATGGCCTCACGGGGAAAGTTGATTTTTGCCAACATGGACTTGGCGGAGTTGAAGGAATTTGGAGGGCTCATGATCGCATCAACGAAGACTTGCCATAAAAGTGTGCCCATCATAGCGAAAGCTGGATAAGGAATACCCGTGCCGGTGATTTGCACAATGCCTTGGGAGTTGAGGAAAATAAATGTCATCGAGGCGACGAGCGGGGGCAGGAAGGCCCAGATGTAGCCCAGGAAGGTTTGCCGGTATTGGGCGCTGAGATCACGAATGAAGAGACGCCAGGCAAGTTCACGACCAGCCCAAATATCCTTGGCGATCGTGCCGACGAGTTTGGCGGGGTGGCCGAGGAGCGGTTCGGGAGAATAGACGCGGACGGGAAGATCAGTCATATTTTTCAAGGAGAGTCCCCAGTCAAAGAGGGGCCGAGATTTCGAGCCAATTGGGATGAGTCTCTGCGTGGAGAGCGATTTTCATTTTCTGCACATCGCATCCAAACGATCCATAATCTCCAGATTTTCCTTGGCCTCGCACAGCGGTTTAAGTTCTTTTTGAATAAGTTGCAAATCAATTTTATCAATACCTTGGCGAACAATAATTCCTCGGATGTCATGCCAATCAATCTCTCGGTCGGCGAAAGCCTTCATAACGATCAAATCCTCTGCCGAACAAACTCGAATCATAACACCGGATTCGGCCTGAATCTCAATTGAGCGATTAATAACTCTTTCCTCGAAAGGCAGCGCGCCAAGTGCAATATCAATACCAACCCCGTTTGAACTTTGCAAAAGCAATACGCGATTTTGCAAAGCAAAGTTTTTTGTATCGGGCAGCCTCCCGGAATATTCATGCAAGAACTCATCGATGAATCGCTCTTCTTCACCGAATCCAGTAAGTAACGAAAGATCAACATCCATTGTCATCCTTGGTTCCCCCCAATACTGGACTGCATACCCACCAATCACACAAAACCTCCAGCCCCTATCAGAACAAAAGCGACCAACTTCAGCAGCCAATTGAGTTAATTCATTCATTCTACGCGCAATTTGCGGAACCATTGCTGTTGCTCCACCAAACCTGACCACGGACGTGGAGGATGAGATGGCAATGCGGACAAGACCATGCCACTGAAACATTTCAGCGACTGAAGCGTATTCGCCGTCTTAATATTCTCGTCACGAATTGACTGCAGTAAGGGAGCAACTGCGCTCCATTCCTTGACTCGCGCTTTGATTTGATCTTTTGAATCGTTATTCATCAAAAGGGAGCCGAAATGTCCAACCAGTCTGGATTGGCCTCGGCATGGCAGGCGATTTCTTCGAGGATTTGGTTTCGGCTTGTTGCCGGTTGCCATTTCCAAAGGGATTTGGCTTTTCCGGAATCTAGGACCATCCAAGGAATATCGAAGGGGCGGTTTTCTGGTTTTGAAACAACCTCGTGATGGCCAAATCGTTCATCGCACCATGCGGTCAACTGGCGGAGGGACATGGCGGATTCGGCTCCACCAGAGAGGTTGATGATTCGATTGGAGGTTGTGAGTCTTCGCGAGGAGAGGATTTGGTCGAGGACCAAGGGGGACAAGTCGCGCGGGTGCAAGCAATCGCGGACTTGATGGCCTTGGCCATCGAAGCCGATGTAGCCCAGCGGTCTGTGGCGGAGGTGGCTATTGATCCAATAGGCGAAGATACCTTGGTCGGGACGGCCGAATTGCCCAGCGCCAGCCATGACTCCGCAGCGGTTTATGAAAACTTGGAAGCCGAATGTCTCGCCATATTCCAACGCGAGCATTTCGCTGGCGAGTTTCGTGGAGCCGTATAGGGAGACAGGCGGTTGAGTGGAAAAGGTTTCGTCCACGCCTGCGGATGTTAGGCCGGGCGGCAACTCACCAGCTGAAGGAACGGGAACGAAGGCATCATTTTCGATCTTCACGGCAAGCTTCGCTAGAGGCGGAATGGAATATACTCGGCTCGTGCTGAGCAAAACAAAGGCGGCTTGGCGGGCTTTGCAGAGTTCTAGCAGATTAATGGTGCCAAGGAGGTTGTGTTCGATCAATTGGCGAGAGCTGGTTTTTCCATCTACACCGGCGAGCACGCTGGGATTTGCGGCGGCGTCGATCACAGAATCAACGGGAGGAATTGCCTCGAGGTCGCTAGCCAAACGGATATCGCCATGGAGGATTTTAATTCCCAGAGCCTTGAGTTCAGCGCGATTCGTCTCGCTGCCGGGGCGGATAAAATTGTCGATTCCGAGGATTTCCAAGTCGGAACGATGGGCCAGCAAAGCCTTGGCCAGCGAGCTGCCGACGAACCCACAAATTCCAGTGATCAGGATTTTCACACTTATTTTTTGTCTCGGGATTTCCACGCCTCAACAATCTGACCGATCGTGCTTTCGAGTGATTGGCTGATGTCCCATGCAGGGAAGTGCGCGCGCATTTTTCGGAGGTCGGAGTAGTAGCAGATGTGGTCGCCGATTCGGTTTTCGTCTACATAGGTGTAGGTTTGCGCTTTGCCGGTAAAACCTTCCGTGATTTTAAAGGCTTCGAGTATCGAGCAGGAATTGGCTTTCCCGCCGCCCAGATTATAGACCTCGCCTTGGCGCGGTGCGGAGACAAAGGCGCCCATAAACCGCGCGACATCGAGCGAGTGGATGTTGTCGCGGACTTTTTTGCCTTTGTAGCCGAAGACCCGGTATTCGCGGCCCTCGAGATTGCATTTCACGAGGTAGCTCAGGAAGCCGTGAAGCTCAACGCCAGAATGATTTGGGCCGGTGAGACATCCGCCGCGAAGGCAGCAGGTCGGCATGCCAAAATACCGCCCGTATTCCTGCACCATCACATCGGCGGCGACTTTGGAGGCACCGAAGAGCGAGTGCTTGCTTTGATCTATCGTGAAAGTCTCAGGAATGCCATGCTCGAAAGCCGCATCAGCATAATCCCAGCGCGTTTCGAGTTCGCGAAGCGCGATGGAATTAGGGGCGTCGCCGTAGACTTTGTTCGTGCTCATGTGAACGAACGGGCTCTCGGGACAAGCCTGCCGAGCGGCTTCGAGGAGGTTCAGCGTGCCGACGGCGTTGGTATCAAAATCATCAAAGGGAATCGCCGCCGCGCGGTCGTGCGAAGGCTGGGCGGCGGTATGGACAATCACATCGGGGTGAATGGTTTTTACCAACTCAAAAACTCCGGATCGGTCGCGGATATCCACCTCATGGTGCACGAAGCCGGGCAAAGACTCGGCGAGCCGTTGCTGGTTCCAACGCGTGTCGCCTTGCGGTCCGAAAAAGACGGCGCGCTGGTTGTTGTCCACCCCGTGGCACGGTGAAACCGAGCTCGCGGGCGAAATAGGTGCAGACTTCAGAGCCAATCAAGCCTGAGGATCCGGTGACTAGGAGTTTCTTCATAAGAATGTATCGGTGATGAGAATCACTCTGGTTTTTGAGCAGGCGCGCCGAGGTGATCGGCAAGGGCGTCAGCGAAAAGTTTGTGGCCGATGCTGCCCCAGTGCGAGTCGTTTGAGAGATAAACATCTTTTTTTCCCGAAGCGATGGCCTCGGCGAGGATTTGGTCGGTGCGAGGGACGGGGAGTGCGGGGTCTTTGGCGAGTTCGGCGACAAGATTGGCTGTAGCGCGGTCGGCGTCCTTCAAATATGGGGAAAAGATCGAGGATTTATCCGGCGCGACGAGCAGGACAAACCGAGTGAAACCATTGGCTTCGATGATTTTTTGATAAACCGCCGCGCCCTTGCGTAGATCAGCAAAATCTTTTTCTCCGAGGCTTTGTTTTTTGAATTCGTCGAAGTAAACGAGCATATCGGTGTCATTCGGCGAGCTGAAAAAGCCCTTTTTGGCGAGTGGGATTTCGACGACTTGGTTGTTCAGGCGCAGGTGGCGTTGCACGACGGCTCCGAGGTGTCCGAGGACATGGTCGGGGTCGAATCCGGCCCTGAGGCTCGCGGTTTGCTCGGAGGTTTTGACTCCAAGGGGTTTGGCCCCGACAAAAAGGTCGGCCGGCGCGGTGGATGGCGCGGCAACTGGCGCGGTCATTTCCGAAAAGTAGGCCACGCGCTCGTGCAGGTAGCGTTCGACGCTCTCAAAGACAAAAACTTTCGGCGGGTGTTGTTTGAAGATCGGCAGCTCGTAAATCTCCATCGGCCAGTAGCGGCGGGTGTCGAAAACGATCATCGAGAGGCCGGTGCGGTTGATGAAATAATTCTGCCACCCGAAGCGCCGGCTTTCCTGATCGACGCTGAAGGAATCGCCGAGCACCACGACATCGTAGTATTTATCGTAGTCCTTGAGGTCCGAGGTGACCTTGAAAAGGTTTTGGTCGAAGACGGCTTGCGGAGCCCTCCATCCGAACTCGTTTTCGGCATAACCTCCCACGCGGGCCAAGTCGCCATCAACTGGCAGCAGCCACGAGGCCAGACCCCAAATGGTCGCCAGGATCACCACGAAGGCTAGGCCGAGGATTTTGCTATAGAGGCTGAGGCTCATTTAGAAATCCTTGTAGAGAAACGAGCTGACATTGCTGAGATTCAGCAGGCACCAGATGAAAACGAACAGCGTCACGGCGAGCCAAGCCACCGAGGGGCGCCATGCCAACGCGCGAAATGCCGCCGGGAGTTCCTCGATTTTTTTGCCGTAGGTGACGATACCCGGCTCCAGCGCGGCGAGGATTTGCTGGCTGTTAGGGAGAATCGAAACAAAAACCCCGAGGCCGATCAGACAGCCGAGGAGGACAAATTGCGGCTCGGGCTGCCATCCAAACCACGCAATGGCGCCGATGAGGTTCGGCGAGGATTTGAAGAAAAGCGGTTCGCCGGGAACGAAAAACCCGTTGGCGCCAACCATGCCAGACATCATGCGCAAGGCCTCTGCGGGCTCGGCCGCGCGGAAGAAAATCCATGATACCAGCACGGCGAGAAAAGTGAGCGTGCGCCCGCCCCAGCCGGCAAAAATCATCGCGCCGGGGACTTTCGTGCGCTCGAGCAGAGAGGTCCATGCGTGGTTGATCACGAGGTAGCTCCCGTGCAGCGCGCCCCAGAGAATGAAAGTCCAGCCCGCGCCGTGCCAGAAGCCGCCGATGAGCATGGTGAGGAAGAGATTCAGCGACCGGCGGAATGACCCGCAGCGGTTGCCGCCGAGCCCGATGTAGACATAGTCGCGCAGGAAGCGGGAGAGCGTCATGTGCCAGCGCCGCCAAAAATCGCTGATGTTTTCGGCCTTGTAGGGCGAGTTGAAATTCAGCGGTAGGCGAATGCCAAAAAGCCTAGCCACGCCGATCGCCATGTCGGAGTAACCCGAGAAATCGAAATAGAGCTGAAACGCATAGGCGAGCGCGCCGACCCAAGCCGCCACGAGGCTGAGCGGTTGCCCCGCCCCCGCCGCCCAAAAGCCTTGATTTGCCCAAGGCGCGATTGTGTCGGCAACGAGAACTTTTTTCGCCAAGCCCATCGTAAAAAGAGTCACGCCCACGCAGATGTCGGCGGAGCGTTCGGCCGGCGTGCGCGTCTTGCGAAACTGCGGCAAAGTCTCCCTCTGATAAACAATCGGGCCGGAGACGATTTGGGGGAAGAACGCCGAGAAAAGCAAAAACTCGAAATAGCTGCAGGGGACGGACTCGCCTCGGCGGCAGGCCACGAGCCAGGCGATCTGCATGAAGGTGATGAACGAGATCCCGAGCGGGAGCAGGATTTTTTCGATGAAGAGATTGGTTTGAAGAACCGCGTTGAGATTCGTAACGAAAAAATTCGCGTATTTGAAATAGCACAGGGCGAGAACATTGAAGCCCACCGCGAGCACCAGCAGCCATTTGCCGCCGTTGCTCCCGCTGCGCTGGAGTCGCGAGCCGAGCAGATAGTTGATCGCCGTGAGTGGGAGGAAAAGCGCCAGCACGGTGGAGTTGCTCCACGCGTAAAAAACCAGCGAAGCCGCCAGCAGCCAAGCTTGGCGGGCGACGAGACTTCCCGTCCGCTCCAGCAGAAAAAATCCCGCGAGCACGATCGGCAGGAATCCAAAAAGAAATGTCGAGGAGTTGAAAAACATTAGAACTTGCCCGCAAGCGCCTTCACGACCGGGAGGACTTTGCCCATGAATTTATACCAGCCCGCGACCTGGTTGCTGCGGGATTTTTGGAACGAGCTTTCCGGCGCCCCCTCCACGATACTGTCTTGAAGATGGCGGAGACGCTCCGGGCCGTTTTCGAGATGCGGGTTGATCCGGTCGCGCAGGTAGCCCGTGGCGAGCTTTCGCAGACTCGTTTCTGCCGTGAAATGCTCCTTGCGCACACCCGGCAAATACACCGGATTCACCGCGCCGAGTGAACGCAGCCATCGCAACCCCTCGCTCGCCGAGCCTTTGCTGATGCGGAGCCGCTCGATGATGTCATCCAACGAAAGCGCCTCTTCCGTGCTAAAAAGCAGCCCGTAGATTTCACCGATGGAACGCGGCAACGACAACGCCGCAAACGCATGGACAAAAAATGAAATCGCCTGGAGCTGGAAGGCGTTCAGCGCCGGCCGCGAAGCCTCTGTGCGAGCGCCTCCGGAGCCATTTGATGACAAGCTGCCGCCTGTGGCGCGGGTGTTCGTCCGGGCCGCTCTGCTCGGTTTGATTGTGTTTTCCACAAGCCTCAAGGGGGAGGGAAATTACCTTGAATGATGCGCAGGGAGTCAGAATGTTCAAGAAATTTTGAACAAAAATCTGCCGAGGGGTAAACTTACCCCGCTGGGAAACAATCAATCGTTGTAAGCGTTCTCGCCGTGCTCGGAGATGTCGAGGCCGGCATCCTCATCCTCGCGCGAGACCCGCAATGGCGTGATCAAGCCGACGACCCAGAGAATGAGCAAGGTGGCTACCCCGGAATAAAGAATCGTGAAACCGACCCCAGCCAGTTGGTTTAGAAATTGGCCCGCGCTTCCAGCGAGCGAGACGGCGGCTCCATCGCGAGTGAATGTGGTGGCGATGAGCGGATTCACGGCCGGATCGGCTAGTAATCCCAGCAAAAGAATGCCCACCGTGCTTCCCATGCAGTGGACTCCGAAGACATCCAGCGAGTCGTCGTATTTGAGCGCGCGCTTCAGTCTGGAGACTGCGAAGTAGCACGCTGCGCCACCCGCCAGCCCGATGCAAAATGCGGCGGGGATTCCCACAAAACCCGACGCCGGAGTGATCGTGGCCAACCCGGCGACCATGCCCGATGCCGCGCCGAGAACACTCGGCTTTCCGGCAAGAATCCACTCGATCGCCACCCAGGCCAGAGTGGCCCCCACTGCCGAAAAATGCGTCGCCGAGAAAGCGGAAGTCGCCAAGCCCCCAGCAGTCAGAGCGCTTCCTGCATTGAAGCCAAACCAACCCACCCACAAAAGCCCGGTGCCAATCAGCGAGAGCACGACATTGTGGGGAATCATC
>Ga0315904_10010617_pt1 | contig 11872 bp, 12 predicted proteins | sample LakEriMetagenome_6_FD_203529 | JGI IMG/M metagenome (GOLD analysis project Ga0315904, IMG submission 203529) | Freshwater fungal communities from buoy surface, Lake Erie, Ohio, United States - Buoy 12 MA120 | ecosystem: Environmental > Aquatic > Freshwater > Lake | place: USA: Lake Erie, Ohio...
GAGCGGTTTTTCGATCGGTTTGCCGTTTTCATCGAGGAATTTGGCGCTGAAGGTCGCATTCCAAGTTTCGCGCTGAGTCGCGATCTCTTTCTCCAAGGCAGCGATGCGCGTCTCCACCGCGGCTTTCTGGCCTTTCGCCGTTTCACGTGCCGATTCGATCTCCTTCTGGCGTTTTTCCTCGATCACTGACGACACGGTGTCTTTGAAAAGCAGCAGCGTCAGCGGATGCGAGATCGTGATGCCCATCAGCGCGGCCACGACCATGCGCAGACCGAATTGGCCGAGCTTGCGGAAGAAGCTCTGATACGCGCGATACGTGGCCAGCAGAGCGCGGTCCACGGTGAGGATGATGAAGGCCCACACCATCGACACCGGCGCGATGATCCACCAGTTGTCCGTCAGCGTGCTCAGCGCATACGAGCAGGCGATGATCGCAAAGATGCTTGGAACGAGCACGGTGGCTCCGAAGGCGACGTATTTGCGTCGTTCCCACGCGGGGCAGGCTTCGAGGTTGTCCGTGGAGGCGGCGGAGAGCCAGAAAAAGACGCGTTCGATGCGGTCAAGAAAGGACATGGCCGCAGAGTGCGGGATGAATGAAAACCGTCAAGCGAACGAATGACGAATGTGAAGTGGCAATGCCTGAGAGCCTCAAAACGGCGGTGGTGCCGGAAAGCCGGGGCCACCGCGGCGGCCGCGTGGTGGAGGCGGGCGGCCTCCCGGGCCTCCGGGGCCGAAGCCGGGTGGTCCACCGCCCGGGCCCATGCCGCCGGGTGGGCCGCGACGCTCAAAACTGCTGTCCGGATTCCCCGCGAACTGTCGCGGGATGAAGGGGTAGCTGTCCGTCAGCACATAATAATAAGTCCCTTGCGGAAACTCCGGCGTCACGCCTTCGCGGCCATTGTTCTCATCCAGATCCCCCGCACCGGCCACCCACTCGTAGTCTTGAATGAAAGAGCCGTCGTAGTTTCCGCCGGGGCTGTTCCGCGCGGGGCGCGCACCCGCTTTCACGCGGTAGCCGGACTTCATCGCGCGCACCGGGCTCGTCGCATCATTCGGCTTCTCGTGGGCCATCGGGCCGTAGATCGGAAAACCATCCGCCGCCCAGCCGAGCAGCGTCATCTTTGCCTCACCGCCGGAAAGACGCTGCAGCAGACCCGTCGGGATGCCGTGGTAATGATACGCCCCGTTCGGTTGCACGTGTGCGTTGTGTTCATCGAGCCCCAGATCGATCGCGCCGCCCTGCGGCTCGTATTGCCAGCCGCTGGTGGAGTCTCCGTGCCACCACTCCGCCGCGAAGGGATCCAGCACCACGCCATTCACCGCCACGCCAAAGGGCTGCATGCGATACGGCGTCGGTTTGGAGCGCCGCTTCGGCTCCGCCGTCATGCGAAAGTCGTAATCCTGCTCACGGATGCTGTTCGGGTTGTGTGCGTTGGGAAAAGCTCCGGTCGGATGATCCGGGATGCCGTTCGAGCGGATCTGCCGCCGGCTTCCATTCACCGTGATGCTCACTTCGTTGACAAACGGTGCCTGCGCCTGCGCGGCGAGGGAAATTAAGATCGGGAGGAGGAACGGGAGCGGCTTCATCGGTGCAGGGGAACCCCAAGGAGGAGGAAACGTTACACGGGAGTCTGAAATTCGGCACTGGAGCACTTGTGGTGGCGGAAGCGCAAAAGATTCCGCATCGGACGCGTGCTAGCCGTTGCAGCGCGGCTCGTGCTGCGATAAACGGCAGCTTTCCCGCGATCTACGGCATGGACACCTTTCTCCCTTCCCAGCAAACCGGCTCCGTCTCGGCACGGCGCTGTCTGGAGGAGATCACCGCGGAGCTGGATGCCCGCGTGAGCGATCAGCAGGTGGTGCCGCCGTCCGCGATGGGGGTGCGCCGATTTTCCGGCCGGGACCGCACGACGGGTCGGCTGTGCTTTGGATCGATGCGGCAGTATGACCAGCCGCTGAATGTGGCCCAACTGGACTACCAGCGCGCGATCGTGGCCCGGCTGGCGCGGCATGAGACGGAGTCGCTCGGCTGCCTGCTGCATGCTCGCGTGGAGGCGGATGCGCATTGCATTGTGAGCTCGCTGCCGGGGCCGGATTCGCTGCAGCACCTGCTGCGCAAGCACCGCAAGTTTGAGTTCGACATCGTGGAGGCGCTGCTTTCGCAACTGGCCGATGCGCTGGAGGAGGCGGTGACCTGCCGCTGGCCCCGCGTGATGGTGGACACGCATGCGTTGTTCTTTGCCATGCCGCCGGCCGGCGTGGAGCAGTCACCGCGGCTCAAACTGGTTGTCCCACCGCTGCCCGGGTCGGAAATCGGCGGCGGCACCGTCTGCATCCCGGCGAACAGCGCGGAGTATGTCCCGGAGTTGGCGCATCTGACCTGCGAACTGCTCGGCATGCCCGCGCGGCGTCAGCGCTTCCGCCCGCTGCCGCAGCTCAGCAAGGAAACGAACGAGCTGCTGCGCAACGTGATGGAAGGCGAGGCGCACACCGCGTTCGAATCCGCCCGGCAGTTTGTTTCCTTCATGGCGGCGGGCGTTTCGGCATCCCCGATGTCCGTGCAGACCTTTTTCTCGACGAGCCTCGCGGGAAATCGCTCCACCACCGGCGGATCGACCCCGCCGACGGACTCGGTGGCACATGCGCCTGCGCCCGCTCCAGCGCCCTCCACGGCACCTGCGGCGCCCGCGCCTGCACCCATCGTCGCCGCGCCGACGCCGCGCTCCGATGAACCCTCCGAGGAAGCGCCCACCGTGGCCGTGCCCGCGATCATGGCGCAGCCGCAGCGCGCGCAGCCGCGCATGGCGCGCCCGAAGAAGCCGGAAAAGGCCCTTTGCAGCCATCTCCGCCTCACCTCCATCACCGCGCAAAATTTGCCGCACATCGGCATCTACACGAGCGACGAGGTGCGCATCGGCCGTGGAGCAAACACGCACTTCGTTTCGCAGTTTTTCCCGCGCAGCCCGCGCAATGACGAGCGCACGCGTTTGCTCAGCCGCGAGCACGTTTCCATCCGCCGCCAAGGCGCAGGCCTCTTTATGGGAGATATGCCGGATGCGAACCAATCCTTCGTCAATGGCCGCCCGATCGACTCGAAGACCGGCATCGGCCGCTTCTGCCGCGTGGCCATCGCGGGCGAATACGACCTCGAATTGCGCAAACTCGACTCCTGGTGGGAAAACTCGGACGTTTGGGAAGGTGAGGAGGAAAAGCCCTGCGCGGTGCCCGGCGCACTCTCGCTCACACCGGTCTCCGGCCAGCCCTCGCTGGAGTTTCGCGGCTTGTGGCTCTTCACCGATGCCGCGTTCGGAGTTCAATCGGGTGGCGCGCTGAATATGAATCCGCTCACGGTGCAGGCCGCGCTCGGCTGGTTCCTCGTCGCGCACGGCGGCATCTGGGTCGCGGCCACCGAGGATGACGACACGATCGCCATCGATGGCAAATCGCTCAAAGCCCGCGCACCTGCGCCGCTGCATCACGATGCGGTCTTGAAGATCGGCCTTCAGGAATGGCGCGTGCAGTCAATCGCCGCCGCGTAAAGAATGCGCGTTGACACCCGTGCCCGCGAACGCTCCCCTTGGCCCGCCTTCTCCCTCGTAAAAAGCCATGGTGCTGGATCGCTCACAAATCCCCGATGCGGATGATCATCTGACGACTCCCGTCAGCACCCCGGTCGGCCCCGCGACTCGCGCCGCGGTCACCAGCTTTGAAAACTACGATGTCATCGAAACCTTGGGCACCGGCGGCATGGGACGCGTGCTCCGCGCACGCCACCGCCTCATGGAACGCGAGGTGGCCATCAAAACGCTGCGTGGCGAGCTGAATCCCGGCCCGGCGCTCGCAGACCGCTTCAAACAGGAGGCGCGTGCGCTCGCCGCGCTCGATCACGAAAACATCGTCAAGGTGTATGACTTTGGCCAGACGCGTGAAGGCGTGCTCTTTCTCGTCATGGAGCTCGTCAGCGGCTCCACGCTGCGCGGCAAACTTCGCGGTGGCGCGTTGCCCTTCAAAGAGGCGGTCAGCCTGATGCGGCAAATCTGCGCCGGATTGGGCAAAGCGCATGCCGCAGGCATCGTGCATCGCGATTTGAAGCCGGAAAACATCCTCATCGGTGCGGATGGTCGTGCGCGAGTCGCCGATTTCGGCCTCGCGATCACTCACCGTGCGGATGCGCCCGCACATCATGCCGAAGGACCTGCCGGCACCGTCGTTTACATGGCGCCGGAGCAAAAAAACGGTGCTGCGATCACTCAGGCGACGGATGTGTATGCGCTGGGCCTCATCTTTTATGAACTGCTGACCGGACGCGTGCCTGAGGGCGTGTTTGAGCTGCCCAGCCGCATCACGGGCTGCCCCCAACAGGTCGATCAGATCCTGCGCCGCTGTTTGCAGGCCGATGCCGCGCAGCGCTACTCGAATGCCGCGCAGATCGACGACGCGCTCAGCCGCTGCGATCCCGGCGCGCCCGTGCTCATCGCCCGCAGCAACCGCCGCGCACTCTGGACCGCCACCGCCCTGCTCGCGGTCCTGCTGTGCGGCCTCGCAGCGTGGATCGTGCAAAAAGTGCCGGAGAAGATCGTGAATCTGCTCCAGGAGCAGCGCTCCATGCATGTGCAGGGCGGCTCCGCCAGCCGCGAGCCGGATGGCACGCTCTCGCTGCAAATGGGCAATCCTTTGCGCATCCAGCTCGGCATCGATCCCTCGGAGTTGCCCGGCGCGCCGGGCGATCTCGCGGTGAAATGCACCTCCTCCGCCAGCTTGCAGGGTTTTGAGGTCCTCGTGAAAAACGAGCAGGGCGTGTGGAAATACACGCACCCGAAAGCGGTGAAGGCCGGCACCTGGGACACCGTCATCACCGCAGATAAATTTGTCCGCGTGGAGAAAATCACGGACATCGAGGGAGCGCTGGCTCCCGGCAGCGTCACGCTCGTCATCACACCGGCCCCGGATGCGGCGCAGCCAGCCACCATGGTGATGAGCGAACTCAGCGTGAAACCCGCCCCACCCAAATGAACCGCGTTTCCTGCCTCCTGCTGCTCACAGCCGTCTTCCTCAGCTCCTGCGCCAGCCAGCGCGCGAAACCCAGCCGCATCGAGCAGGGCGAGGTCACCTTTGTCATCATGGATGTGCGCCATCGCGAGATCGATCACGTCCGCCCGCTGTGGAGCGCTGCGTGGATGGCCTTGGCTGGCAGCATGATCGGCAGCGGTGCCACGGCGAATGGCATCGGTGCGGGTGGTGGTGCGCTCGTCGGTGCAGGGCTCAGCTACCTGCAGCAGGCCCGCCAGGCACGGCAGGTCCATCGCATCGTCGATGTGCAGTCAGACATCAGCGGCATCACCTATCGCATTCATTCCACCGATCCGCAGCCCTTTCACCTCGGGCAGAAGGTCTGGCTCACCTTTGACCGTCACGGCGTCGCGGATCGCATCCTGCCGCGTGTGCCCGGCACAGTCCCTGTCGTGCCCTGAGCCGCCTTCACGCGGACTTTTCTTTTGCGGCGGGCGCAGATTCCCGTCATAAAGCGGCGTTCATGAAATCCTCCTGGTCACTCCGCCTCGTGCGCGCCTTGTTTTTCGCCCTGTCGGTGTTCGTCGGCATTGCCATCGCACTCGGCATGGAGGAGCCCGCGTGGGTCGGCGCGCTGATGGGTGCGGGCTACATGGTCCTGCTACTCACGCTCGATGCCTTGTTCGCGCGTTCCTCGCTGCGGGACTTTTCACACGCCACCGTCGGCCTCGCGATCGGTCTGCTGTGTGCTTGGCTCATCACCCGCATCGGTGTTTTCCAGCTTGAGTATTTTCAAAATCAGGAAAGCAGCGAAAACACCCGCAACCTCGTCGAAATCTGCATCTACGGTTCCCTCGCCTACCTCGGCGTCACCTTCGCGCTGCGCAGCGACCGCGAGCACTTCGCGTTCTTGATTCCTTTCGTGCGCTTCCGCCGCGAGGCCTCGGAGGGCGAGCCCATCGTGATCGATCTCAGCGCCGCCGGTGACAGCCGCGTGCTCCGCCTGCTCGGCACCGGCTTTCTCAGCGGCACGCTGATCATTCCGCGCTTCGTGCTCGATGAATTGCAGCGCCAGGCCGACTCGACCGACGCCGCGCTCACCGCTCGCGGCCGCCGCGGGCTGGAGCAGATGGAAAAACTGCGCGGCCTCCGCGATGTGCGCGTGTCCGTGCATGAGGACATCAGCGGCGCGGACACACCAGCGGACGCCCGGCTCGTCAATATCGCCCGCGAGGTGAATGCGCGCCTGCTCACCAATGACGAAAGCCTCGCCAAAGTCGCCCGCGTGCGCGGCATCACCGTTTTGAGCCTGCCGGAGCTCGTCGCCGCGCTCAATGTGGAGACCGCAGTCGGCGATGAGCTCACGCTCACCCTCACGAAGCCCGGCAAGGACAAGCATCAGGCCGTCGGCTACCTCGAAAACGGCGTCATGATCGTCGTGAACCAGTCCGCGCACCTCATCGGCCAGACCGTCACGGTCATCGTCTGCGGCGCGCACACCACCTCCGCTGGACGGCTCATTTTCGCCGAATTGAAGCCCGCATCCTGATCGCAGCCGCCTCGCGCGTCATCACACCGGTTGACGCGCCCTGCCACGCGGGCATTCTGGCCGCTCATGAGCGAATCCGCCTCTCCAACACAGCCCGTCGTGGGCATCATCATGGGTTCCAGTTCCGACTGGCCCACCATGCAAAACGCCGCGCAGGTCCTCACCGATTTCGGCATCCCATTTGAGAAAAAAGTCGTCAGCGCCCACCGCACGCCCGGCCTTCTCTACGACTACGCCACCACCGCCGCTGCACGAGGCCTGAAAATCATCATCGCCGGTGCCGGCGGTGCCGCGCATCTGCCCGGCATGACCGCCAGCATGACCACGCTGCCCGTGCTCGGCGTCCCGGTGCAGAGCCGCGCGCTTAGCGGCGTGGACAGTCTCTATTCCATCGTGCAAATGCCCGGCGGCATCCCCGTCGCCACCTTTGCCATCGGCAATGCGGGCGCGCTGAATGCCGGGCTCTTCGCCGCATCCATCCTCGCCACTGGCAATCCGGAGCTCGCGGCCAAATTGCAGGCCTTTCGCGATCGCCAGACGCAAAAGGTGCTCGATAGCCAGTCGGAACTCGAATCCGCGCCCCAGGCATGAAGTTCCAACCACCCACAACCATCGGCATGCTCGGCGGCGGCCAGCTTGGCCGCATGTTTGCCCTCGAAGCACGTCGCGCCGGCTATCGCGTCGTCATTTTCACCGATGAACCCACCGGCTGCCCCGCAGGCCAGTTTGCCGATGTGGAGATCAATGCGCGCTACGACGACGAAACGGCCCTGAAACGCTTTTTGGAGCAAGTGGACGTCGTCACCGCCGAATTCGAAAACATCCCCGCGAGTTGCTTGGAGGCCGTGGAGGCCGTCAAACCGCTCCGACCCGGCGCGAAGGCCATTTTCACCACCCAGCACCGCGAACGCGAAAAGCTCTTCCTCCGCGAAAACGGCATCGCCTGCGCGGAATTCCGCGTGATCGACGATTTGGCCGGTCTTGAGGTCGCCGTGGCCGCGCTGGGCCGTCCTTGCGTCATCAAAACGGCTGCTTTCGGCTACGATGGCAAAGGTCAGTGCAAAGTGAACGCGGACACCGATCTCGCCACGGCCTGGAAAGCCTTCGAAGGCCATCGCGCGGTCGTGGAGCAATGGGTGCCGTTCGTTTGTGAGGTCAGCGTCGTCGGCGCACGCGGTGCGGACGGCAAAATGGCCGTGCACGGCTGCGTGGAGAACCAGCACACGCATCACATCCTCGATGTCACCATCTCGCCCGCGCGTGTCGAGCCCGCTGTGGCCGCGCAGGCGGTGGATCTGTGGGAAGCCGTCGCCGAGGGCCTCGGTTACGTCGGCACCATGGCCGTGGAAATGTTTGTCACCGCCGAAGGTGCCGTGCTGGTGAATGAAATCGCCCCGCGTCCGCACAACAGCGGCCACTACACCATCGACGCCTGCCTCACGAACCAGTTCCAGCAGCAGCAGCGCGCCGTTTGCGGACTGCCGCTCGGTGATCCCGCGCAGCATACACCGGCGGTCATGATCAATCTGCTCGGCGATATCTGGCCCGCACCCACGCAGCATCCCGATTGGTCGCCCGTGCTGAATCATCCGCGCGCCAAGCTTCATCTTTACGGCAAAAAAGAAGCCCGCGCCCGCCGCAAGATGGGCCACCTCACCGTGCTGGGCGACACCGTCGAAGAAGCGCTCGAACAAGCCCTGCAAATCCGCGCGTCGCTCGGCATCGGCGATTGATTCAGGCCAGGGAGCACGCGCGCTCCTCCACGTGAGTCGCTGCGACCTCCTGCAACTGCGCATCGCTGCGCAAACGCAGCATCTTGGACAGACTGAGCCGGTTTGCGGAGATCAAATGCACGATCTTCCGCGCCACCGCCTGCATCGCCGGTGTCGCGAAGCGCAGCGACCACTCCCGGTAGTCACGCAGCGCCCACAGGCACATCACCCACGCGCCCGCGCCCTGCCAAAGCTCGCCGCTGTCGCTCATCACGATGATTTCCTGGTCCGCATGCAGCTCCGTGATCGGCGGGCAGCGCCGTTTGGCCTCCGGCGAATCATACGGCAGAAACTCCAGCCGCACATACGCCGCCTGCGCCGAAAGCCAGCGCTTCACGCGGCTGCAAAGGCCGCAGCGCGCGTCGTAGAAGAGGGTGAGGGTGTTCATTTTGGAGTTCGAGTTCGATTGGGATCAAGATAACAGCGCATGAATGCCGCCACCGTTCCGGTGACGAGCGTGCCAGCCGTGAACGGCACCGCGCTTCCCTTCCACGGCCCCGCCAGCAAGCTGACGAACTCGCTGCCGGTGCGAACCTGGCCATCGTAGATGCCTGAAAGGATGAGAATGACGTAGTAGGGAACGAAAACGGCCAGAAAGCCGCACACTGCCGCTTTGCGGGGTTCCCTGAGTCGCGAGTGATCTGGCACAAGCATGTCCACCGGCCAGAAGATGACGAGCCATGCGGCTAAAATCACGATTGCAGTGGCGAACGCGATTCCCAGCATCTGCCGGGCGATGTGAACCACGTCTGGATTCGCAAGCGTGAGCATCGCCCACAACACGAAGACCGTGTTGCAGGCGAGCCAGCCGAAGAACATTGCCTTCAACGATGGGAGGATCTTTTTCATAGTGTGTCGAGCGCGTTCGCAGGTCTCGGCACACGCATCATCGGCGCGACGGGCGGCGGCAGGTTCGCGAGGTGGGCGCGTTTGCGCATGCGGGTGAAGAGGTAGAGGTTGAAGAAGTGCATGCCGCCAAGCGCGAGCAACACGATGCCCATTTTATCGCTCAGCAACTCGAAGACGCCGCGTGCGCCGAGCACTTCCTCCGTCGTTTTGAGGTAGAGGGACACGAAGCCGATGTTCACGAGGTAAAAGCCGACGACGAGCAGGTGATTCACGCTGTCGGCGAGCTCGGTGTTGCCGTGAAAGCATTCGATGAGAAACACGCGGCCGTTTTTGTGCAGCGTGCGGGCGACCCACACGGTCATGCTGACCGCGAGGGCGAGGTAGAGGGCATAGGTGATGACAGTTTCGTTCATGGTGGTGTCCTTTCGATGGATGTGGGTTGGGTTTGGAGGACCTCAGAGGAGGTCAAAGCGGCCGCTGACCCGGCGGGCGGGCCTTGGGCGTGGGAGCGGCACTTTCGCTGGCCGCAGCAGGAGATTTTCCGGAGGCAGCAAGCCCCAGGTCTGCCCGACGCGCCGGAGCAGGGCGATGAACCGCGGCATGCGGCGGACTTCAGCGATGGGTGTCTTCATTGGAGTTCTATAGTTTCAGTTATTTACGAAACATGAGTTCAAAAAAAGGGACCGTGTCATCCCAGCAGTTTCATCGCCCATTGCAGGGCGGAGGCGTGCTTCATGCTGGAGACGGTGTCGGAGACCTTGATCCCGAACTCCACGAACTCCTGCAGTTCCTTCATCTGGTGATGAAACTCCTTCCCGGCGGCGCTGCTGTCTTCCTTCGTCCGTTCCGAGCAGGATTTCAGCACTTGCAGCGCGGGCTCGATCTCGCGGCGTTTCCGCTCGCGGGCGATGATGAGGAACATCTTCCACACATCCTTTTCCGCTTGGAAATACTCCCGGCGCTCGCCCTTGCGATGAATCACCTGGATGAGGCCCCAGCCGACCAGCTCGCGCAGGTTCGTGTTGGCGTTCCCGCGGCTGATTTCCAGCTTGTCCATGATCTCGTCCGTGAACATCGGCTCCGGCGCGGTCATGAGCAGCGCGTGAATCTGCGCCATGGTGCGGTTGATGCCCCAGTGGCTGCCGAGAGCGCCCCATTGAGCGACAAAGTCATCGCGGGCGGCTTCCCAGTTCGAAGTGGTGGCGTTTGGCATGTTTTCAGATAGTTCTGAAAGTATGAGCCTGCAAGCGGAATGTCGAACATCTTGCGACAGCCCGCCAAATCCGAATGAACCACCTGCCGCGCCCGAGGGGAGGCGGCAGGCGTTCAGCGGGATCAGTAGCTCCGCGCAAACACGACGCGGCGATGGCTCGGGCGACCGGTGAGGAAGCAGGAGCCCTCCTCGGCGTATTGATCGCCGTGCGGGATGCAGCGGATGGTGATCTTGTGCTCCTTGGCGATCTTTTCCTCTTCCTCCATCGTGCCAGCCCAGTGCATTAGGGCAAAGCCGCCGCCATCTTCATCCGCGAAGAACGCTTTGAACTCGTCCAGCGTGTCCAGCTTCTTCATGTTGGCATCGCGCAGCGCGGTGGCGCGGTCCAGCAGCGACTGCTGGATCTCCGAGAGACGCTCCTGCACGGACTGGATGAAGTCCTCCTTGCCGATGAATTCCTTCTCCTTCGGACCGCGATCGCGACGCGCCACGGCCACGCTGCGGCTGGTGATGTCGCGCGGACCCATCTCCACGCGCATCGGCACGCCTTTTTTGATCCATTCCCAGTTCTTCTGGCCGCCGGCCAGGTCGCGCTTGTCCACGTGCACGCGCAGAGGTTCGCCTGCCCAGGTCTGGGAGCGCAGCGTCTGAGCCAGCGCCTCGCAGGCATCGATGATCTCCTGACGCGTCTCCGGCTTTGGAGTGACGGGAAGGATCACGATCTGCTGCGGAGCGATGCGCGGAGGCAGCATCACGCCATCGTCATCGCCGTGCGCCATGATCATCGTGCCGATCAGGCGCGTGCTCACGCCCCAGCTCGTCGTGTGGGCGAATTGCTTCGTGTTGTCGCGGCCCAGGAACTGGATGCCCGCGGCTCTGGCGAAATTCTGGCCCAGGTAATGCGAGGTGCCCGCTTGGATGGCCTTCTTGTCCTGGACCATCGCCTCCACGGTCAAAGTGCGCACCGCACCGGGGAAGCGCTCGCGCTCCGTCTTCTCACCGGGGATCGTCGGGATCGCCAGATGGTCGCGGAGGAAATCCTCATACACCTTGTGCATCGTCTCCGTCTCCACGATCGCCTCCTCGGCCGTCTCGTGCGCGGTGTGGCCCTCCTGCCAGAGGAATTCCGCCGTGCGGAGGAAAAGGCGCGGGCGCATCTCCCAGCGCATCACGTTGCACCACTGATTGATCAGCAGCGGCAGATCTCGGTAGCTCTCCACCCAGCGGGCAAAGGCCGCGCCGATGATCGTTTCGGAGGTCGGGCGGATCACGAAAGGCTCGGCCAGCTCGCCGGTCGGGATCATCTTAGTGGAGCCATCCGGCTGCTTCTGCGCCTCCAGGCGGTGATGCGTGACCACCGCGCACTCGGTGGCAAAGCCCTCCGCATGCTGGGCCTCCTTTTCGAGGTAGCTCAGCGGGATCAGCAGGGGGAAATAGGCATTCACATGGCCGGTGGCCTTGAATTTGGCATCGAGTTGG
>Ga0315904_10010618_pt1 | contig 11871 bp, 18 predicted proteins | sample LakEriMetagenome_6_FD_203529 | JGI IMG/M metagenome (GOLD analysis project Ga0315904, IMG submission 203529) | Freshwater fungal communities from buoy surface, Lake Erie, Ohio, United States - Buoy 12 MA120 | ecosystem: Environmental > Aquatic > Freshwater > Lake | place: USA: Lake Erie, Ohio...
CTCTTCCCGAGCACCGAGGCGCTATACGGCGGATCGCGCGTCGAGGCCCGCGGCCGATCGGGCGACGGCTCCTCGCCTGTCGGAGGCTATTCGGACGGATCCTACGGCGCCGCCGCCGCGCGGTTCGTTCGCGACTGGGGAGTCGTCTATCGCGAGAAGTTTTCGCGCTACGACCTGTCGGCCTACTCCGCAAGCCGCGCGAAGGACTGGGGCGCGTACGGCTGCGGCGGGCAGGGCGACGGCGGCAAGCTGGACGCGGTCGCGAAGAAACATCCGGCGACACACGTCGCGATGGTCACGACCTGGGCGGAGGCGGCCGCCGCGATCGAGGCAGGGTTCCCGATCCCGGTCGCGTCGATGCAGGGATTCGCGAGCAAGCGCGACGCCAACGGCTACGCCGCAGCCTCGGGGCAGTGGGCTCACGAGATGTGTTTCGTCGCGGTCCGCTACGCGAAAAACGGCTCGCCGTCTGATGCGCTGCTCTGCCTCAACTCCTGGGGGCCTAACTGGATTAGCGGCCCGAGGTGGCCCGCCGATATGCCCGACGGCTCGTTCTGGGTCACGCGTTCCGTCGTCGAGTCGATGCTCCGACAGAAGGACTCTTTTGCCGTCGGATCGGTCTCGGGTTTCGGCTGGCGCGATTTGCATAACGGAAACTGGCTGACGCCCGCGCCGCCAGAAACGATCGCCGACTGGTTCGCTCCGTTTACGTTTACCCTGTCACCGTGAGGCTCGCGATGGATCGAAAGACGCTCCTCGTCGTGGCGGCCGCGCTGGCCGCCGGCTACTGGATGGCCGGGAATCACGACGACGCCCCGCGGCCCGCCGACCGGCCTGTCGTTCGGTGGATCGCTCGGGCCGCGAAAAACGTCCTCTGGTTCGCCCTGCTCGCCGAGGCCCCGCCCCAGGAGCCGCAGCCGGACCACCACTACGCCCGCGCCGAGAGGATCGGCGAGGACGGATACCCGATCGTCGATCACGCCAGGGGCTGGTGACATATGTCAACGTTCTGGACGACTTTACTGTCGTGGCTCGTATGGCTTTCGGCCGATCCGGCCGCGATTAATCGCGAGGCGCCGAAGGCCGCCGCGGCTGTCGCCGCTGCCCGCGCGTCGATGCTGCCCGAGGCGGCCCCCGCGCCGGGGCCGACGCCGACGGCCTGCGACTGCGGCTCGACGTGCGTCCGCGGAATCTGGAAGCCTGACGGAAGGATCGAGCAGCGCTGCGCGTGCAAGTGCTCGAGGTGCGTCGCCGAACGCAATACGACCTCATGCGTCTCGGGAACGTGCTCGACGAAGTCTCGCTGACTTTCGTCCTACGATAGAACGCCGCGCGAGATTCTCCGCCGCAGGCCGGCCGTAGTGTGAGTGGCGTCCGAATACCACCCACAGGAACCCCGACCATGCCCAGCGCCAAGCTCGCCCGCCTCCAGGACGAATCCGTTTCGATTTCGTCAGAGATCGAGACCCTCCGCTCCGTCGAGCCGACGAGCGACGCCGAGAGGGCGCAGGTCGAGGAGCGCATGGCCGAGCTGTCGAAGCGGGCCGACGAGGTCGGCGCCCAGGCGCAGGCCGAGCGTGATCTCGACGCGAAGCTCGAGGTGTTGAAGTCGGTCCGGTCGAGCGACTCCGACGCAAAGGCCCCGGCCGCCCGGAAGGCCCCGGCGATCCACGTCCGGGCCGGTAACGTCCAGGGCTTCGAGACGGGCAACTCCGCCATCGTCGCCGGCAACTACCTCCGCAGCCTGGCCCGCGGCGAGCTGCGGGCCATGGGCGAGACCAGCCCGACGTACGACGAGGCGGGCGCGGAGCTGACCGCTCCGGCCGAGCTCTACGGCTCGATCATCAACGTCCTTAACCGCCAGTCGGTCGGCCTCCGGGTCGCGGCCGTGTTTAACACGATCGCGAAGAAGCTCACGCTCCCGAAGGTCGCCGAAGGTGCTGCCGCGTTCTACGCCGAGGCTGGCGCGGTGACCCCCGCCGACCTCGCGACCAGTGGCGTCGACGTGACGCTGTTCGGTCTCCGGAAGGCGACGGCCGTCTCGAACGACTTGATCGAGGACAGTGTCGTCGACGTGGCCCAGCTCTTCAGCACGAACACGGGTAACGCGTTCGCGTCGAAGATCGACTATGCCTGGCTCCAGGGCGACGCGACCGCCGGGATCGACGGCCTCGTCGGCGAGGTGACGAACAACGTAGTCGTGGCCTCGGCCAACGACACCACGGCGACCGAGCTCGCGCAGATGGTCGGCCAGATCGATCCGCTCGCGATGAATACCGCCTGGGTGGTCTCGCCGGTCGGGTTCGGTGCTCTCCTGGCAGCCCACGCCGGAACCGGGGCCGCCATGATCTCCGACGCGATGCAGCCGACCGTCTACGGCCGGCCGGTCTACGTCACGAACGGCCTCCCCGCCGGGACGATCGCCCTTTATGGCGACTTCTCGATGGCGACCGCCGTCGCGGTCAAGGCTTCCGGCCTCCGGGTGGAAGCCCTCCGCGAGCTCCAGGCCTTGAACGACCAGACGGTGTTCGTGGCGAAGCAGCGGGTCGGCATCGCGAACCACGCTCCCGAGTTCGTCTCGAAGCTGATCATCGACTGATTGATTCAGCCCGAGACCACGACAAGATGACGGCCGGGCTGGCAGGGATGCCGGCCCGGCCGTCAACGCTAACGGAGGCAACGTGGAAGCCCTGCGATTACTGAAGGCCTACCGCGGCTACCGGGCCGGCGAGGTGATCCACGCAACGCCCACGCTGGCCCAGACGCTGAAGTCGGAGGGGATCGCCGTCGCGGACACGCAGCGGACGTTCCTCGCTGCCGAAGGGGCCGAGAGGGCGGTCGAGGCCCGGTCGAACGTGGAGACCCGCTAATGCGACCCGATACGATCAAGGTCCTCGAATGGCCTGTCGTCGAGCCTGTCAGCCTGACCGAGGCCCGGCAGCAAGTCGGGCTGATGCCGGACCAGACGGAGTTCGACGCGTTCCTCCTGCGGGCGATCGCCACCGGCCGCCGGCTGATCGAGCGGCGGCTCGGCCTGACGCTCGTCGCCACCCAATACCGCGCCACCTGGCAGACCGCCCCGGCGGTGCTCGACCTCCCGGCCCCGCCTCTGCTCGTCGACGACGATCACGACCTGGTCGTGACGGCCGACGAGGTGGAGGTCAACGCGACGGAGTACGAGGTCGACTCGGACGCGATGCCGGCGACCGTCACGTTCGACGCCGTTCCGTCAGGGAAGGTCGCCGCCGCCTACTGGGCCGGCGTCGCCCCCGGGACCGAGATCGAGCCCACGCTCAAATCGGCCTTGCTGATGTACGTCCTCCACGCGTTCGAGAATCGCGGGATCCTCGCGGACGGATCCGCGGTCGAGCTGCCGCAGGGATTCGAAACGCTACTGGCCGCCAGTAGCTGGAACGGGGGCTGGTGATGCGTCGCCCGGCGGGATCTTACCGCGAGGTGTTCGCCGTCGAGGCCCCGACCAAGAGCCGCAACGCGGCCGGCGGTACTGTGGAGACATGGTCTGAGGTCTGCCGGATCTACGGGTCCTACGAGGCGACCAGCTACTCCGAGCAATCGCGACGCGGGCAGATCGGGGGCGGGATCTCCGCTACGGTCTACACGCGCTACCGCGACGACATCACGGGCGAGATGCGGCTCCGCTGGGTCTCGCGGAACGACCGGATCCTGTACGTCTCGGCGGTCGTCGAGCAAGGGAACCGCGAGGACCTCGAGCTGACCGTCGAGGAACAAGCCGCATGATTTCGCTCTCCTGGCAAAGCTCGTTCGAGCCGAACACCTACGACTCCAATAAGGTCATCCAGGGGCTGATCGCGAAGTATGCGGCGCTGCCGCGACACATCGCAAAAAAACACCTTATGGCCGCCATGCGTCGAGTCATGAAACCAGGGATTCCGATCCTCCGCAGGAATACGCCGCCTCTGAATACGAGGCGCGGCCGACGCAAAGCCGGAGAGAAGAAAAGGTCGACCGGCGCGCTCCGCCGGGCCGTTACGGTCCGCACAGGCCAGACCGGGAAGAATGGAGATTTCAACTCGTTCGTCTGGGGCGTCCTCGGCTACAAGGCTTCTTTCGAAAGCCGCAAAGCGATCTGGCTCCAGTTCGGAACGTCCGGAGGAGTCAAGGCATACCAAATGATGGAGAAGACGCTCCAGGAGTTCGGCCCAGTGGCGGCCGAGAAGCTCGCGGCCGAAATGGCTGTCGGCCTGGAGAAGGCGGCCGCCGAGCTCGCCTCCGGCAAGAATCCAGGGAGAGTGTAAATGTCGGCCCCTCATGTCTGGCTGAAAGAGGCAATCGAGGCCGCGACCTCGCTCCAGGCCTGGCCGGTCGGCATGACCGGCGAGGGCGGCCCGCCTTTCGTGATCTACGCCCGCGAAGCCACGGCCCGCGAGCAGCTCCTCGACGACACGCTCGACGCCACGCCGGAGCCGCAGGCCACGCCTCCGGTCGCACGGTTTGCGGTCGCGATCTACGCCGACGACTACGTCGCCGCGTGGGACGTTGCCGGACAGATCACCGGCGCGATCCACCTCTACGCCGGCGAGGCCGAAGGGACGACGATTGAACAATGCCTGGTCCTCGACGAGCGCGACGGCCAGCCCGACTACCTCGACGGCCGCGACGTTCCCACCTACACGGTCGAGCTATCGGTCGAGGTCCGCTGGGTCGAGTAGTCGAGATTCTCCGCCGTCTCGCGGTTCTAAAATCGAACCCGAACACCGGAGGTCTACGCTTTGCCACTCTCGACAGTCCCCACGACCGGCCCCACGATCCCCGCCGGCGCGAAGAGCGTGTCGATCAAGCAGGTCGACGTCACGGCCTCCACGAAAAAGGAAGACGTCACGGATCTGTCGTCGACCGAGCGCGAATACGCCGACCCGGTTCTCGTCGAGGGCGGTGAAGGCGTTGCGACGTCGACGTGTTCCGCCTCGGGAAACATGAAGGATACGACAACCCTCGCGGTCACGGCTGTCAACGTTACGACGGGCTGGATCTGCGAGGATTTCGAGATCACCTACGAGGTCGGCAAATATGCGACCTGGGCGGCAAACTGGTCCTATTATCCCGCGGCGGAGTGATCAAATATGGCTCTCGTTACCTCGCAGGGTGAGTCGTTCGGCGGCATTGACGGCGTGACGAAAATCACGTTCAAGCAGGCCCGCAGCGTGAGCGGTGGAAATAAGCTCGACGCCTCCGACCTGTCGATCGCCCACGGCGGGACTCGCATCTACGAGGACGGCCTCGAGGACAACGGATCCGGGACCGGGGATGGAATCGTCACGACGGCGACGGTGGAGTTCCTGGGAACCGACGCCCCGGAAGTCGGTACGACCACGACCTACGAAGGCGTGACGCTTAAGTGTGTCGACGTCGAGCTGTCGGATTCTGCCGGCGAGCTCAAGAAGGGGACCGCCTCCTACACGTCCGACTTTGTCGCCTGAGGACTGCGGCTGGGAGTAATCGCCACCCATGCCCACGCCCTCGTCGCATCCGTCGATCGTGATCTGGAATAGCGCCCAGATCGGCCGCCTGACGTCGTTCCGCGCCAACCCTGGCACGGCGACGTATTTCGAGGCGACGCATATCGGCAGCCTCGTCGTCGGGGACGGAAATAACACGCGAGTCGTTCGACAATACAACTGCCACGCGATTGATCCAGGCACGATAGACGTCACGCTGTACGGATGCCCTGAAGTAAGTCAGGCACAGATCGGACTACGGGCGACGCTCTACATCACCTACGACGGCGGCTCCCTCACGCGATACGCGTACCTCGACTCGTTCGAGGTGACCGGCAGCGTGGGCGAGTTCCTGACGGGCCGGGCGACGTTCCGCCTAACAGGAGAAGAAGGCTCCCTATGAAACCGCTCGAATACGCTCCCGAGGTGATCACCGTCACGCCTCCAGGCTGCGACGACGTCCACCTTCGCTCGCCCACGTTCGCCGACTGGCACGCGGTCGCGACGGCCCATCGTCTGCTCGCGGCCGAGAGTAAGGATCCGCCGGCTGATCTGATCGCGAAGACGATCGCCGTTTGCCTCTGCGACGAGGCCGGGAAGCCGCTCGCGGACCAGGCGAAGATCCTCCGGGCCGGACACCGTCAGATCATGTGGATCTATGCGAGGTGTTGGGAGACCGTGCTAAAGGCCGGCGACGAGGTAGTCGCCGAGCGCGAAAAAAACTCCGAAGCCAGTCGGGGTTAGTCGAGCGATTCGTCTACCGGCTGGCCGCCCATATCGGAATCGCGAACGTCGAACAGTGGAAACAGGAGATCACGCTCGACCAGCTCTACCGATGGATCGCGTATTACCGGGTCGAGCCCTTCGGCGAGGACTGGCTCCGGACGGCGCGGCAGACAATGTTTCAGGTCGCGGCGGCTGGCGGGAAGCCGGACGCGCGATTCGAAGAGATGTTCCTACCGGCTTACGACCCTAATCGCGAAATGACACCAGACGAGATCGCCGCCGAGCTGGCGAAACTGAGCAGGCAATAACATGGCAAGCATCGGCAAGGTATCCGCCGTTTTTACTGCCTCGACGGGCGGGCTCCAGTCTGGCGTCGATGCTGCCGTCAAGGCTTTCCGCACGATGGGCGGCGACGCCGGGTCGCTCCGGTCCTCGCTGGCGTCTCTTGGCGCCGCAGGCGCTCAAATGACCGAGCAGGTCTCGCGGCTGGCGGCGGACTTTCTTTCTGGATCAGTGAGCGCGCGGGAGTTCTCCGCGTCCATGTCTGGGCTGGCGGCTGCGGTTGACCTCGCCGCAAAGGCCAAGTCGGACGCGGTGGCAGTCACCAGAGAGCTCGCCTCCGCCGAATCGGAGTATTTCGCGAAGCTCGATCAGATAAAAAACGCCGTCACGAACGGAGGCCTCGCGGAAGGCATTGCAGCGCAGGCGAGGCGCGAGGCCTACTCGTCGTACCTCGCCGCGGCTGCCGCGGCCGACCAGGAGGCTGCCGCCGTCTCGCGGTTACAGGGCGTCGTTTCTTCGCTTGCACAATCGGACGTCAGTCTCGACCTCGGATCCGTCGCCGACGGCCTCCTGGCCGAGCTAGACGCGATTGGTCCGGCGGCCGCTCCCGTTGACGTTCTGGCCGGCATTTTCGACGAGTCGGCAATCGCCATGCGGCTGGCGGAACAGGAGGCCGCGGCGCTCGCCCCCGCTATTGACGCGCTGTCGTCGTCTCACGCGAGAGGCGCCGCCATCGCGCGGCAGAACATGACGGCCGAGGAGCGTCTCGCGGAGCAAGTGGCGGAACTGACGTCGCTCCTAAATGCCGGAGCGATTTCTCAGGAGACATTCGACCGCGCCGTCGCGTCTGCGACCCCGAAGATCGCGTCGGCCGCCGCCGCTGCTTCGACCATGGATAGCGGCCTGGCTGGCGTGGCAAGTCGGCTGAATGTGTTAATCGGGCTCAACGTCGCGCAGCTTTTCGGGTCTATCGCGTCGAGTGTCTCGCGATCTGTGGGCTCTCTGGTTTCGATGGGAAAGGCCGAGGCGGACGTCATAGGTAAGACGTCGAAGATGGCGGAGCGATTCGGTCTGACCTACGGAGAAATGGCTGGCTTGTCGGTCGCTGCGAATCGGGCCGGCGTCGATCTGGATACAGTCGGCGACGCCGCACAGAAAGCCGACATCGCGTTTGCGAAGGCGGCGCAAGGGTCGGCCGGGGCCGTGTCGGCATTTAAGGCGATCGGCCTTTCCGCGTCTGACCTGGACGGACTGTCGACGGCCGAAAGATTCGAGGAGATTGCCGGAGCTATCTCGTCGCTGCCGACCCAGGCAGAGCGCGCGGCCGCGGCCGTTGCGATTTTTGGACGTTCCGGCGCGGACCTACTGCCGCTATTTGCTGGCGGCGCGGAGGGGATCGCCAGGGCCAGAGAGGAAGCGGAGCGGCTCGGCCTGACGCTGACGAACGCGCAGGGCCAGGACGTTCGCACCATGAAAGACTCGTTCGACTCGGTCCGCGATGCCGTCTCGGGCGTCGTCCAGCAAGTCGTCGCCTACCTCGCTCCGGCGGTGACCGAAATCTCGAACGCGTTCGTCGACCTCGTCGGATCGATCGGCGGCGCCAACATCGGCCAGTCGATCGGCCAGGGAATCCTCCAGGGCGCGACGTACCTCGCCGGCGTGGCCGACTATCTGATCGCCAACTTCGGGAGCGTGTTCTCGTACCTGTCGTCCGTCGGCGAGCAGTGGGGCGAGGTGATGACGTTCGCCAATAGCGTCGGCAATCTGTTTATCGGCGCGTTCAATGTGTTCGAGACGGTCGGCAACGTGATCGGCGGGCTGTTCTCCGACATTATCTCTGGCCTCTATTCGGCCGCCGCCGAGATCGCAGGCTTCGTTCCCGGATTTGGCGACATGGCGAAGGAGCTCGAGCAAAGCGCCGACTCCTGGAACGCCCAGGGGCGCGAGTTTGCCGCCGCCATGAATCAGAACCAGGCGGAAGCCGCCTCGGCATTCAGCGCCGCATTCTCGACGAACGCCCAGGCGACAGGCCAGGCGATCGCCGGCCCGGTGACGGCAGCCCTCGGGGCTGCGGTCGCTCGCGCGGAATCGTCCGCGGCCGCCGTCGATACCGCCGCGAAAAATCCCGTCACGATCACCCAAGCCGTCGAGGTCGACGTCAAGGAGGCGATCAAGGGAATCGACTCGCGATCAAAGGAAGGCGTTTCCGAAATGTTCCGGATCATGCGCGGCGACTCCGGGAACGTGGCGGAGCAGCAGCTCGACGCCCTCCGGCAGATCGCCGACAACACGGCCGATATGGAGCCGCCGCTCGCCTACGATCTCCCGGGGGCCTGACCTATGGCAGTCGTCGTCTGGCGTCGCGTCGTCGAGGGTGTGGAGCTCACCGGCAAGGTCGGCGACTCGCTGCGCGTCGTCGAGAAATGGATCATTCGCGTCGACTCTCCGGCGACGGCGAAGCTCGCGATCATCGGCGCGATCCCGATCGGCTACGGCTCGTCGCATTGGGAGTTCACCGACTGCAAGGCGCAGGAGTTCTCCCTCAGTCCGACCGATAAGACTGGGATGTTCTGGATTCTGTCGGTGACGTTCTACATTCCTCCTCCGGCAAAGAAAGTAAACGAGGAGACCGGCGTTCCGGACGACTACTGGGAGTGTTCGGGAGGTACGAGCACGATCCCCGTATTCCAGGACACCAGCGGAAACACGATCACAAACTCCGCAAAGGATCCTATCGAGGGCCTCGAGCGCGAGCGAGAGGAGGAGTCGTGGGTCCTGACCAAATACTACGAGGACGACACCTGGATGGACGACCGCGATGCCTACGCGGGCCGCGTCAACTCCGACTCCTGGGCCGGCGGCGGCGCGAAGGAGTGGAAGTGTTATTTCAAGGGCGCCAGGAAAAAGGAGATCCAGGACGTCGCGCTCGCGAAGGCGTCGAGCAGCGCCGTGGAAGGCACGGCAGGCGACGACGCGCCGCTGGAGAAGCGGACGATCGTCGAGACCACCTGGGAGTTTCGGAAAGAGCCTGAAACGTGGAAGTGTATGCCGTGGGACGTGGGCTTCCATGAGCTTGTGAGCGGCGAGCGGAAGGTGATCACGGGGTCCGACGGAAAGCCGGTGAAACAGCCGGTCGCGCTCAACTCCAACGGAACGAAGAAGGCCGCGAATACCGCGCCGAGCGTGATCAACTCCGGCAGCGGGGTCGATATTTATCCGTCGGCCGCGTTCGCGACGGTGTTCGGTACGCCGTCGATCGTTCCGGCGGCCCCGGCTTAAGGAGCGACCATGGCCGGCGAGCGAACCGTCGCATTGACCGAAAGCACCGCGGCGCGGATGGCGGCCGCGACGCTGGCCTACGAGCGTGGGAACCGGGATCAGTCGGCGATCCATTTCCGGCAGGGCGGCGACGACGGCGAGCCCGTGCGGCTTGGGAAGACGACGGCCGCCTGGAGTAAGGGAACGATAGCGACGATCGCCCTCCATGAAAACGGGACCCCGCCAAGCGAGACGACGTCGTCCGCCAGCCTCGAAAACTGCGTCAATAAGTTCGCGAACGTGGCTAGCGGGAAATGGGTGATCGTGGCCCGCGGGCTCAATGGCTACTGGTATCTGATCGCGGCGGAGTGCTTGTGATGGTTTTTTTTGGGTGTAGTGAATGCTGCAAGGCCTGCGGGTGGCCAGGAGGCGGCTGGCTTGCATTTCCCGACTCGATAGAGATCGACATCACCGCACCTGGCAACACTAAATCAATGGCTGGAAGGCGCACACATGCAACCTACACTCAGTCCCAGCCTTACAACATTTCTGCTTCTGTCACTGTGCCTAGCCTCAGTGGTACATATTCGCTGGCTAGGAAGCCGATTCTGCACCCTTTTTCGGGAGCGATCATAGGGTTTACGCAGCATCGATATGATAGCCAAAACCTAACGATCACGGTTGAGAAAGGAGAAGGTGACAACCTCGAGATCAGAGTGACTCGCGCATTTACTTTTTCAGTTGAAGACCAGTTGGCGTATGGCTCCTCGGGGCTACAGTCGCAAACGCACCACGTCCTGTCTATGCACATACGCTCCTGTAGTCCAAGTGTCACCTATTCGTATTCTTGCACTCCCGACAGCTACAACGAATACGCTCCCTCCAACACCTTCTACCGTCTTCAGCAGGGCATGGTTTCTAGCTGTGGGAATCCCCCGTATAGCCTACCCAACACGATGTCCTCTCGTTATTCGTTTAGGTTTCGACGACTAAACCCACCGTTTCAGTCTACTGTTGAAAATATAGAAGTTTTTTCCAACACCTTTCCCGTAACAGAAGCTTTCAGCGATGGAGGGTACCCCGGGCAATCTTTCGCTGTAGATGAAGATTTCTCCGTCACGGAAGCGCGGGCGTATTACAGCGGCACGCCGGATCCTTACTTGATTTTCGCAAATGCCGAAGGGTGAAGCGTCGGTGAGCGAGAAACTGTGCAAAATCGATTCGCAGACGCTGTCGTGCGTTTCTTGTGGCGCGCGTGTCTCGCGGCTGGATGTCCGCCGCAACTGCGCCCCAGTTGTTCCCGGCCTGGGCGACCGCGTCGCGTCGGCCCTCGACGCGATCGGCATCACGAAGGATCGCGTCGAGAAGTTCGTCGGCGGGCCGTGCGGATGCCAGGAGCGGCAATCGGCCATGAACGTCGCAGGGGCGAAATGGCTCGGCCTGCCGCCTGGCTCGACGGCCCCGCCGGACGTTGACCCGCCCACTTGATCCGGTAGCGTGAAACCACGGCCAGGACGGCCGCCCCGCCAGCATGGAGGCAGAATGTCGCTCGCCGACCGCGTGGCGGACCGCGTCGCCAAAATCACGCCGGGCCCGCGAAACTTCTTCGACCGCCTGCCGGCCGAGGCCCGCGAGGAGCTGCTCGAGGTCCGCCGGCGATTCCAAGCCGGCGAGATCGCGACCTCGGCCTCGGCCCTCGCGGACGTGCTGATCGAGGAGGCCGCCGCCAGCGGATACGAGCTCTGCGGACCTCAGGGACTGCGCGTATGGCTACGCCGAAACGACTAGCCGATCGCGTCGCCAGGAAGGCCGCCACAAAGGCCGCAGGCGGCGACGGCCTGACGATCGAGGAGGTGACGCAAAAGGCCGCAGGCGGCAACCTGGAGGCCCGCAGCGTCTCGCGGAACATCCGGACGGTCGAGGACCTCCTCCGCCATATCGAAGCCGACCTGACGCGATTTGAGGTCGCGGCCTCGGAGGCCACGAAGTGGGAAGGGCTGACGGCCGACCGCCAGACCGGCGAGCCTGTCGTCACCGAGCTTTTCCGGGTGTTCGTCCGGCTGCGGCCGAAGGCCGGGCCGAGCGTGGCCGAGGCCGTCGAGGCAATGATCTCCGGGGCCGCGGAGGC
>Ga0315904_10010623_pt1 | contig 11868 bp, 13 predicted proteins | sample LakEriMetagenome_6_FD_203529 | JGI IMG/M metagenome (GOLD analysis project Ga0315904, IMG submission 203529) | Freshwater fungal communities from buoy surface, Lake Erie, Ohio, United States - Buoy 12 MA120 | ecosystem: Environmental > Aquatic > Freshwater > Lake | place: USA: Lake Erie, Ohio...
AAGTTTCCGCAATCAGTTAAATAACAGGATCAGAAAATCCGAAGAAAACATAGAGAAGATCGAACTCGAATTGAGGAAACTTGATGAACAGATCGCGGTTATGGATTTTGCAGACAAGTTAAATTCAGACAAGGTTCTCAGGAAGTATGATGAACTGAAGTCTGAACTGGATCGTGAAATGGAGATCTGGGAACACGCTACTGAAGATCTGATGAAGCTCGATCAATCGCCATCGTAACGCTCATTTTTTCGCCGTGCGCGTTCAATTCGCTTATTTCGCCTTTTATTCTTTTTAATCGATTTCTTTGCTTCCTTACTCTGAAGTGACCAGAAATGCTTGTACGCCTTTTTTTGCTCTTTACGGGCTTGTTTCTGACGCTTTTTTTCCTGCTTAGCCAGCATCTTTTCCGCTTCTTCTACGGTGGTAGGTGTTTTATCCGGTCTGGATGATGAACACGATGTAATACTCGTGAACAATAAAATAACTGCGATTATCGTTTTAATATTCATACCTTTACGGGAACGCGGAATAGTGTGATGAAGTTACATATTTTTTTATTCTTCCTTGGATTGACCGTCCTTATGTCATGCACCAAGAATCAGGCGCATCCGGTTCCGAATATTCCATTTGATATTACGATCGATATTAATCTACCGAGTTATAATGCCTTGATCGGTGTGGGTAATTATGCATACGTGAATGGTGGCTCAAAAGGAATTATTGTATATCGTCGTTCGATCGATGAATTTGTTGCATTTGATCGTCATTCACCTGCGGATGTAAATGGTACCTGTGATCCATTGATCCCTGACACCAACAATTATCTCACCCTTCTTGATCCGTGTTCAGATGCAAAATTCTCTTTGTATGACGGATCCCCTATCAGTGGATCAGAGTTTGGTCTGCGACAGTATCAGACCTTCTTCAATGGTTCAAACCTCCTTAGGATCAATAACTGACGGCACACTTTTATTACCTTTACTGAAAATTCTTCACTATGTCTGAGATCAAGGTGACCATAATCGACCGGGAAAGCGTTTCACATGAGCTTGTTGGACCGACCGATATGAACATGAACATTATGGAGTTGTGCAAGGCATACGAACTTCCCGTCAAAGGTGAGTGCGGCGGCATGGCAATGTGCGCAACCTGTCAATGTTATCTTGAGTCGGAAACAGATCTTCCTGAACAAAGTGATGCAGAGTTGGATATGTTGGATCAGGCATTCTTTGTAAAGCCCAACAGCAGACTGGGGTGTCAGATTCAATTATCGGACGAGATCGATGGAATTGTGCTTCGACTTGCTCCTGAGGCTTAAAAAGAATAGGATACTCCCAGGCTTAACGTGATCAGATTTGTAAAGCGCATTCTTCCGATTGACGCGGAAATTTCCTTGTTCGATATAAGGCCGTCACCTGGATCATAATCCTTCAGGTAGTTTCGGATATGCAGAGTATACCTCAGTCCATAATTGACCAGGATCTGACGGTTGAGTGGTATTTTCATGTTTAACCCATACAGAAAGGTCATTCCACCGAAACGCTGGTCATAATCGATGAATTGGTCATCTATTTTCGATCGGATCGCTGAGGTCATTCCAGTGGTATCGGAGATGGTAAATGCATAATCTTTTTCCAATACTCTACTCGATGTGATACCAATTCCGAGCTCATGGTTCAATCCAATGGGGATCAAACCTCCTGATCGTGTAAAAACCATCTTCGGCATAACCGAAAATGTTCTGACGTTAAAGGTCTCGTGATCAACGAATACTTCGGATGACGTACCATTAAAAACCCTTAAATCATCGTAACCTGCCACGTTCTGGAAATCAATACCGGTTTCGAGTGCTAAACCAAAGTTGTTGCTAACAGCTCTGCCAACGTTAATCCTGAATCCAGAATTAAAAAGATCCCTTTTCTTTTCGAGTACTCCATTTTTTTTCTGAAGATAGGCTCTGTCTGCAGGAAGATCGTCAAGGATGATCCCGAATAACCTGAAATTGAACAGACCATCGAGTTCGAGATAATTTCTTTTTCCATAGAAACCGGCAGTTTGAGCCCATCCAACAGCTGAACTGGTTAGCACGAACAAAACGATATAGATCAGATTCCTGAAGTTCATCTAGACGGTGATTGACCGATATGGTGAAAGATATCGTATATATGGGCCCCAAGGTTATGCTTGAATACCGGTTCATTGAAATAATAACCTGCACCCGATTCGATCATGCCCTTCTCCAAATCAAGGATCAGAACACTCATTTCTGTTTTGTTTCTGGTAAACAATTGATGTGGTATGTAATAGGTCAGGGTGAACGGAAGAGTTGGAAGGAGTACTACGCTTGCCCCAACAAGGAACCAGTTAATGTCTGCTGATGTGTAGTTTTCTACCAGCGTGAACATCACTTTTTCTGTTCCGTAGATCTCGCGGAGTGCCGTTATGGATTGAAAATCGACCGGAAACACGTTAATGTCGTCTTCCTGGCTGATCTGATCCAGGAACGAAATAAGAACGTTTCGTTCGTTGTATCCTGAGGTCCCTCTGCTTTCCAGGCTGCGTTTATCAATGATCTCAGCATCGATTCCCAGTTCACCGGATATTTCCTTAATCAGTTCTGAGTAAGTAGTCTCAATCTTCTCTGATCGTATCGGATCAAAACCGGTCAGTCCATTAGAGCTGAACACCTTGGGTTCAACGACGATCAGTTTATCGATCCCCAACTTCAGCTGATTCTCTTTCTGGAGTCGAAAATGCTCGGCTTTTTCTGCTCTGGATAGAGATTCCAACTCTTTTTCACGCTTTTTCTGCGCTTCAGCTAACTTACGAGCTGCCTCATATTTCTGGACGAAATTTGTATCCTTCAGCAGGTCTCCAATCGCGTACAGATAGAATTTTGTACTGTCGAAAGAACGTGTCCTCGAGTTCTTCTGACTTCGAATCTTATCGTATTTGGAATCTCCTGTAGTAGTGTCAGAAACACTGATCGTATCCTTTGACTTCCTGTCAAATTCTGCTTGCGCCTGATCAAAGGTCAATTCTGAATAGTTGGATAGTTTGAATTTATCATTCTCACTGAGGGTTGAAAGCATTTTAGAATAAACAGCGCTGATCTCCTTATCAGCCGGATACTTCCTGTGCAGGTCATAGATCTGTCTTAATGCCAGGGTGATCAGTCCATCTTTGGAGATCTTTTTCAGAAAAAAATGCACAGGTGCTGACTCACCTTCAAGTTCAGCAAGATTATCGATCGTCTGATTGGATTTATTGGCTTGCTTGAACATTGTCAGGTTCAACCAGATTTGCGCCTTCATGCGTGAAAGGTACACCGATGAAGGAAAATCCCTTTCGAGCAGAAAGACTGAATACAAGGCATCACCATAAGCGGCATCTATGATATCTGAACGCACACTTTCAAATCGGGCCATGTTCCGAATGGTTCTGAACCTTTCTTCGGAAAGGGTGAATTTGAGTTCGCCCCAGTCTTTGAATTCGCCAATGACGGCTTCAACAGAATCTTTGCGCTTCCGGATGTTTGGGTGTGAGCTGTTAGTATCATCGTAATCCTCCTCCGCCTTGATCTCATATTTTTTCTTTGGAAAAAGATACTCAGGAATGAACATCCGTTCAGTGTTGAAGTAACTGAACGGAAACTCAACCTCTTCAAAGGGTAAGTAGGAATACATCAATACATCAAAGGTTTCGAAGATTCCATCCATCGAATATCCTGCAGCATGATACATTTCAAGCGCCAGTCGGTCTGCTTCCAGTTCTTTCTCTTTCGACAAATTACTCAACTTGTCGATCTGATCAGCATACTTGTAATTCCGTACCTTCCAGTCGAAGGTTTCTCTTACGTGTTTCTGTGTAAAATGACTGATCTCATGAGCAAGTACATATGCGAGTTGTGCCTCGTTGGTGATTTGTGCTACGAGCCCGGTAGTTACGAAAATGATCCCCTGATCTGTCGAAAAAGCGTTCGTTGCATTGGATTTTAACGTGTATACTCGAAGCTCACTTTGAAGATGGGGTTCATTTCGAAGCAATCCGTTCATTACTTCTGTGACATATTTGGAGATAGGGTCCCCATACACAACGATACCTGAGTGCAGCATTTCATCAATAGCATAATTTACCCCCTCATAAAATACCTTGTCCTGATACCTGTGAGTACCGGTGTCATGATTGTCAAGATCTTCAAGGGTCTTGCTCGCAGTTGATCGAGTGAAATCTTTTGGAACGGGACCATCTGATCTCAGAGTAGTATAATGATTGAAATCTATTGTCGTCTGCCCGATCACCGTGTTCACCAATGATAGCAGAATAACTATGTAACTCAGTAATCTCATTCAGTCATTGAAATGTATCCTGTATAATGGCTATCACATGAATGAGTAACACAAAAGGATGGGTCAAGACAACAGGTCTGCTGGCAGATGGCATACGGGAATAGGCTCCATCTTGTGTTTATTGGCATTATGGAAACGTCTGTAGATGCCAAGTACGGTTCGCTGTCTCTCCGAAAGACTGTTTTCGTCTCCGCTGAAGTCCATGGCCCATTCCAATTCCGGATAACTGGCACCCAATTGATCTTCATCGCTACGCCCGTCTTCCCATAAACCGTCTGTTGGCTTAGCCTCCTGAATGGACGCAACAATACCGAGAAAACGAGCCATTTCCTTCACCTGAGATTTGTTCAGGTCAGCAATAGGACTGAGATCCACCCCGCCGTCTCCGTATTTAGTGAAGAATCCGACTCCAAAATCTTCAACTTTATTCCCGGTGCCCGCCACGAGACATTTATGGGCCTGACCAAGCGCATAAAGGGTTGTCATCCTCAATCTCGCCCTCGTGTTAGCCATAGCCAAAGGGTTGGCAACAACCTCATCCGGATAGGACTTCTCCAGTACTTCAAATGATTCTGTCAGATTTATCTCGAAGGACTGCGTATTCGAAAACCGTTTCCTCAGATCGTCGATATGTTCGCAAGCCCTGCTGTATTCTGCCTTGGTTTGTCTTATTGGCATGTTGACCAAAATCGTCTTCCTGCCGGTCAACGCACAGAGGGTAGAAGTAACTGCAGAATCAACTCCGCCGGAAATGCCTATAATAAATCCATCCAGACCCGATCCATTAGCGTATGCAGAGAGCCAAGTGACGATATACTCGCTGATCTTATCGTGCTTCAACTTTTATTAGAATAGGATCGACACTTTAAGCATTAACTGGCTCTGAGTGGCTTTGTTATTGAGGTTTATGTCATTACCACCGCCGTTGTTGAGATCGGATGCAAAAAGGTAGTTTTTACCCTTATCAATGTTCCTGTTCGTATGAAGAGGAGTAAAGCCATAGTAATAGCCGATCTCAGCCATTAAGCACGTGGATCCGGAGAAATTCCATTCTGCTCCACCTGCTAGTCCAACAGCACTTCTAAAGAAGAACATGTCTCCTGGAGCCTTCATGTTCAGATTCTCAGCTGCAGTTGCGACACCGAGTGGTGAATCCGGATCCATGTTAAATCCGGTATCATTGATCTTGGAACTTAGCAAAAAGCTATTTCTGAGACCAAACTTTCCGAAATAGCGGAAATAACCGATGAAATTTGTTCGGAATACCATCATTGTTGGAATGGTCAGATAAACAGATTTCTGACTTCTTTCAGCCAACCTGTAGAGCTGATGCTGGTTATTGGATGGATCGTAGCTGCCTCTTTCGATCAGATCCTTATCTACGTGATAGTAAAAAATATCAGTGTTCTGATGACCAGCAGCCTTGTAATTCAATGTTGAAAAATCAAATTCTGCTCCGGTACAGAATGCGATCGTTTCTGTGAGCCCGAAATTTACGTTAGATCCAATGGTAAGGTCAGTTCCAACTCCGTTAGTGGCAATGTAACTGGTTCCCATTTTCTGAAAATTCAGTCCAACCCCACCAACGAGACCGGCCTGGACGTTCTTATCAGCGGCATCCTGACCAAATGAATTCAGTGTAATAATTACTGTAAGTGTGGAAAATATGATCTTTTTCATAAGAAGATAATTGTATGATATGAAATGTAAATATAGCCGAAAAAGTATGTTTTGCTTACTTTTGGGTGCAATAATAGCGAATATAATGATACGCTTTAAACTATGGGGATTGGCTGTTTTGACCGTGTTTCTGACAGGCTGTTCCTATGATCCTCTGGATGTGGATTCTTCTCATGTAGATGTATCCATCAAATTCATCAATGCCGATTCTTTGTTGGTCAATGCCGATTCATCTCAATTGGCAGGCCTTCATCAGCGGTTCTTGAAAGAAATACCGGAAATTTGGGAGTATGAACTGGGATATTGTCTTGGGATTGGAAATGTGTCTGATACCGCATTCATGAACAGTTTCACCCGCTTTCTATCAGATGATTATTTGACCCGTCTTGAAAAACGGATTCGTGAAAAATTTGGAGATCTAACATCAAAGCGGGAGGAGATCACCGGTGGTTTCAGGAATTTGCGCTTTCATTTTCCTAAAGGCAAAGTACCTGAACATGTGGTCTTCATGAACTCATTCTATGCATCAAGTGCCTTTTGCACAGAGAAAGAGATCGGCATCGGACTGGAAAGGTACCTCGGAAAGGAAACGGATGTGATCCGGGAGTTGCCTTCTGATCAGTTTTATGAGTGGATGAAGGAAGGGCTTGATCAGCGTTACATGTCTCGTGATGCCTTGTGTGCATGGATCATGACACATTATGTCGGCGAAGTTGAAGGTAATCTTGCCGAACATATGATTCGATGGGGGAAGATCCTTTATCTTACTGAAGCTGCTTTTCCGGATGAAAAAGAGTCACTGGTCCTGAGGTATACAGATGATGAACTGAAATGGGCTACGGACCAAGAGTACGAGATCTGGAAATACCTCGTTCAGGACAAGCTTCTTTTCAAGATTGATGAACGCATCAGAATCAATTTGCTGAACGATGCGCCGTTTACTGTCGGTTTGCCAGAGAAAGGTCCTGACAGACTCGGGCAGTTCATGGGTTGGAGAATGGTGCACAAATACATGCAGATCAAACGAATTACAGTAGAAGAATTAATAAAGACACCATACACGGCCATTCTGGCTGAATATGAGATAGACTGATTATGGAAGATAAGATCATTAAAACGTCAGAGATCAAGCTGAAGGTAGGATTGAATGAGAATAATCTGCCTTTGGCGATGAAATGGACTGCGGAAGACGGTAGTGTAGTGGATGCTCCGGCAAAGGCTTTTTTGCTTTCGATCTGGGATGCGGCCGATAACAATACGATGAAGATCGACCTTTGGACAAAGGATATGAGCATCGAAGAAATGAAACAGTTCTTCCACCAGACTTTGCTGACTATGGCAGATACGTTTGAAAAGGCCACGGGTGAGCACAATATCTGTGAGGATCTGAGGGATTATTGTTATCACTTCGCAGATAAAATGAAGATCCTGCCTGAAGAATGATTACCGGAAACCTCCGAAAAATGACGGTTGAACCGGGAGATCCGGTCAGCTATTCACTCAGCCTAAGTGAAGATGTGAACATGAACGGACTACTCGGTAAGCAGATAGTCCTGAAGTGGAGTGGACAGATCTTCTGCCGGGTATGCGGAAAAGAGACTAAAAAGTCATTTGGAGAAGGATTCTGTTATCCTTGCTTTATAGCTTCTCCTGAAGCCTCAGAATGCACCTTGCGACCTGAATTGTGTAGAGCTCATCTTGGAGAAGGCAGGGATCCCCAATGGGAGGAGCGAAATCATAACCAACCTCATGTTGTTTATCTTGCATCATCAGATTGTGTGAAGGTGGGGGTGACAAGAGCCTCCCAGGTTCCAACGCGGTGGATCGATCAGGGGGCGGCTTCAGCTATTCGGCTGGCGGAAACACCTAACCGTTATACGGCCGGACTCATTGAGGTAGCGTTAAAGGAATTCTTTACGGATAAAACCAACTGGCAGCGAATGTTGAAAAATGAGGTGGATGAATCGATCGATCTTCTGACTGAGAAATGGGAAATATTTGACCGCCTTCCCTCTGACATTACCAAATATTATTCTGAGAACGATGAGATCCTTGATCTCGTATATCCTGTTCTCGAATATCCTGTGAAGGTGAAAAGCCTCTCTCTGGACAATTCACCAGAGATTATTGCACAGCTCATGGGAATAAAAGGTCAGTATCTGCTGTTCGAAGGAGGGAACGCCATCAATATTCGGAAGCATACGGGTTACAATGTGGAACTCGAGATTAGATGAGGGCGTTTCTTTCGTGATTTAATGGCTAATTTCGTGATATGGGAAAGGATAAGTTGAGACGATTTGCCTTGATGGAGGATTTCAGCAATGTGTTCCAGCCGGCAGTTGGAGGTGTATTTCCGATGAAGGGTAAATGGAGGGAGGAGTACTTTCAGAATGATCATCCCATCGTACTTGAATTAGGTTGTGGGAAGGGTGAATATACGGTAGGGTTAGCAAAACACTTTCCCGATAAAAATTTCATAGGAGTGGATATTAAAGGTGCGCGAATGTTCATCGGTGCGAAAGAAGCATTGGAGAACAAGCTGGATAGGGTAGCCTTTTTGCGTACAAGGATCGATTTCATTACAGACTATTTCGCTGAAGGTGAGGTTGATGAGATCTGGTTGACTTTCTCTGACCCTCAGCCTAAAAAGCCAAGGAAACGTCTTTCTTCACCACTTTTTATTGAACGCTACCGGCAGATACTTAAGCCAAAGGGTGTGGTACATATGAAAACCGATTCAGACATCCTGTTTGAGTACACGGAAGAACAGATCAAAGAGAATAATTACGACTGTCTTGAGCTCACATGGGATCTTTATGGAAGTTTACCGGAAACCATCGACCAACAGACACGTGAGATCTTTCATATCAAAACACATTACGAGAAACTGTTTACAGCGAAAGGATCAGTGATCAAGTACTGTCGTTTTAGAATTTCCTAAGACACAGTAGTCAATTGTTCATGGACAACTGACAATTGATCAAGCGACTTTGAGTTTCGCCATTTTGGACTTGGAGAACTGCGCTTTGGCGTAGTCAATGGTTACTCTGAAATCACGCTGTTCAGACCCTGGGAGCTCATACATGGCATCATTAAGGATCGCTTCACAGATCGAACGAAGACCTCTTGCGCCTAATTTGAACTCAATGGCTTTCTCAACGATGAAGTCGAGTACAGAAGCATCGAAGCTAAGATTCACCTGATCGATCTCGAATAAACGAACATATTGCTTGACCAGTGCGTTCTTCGGTTCGGTAAGAATTCTCTTGAGACTTGCAGCATCCAGGGGTTCCAGATAGGTGAGAACCGGGAAACGACCGATCAACTCAGGAATCAGTCCGAAAGTTTTAACGTCAGTAGGATTGATATACTTGAGTAAACTCTCGCTGTCGATACGTTCCTCATCCGAAGAGGAGAAACCAATCGTTTGCCTGTTGACACGGTTGGCAATAATTCGCTCGATGCCATCGAAGGCACCACCACAAATGAACAGGATATTCTTCGTGTCGATCTGGATCATTTTCTGTTCCGGATGCTTACGGCCGCCTTGTGGTGGCACATTCACGGTAGATCCTTCAAGTAATTTAAGCAACGCCTGCTGAACACCTTCGCCTGATACATCACGGGTGATGGATGGATTGTCACTCTTTCGGGCGATCTTGTCGATCTCGTCAATGAATACGATCCCGCGCTGAGCGGCATTTACGTTGTAATCAGCGGCTTGCAATAATCGCGAAAGAATGCTTTCAACATCTTCTCCCACATAACCTGCTTCTGTCAGAACCGTTGCATCAGCTATGCAAAAGGGAACATTGAGCATTTTAGCAATGGTCTTGGCCAAAAGGGTTTTACCCGTTCCTGTTCGTCCAACAAGTATGACATTCGACTTTTCGATCTCCACCTCGTCACGTTTGACCGGTTGATTGAGACGCTTGTAATGATTATAAACGGCAACGGATAGCACTTTCTTTGCATCGTCCTGTCCGATGACATATTCATCGAGACGTGCTTTAATTTCAGCAGGCTTAAGTATGTTCAAAGGTTCTTCCTTTGCACCTGATTTCTGCTGAAGATCTTCCTCTTTAATGATGGAATGAGCTTGTGAAACACAACTTTCGCAGATATGACCTGATACTCCGGCGATAAGAATACCAACTTCGCTCCTCGATCTTCCGCAAAATGAACAACCTGCTTCCTTCTTTGACATGCCGTTTTGTGATAAAAAAGCCCATCTGCCGTGGCAGACGGGACCTTGAGTTTATGTGTGTAAAATTAGATTATTTCCCGTTGCGAGCCAATACCTCATCCACCATTCCGTATTCTTTCGCTTCCTCAGCCGTCATCCAGTAGTCGCGGTCAGAATCAGCCCACACCTTCTCGTAAGGCTGCTTCGAATGGTGAGCAATAATATCGTAAAGTTCCTTCTTCAGTTTCTGGATCTCACGAGCAGTGATCTCAATATCGGAAGCCTGACCTTGAGCACCACCAAGAGGCTGGTGAATCATCACACGTGCATGCTTAAGGCAAGAGCGCTTTCCTTCAGCACCTGCACACATCAGCACAGCGCCCATAGAGGCTGCCATTCCAGTACAGATCGTTGCCACATCCGGCTTGATATACTGCATTGTGTCGTAGATTCCTAGTCCGGCATATACGGATCCTCCCGGAGAGTTAAGGTAGATCTGAATATCCTTACTTGCATCCACAGATTCAAGAAACAACAATTGAGCATTGATGATATTGGCAACATAGTCGTCAATACCTGTTCCCAGAAAGATGATCCTGTCCATCATAAGTCGTGAGAAGACATCCATCTGTGTCATGTTCAGCGGACGTTCTTCGATGATATATGGTGTGAGTGAAGATTCGATGTAGTGATCAACATGCATGCTGGTCAGCCCCATGTGCTTGGTGGCATACTTGCGGAATTCGTTCTTATCCATTGTTCTGTTGTTTGTTTGTTTATTATGAACGTTAAAGATAATCCCAAAGTTGGAATGCAAGCTGATTTTTAGCTTTAAAATTCGTTAAATGCCCAATGTTGAAAATTGTAATTTAGCACCATGCAGCCAAAGGATATCCATGGACGTAGAATCTTGCTTTCACCATTGAATTGGGGTTTAGGGCATGTTTCGAGGTGTATTCCACTAATTAATGAGCTGCTATCCCTTGAAAATACGGTAATTGTTGCCGGAGACAAAGATCAGCAGGCAGTATTCAGGCAGTATTTTCCGGATCTTAAGTACATCGATCATGAGGGCTATCCTTTCAATTTCAAAGGGGAAGGACGTTTTGAGTCGGATCTACTCAGACAGTTCGGTAAGTTGAAGATGCGACTAAGGCAGGAATCCGTTGAGGCCGAAAAATATGTTGAAGAACACGATGTAGATATCGTTATTTCTGATCATCGATATGGATTCAGTTCACCCAAGGCTTATAATATTTTACTGACACATCAGTTGAACCTGCCTTTGAAGTGGTATGAGTCGTGGGTTCAGAACTGGCACTATCGACTTATCCGCGAATTCCATGAGATCTGGGTGCCGGATCATGAAGACTCACCTTTGTCGGGTAAGCTGAGCCATAATTCGAAACAGTTCAACGTAACCTATATAGGAAACTTGTCTCGGTTTTCCCTTTATCCATGTGATGAAGAAAAAGAAATTCCGGTTGTGGCGATAATCAGTGGCCCAAATGTCTATGGAAAACAATTATTACAAGAGATCATTAAAAATGACAATGAGATCATTGTTATCGCTCCCAGAGGTGTTCTGAAGGAACTTAACTTGTCTGAAAAGAGGTTTGTGGCTTCAGATGACTGGAAGTCCTGTGATGCGC
>Ga0315904_10010624_pt1 | contig 11868 bp, 9 predicted proteins | sample LakEriMetagenome_6_FD_203529 | JGI IMG/M metagenome (GOLD analysis project Ga0315904, IMG submission 203529) | Freshwater fungal communities from buoy surface, Lake Erie, Ohio, United States - Buoy 12 MA120 | ecosystem: Environmental > Aquatic > Freshwater > Lake | place: USA: Lake Erie, Ohio...
GGTGGCGGTGGTGGCGGTGGCGGAGGCGGAGGCGCAGGGGCAGGAGGTGGGGCCGGTGCAGGCACCACATCACACAAGCCCGTTTCAGGATTGCGAGTAAAGCCCGGAGGGCATTCTTCCGGAGGTGGTGGTGGAGGCGGAGGTGGCGGCGGAGGCGGAGGCGCAGGGGCAGGAGGTGGGGCCGGTGCAGGCACCACATCACACAAGCCCGTTTCAGGATTGCGAGTAAAGCCCGGAGGGCATTCTTCCGGTTCGGTCGGCCCCGGAGGTTCGGTCGGCCCCGGAGGTTCAGTTGGCCCCGGAGGTTCAGTTGGGCCCGGGGGTTCAGTTGGGCCCGGGGGTTCAGTTGGGCCCGGGGGTTCAGTTGGGCCCGGGGGGCCTTCACCGCCCGGAGGACCGCCACCGTCGCCACCATCGCCGTCGCCACCATCGCCGTCGCCGCCATCACCTCCAACAGGACCGCCGCACGGGTCTTGGCCCGTAAGAAAGTCTAACGGGCTGTACTCCATTCCCGCATTTTTAGTGCCGATAGGACACTTTATTTTGCTAGGTGGCGGAGGAGGCGGAGGTGGGGCAGGGGGGTAGCCCCACGGGTAATTAACGATTTCGCCAAAATTTGGAGAAGCCCGGTACGGCGTCGTCTTAAAGTATTCAATTAAATCAAGCGGAGCCGGTTCCGGCTTTGGGGGTTTTAGTAAAGATTGATAGTAATCAGCAAGTTCTGGGGAGAACGGCTGAACACCAGCGGGGTTTCCGCCCTGATCTGACGCAGTGCTAGATGCACCGCTGCTGTAATAGTCAGACAGGGCGGGAGCGAAAGGGCGAAGGTTCTCGAAATACTTCTGCCTCCTTTCGTCTTCACTCTCCGTGGTACCGCCTTCTGCGTACGAAGCAATGCCTCCCGAAGCCATGTTCAGGCCATATGGACCTTGCGGTCCGTACGTAGGTGGTGGCTGTTCAGACCCCTCTTGTCTAGGGGGAGGCTGCGTACGCGGCTGCTGTTGTCTAAGATAATTTTGGTATCCCGTATAGTCCGGGAACTCGGTCGTGTAACCCTGACTCGGCGTATAGCCACCACCCAAGAAATAAGGTTGACCCGGTTCACCAAAGCGCGGGTTCATTTGCCCACGCGAGAACTGCACATCGCGGTACTCAGGTGGCTGAGCCTTCGGCATCGACTTCTGCTGGGCTTTTTGCTCCATTCGGTTAATACCGTAAAGCGCGATGGCCTGTAGAAGCGGGTCATTGCCGAATAGTCCCCCCTGCCTCTGCTGCCCTTGTTGTGCAGCCTGCGTCTGAGTGCCGCCCTGTTCCGGCTGTTTAGTAACTGTTTGCGGGAGACCTATTTGAGATTCTCCAGCAGTTCTTGAAGGTACGTTCTTTAAAAATTCTTGGATGGTCCCCTCGTCCCCTTCCATACCAATGCTCTTCGCGTAGTCTTTAGCGGCGCTTCTATCAAGAGACCGAGCGACGGCAGGGATTCCACCGATCAACTTAGTCCCGGCATAGGCTTTCATGCCCGCCTCAAGACCTTTTTGCAGATCCCCCTTCACCGCGCCGTAGGCCGCGCCCGTTAGAAGGGCCGTAGTTTGCGGGTTTTGTACCGCCGTTTTTGCCAGCGAACTGATGCCTCGCCCGATTGAAGTCAAGAACTTGGTTAGGAAGTTGGCTTGAGGGAGACCAGTTACAGGATTAATGGGGAGTTCAAACCCTTGCGCTCGTGCCATTTGCTGCAGCGCACGCACTTCGTCTTTATTCATGTGAACGAGGGATTTGTCTGCCCCTTGTCCTTGGGCTGCAACAAGCGAAGCAAGGCCCCTGATTGAGCCGCCCCCGGCAAAGTTGGCCTGTGGACGTTCTTGCCCCGTCATCGGGTTGATCTGGGCGTCGTACCCGCTAACCACTTCAGATGGACGATTAAAGTTAAGCGGGGCCGAGTAGGCGCTACCCTGCATGTTCGACATGGGATACGACGGAGTCTGATCTGGCTCATTCCCGTCAGTTAAAAAGTTACGATTCATAACGCCCTCACAGGGTCAATTTGACCCGATGGTATCACCTTAAACATTCTGATTTGAAATCCAAGCGACTGTGATGATGACGGACGGGATTTCAGGGATGTTACCCGATGCCGCCTGTTCCAAAAGCACTACGTCAGTATCAGCGGACTGCCACGCAATCTCGAAATAGTCCCCAGCCGTCAGGGTCAGCATCCAGTTCCACGCCGCCACAATTTCAGAGTTCGGCCCGTCAATAACTATTTTACTAGCCGAGTGAGGTATATTGATTCCATTTACCCGAATCCAAATGTAAACGTCACTTGAACTGCCGCCCGTCTTATCCAACTGGGCTGAGAACGCGATGTTATAGACGCCCGTTTCAGCAACGTAGATTTTAGTGGTGTCACGGGTCACGCTGAACGCGGTTTCGGAACTATCGTACGTACTGTTAACCTTAATCAGATTAACGGCGCTGGCTACTGGGTTCGTCTGCGTAGTAGTGTCGTAAAACGATCCATGTGGTCTTGGTGCATTTAGCGCATTTGTCACCAAGTTAAAGAAAAGACGTAAGACGTTGGCAAACTGATCTTGAAACCGCTGCTGATACTCAACCGGCGCAACCGGCAAGTTCGGCGGAACGACGTTACGAATTTTCTGACTAATTGCCATCAACGCTTACCGTCTGGTCTAATATCCAAACGCATCGCGCCCATCTGCCACGCTACGCCAAGCCCAGTTGAGGCCAAACGGAAGGTCATCTGCCTACCCCTGATGCGGGTGTAGACCTGCCCGGTATAAAGTTCGATGGGTATCGCAGTCGCCTCTTGCACTGTCGGACTATCGCCCTGTGCATACGGGGTACCCGAGTTCTGTCGGGCTTTAACGGTGAGCGTTACAGCCGGGTTGTTCGAGGTTGAGCCGCTGAAGGTTAAGTCAGGCAGGATGCGCCAGACAAACCCGAAGTTATGTCCGTCACCAATATCAAAGTCCGAAGTCTCGATGTAGGCTTCGATGGGTAAAATTTCGTCTGTAGCCCGGTCGTCATTACCAATTTCATGGTTCATGACTTGGTTTGGTACACGGTACGTTACAGGGGTGTACTGGATGTGTGAGGTTGCCGTAGTACCGTCGTAGCCCCGAATACATCCCGTCAGAGAGTTCGTTGTCTTACCGGTGTAGTAGATCTTCTCAGCGTTCGGGAGACTAAGCACCACAACGCCTTCGTTCGGATAAGACGCAGCATTGATTACGGGCAGGATAGTGTCGGTGTCGTTGATAGCCGCTGACAGAAAAGACTTCTGGTAACTAAACGCCGCCATCGGATACTGACGAAGCGGCGAGTCTAGCCAGTAAGACCGCTCCATGTTGCCGTAGTACCAGATACGCTCAAGATGGTTGTAGATAACGTAACGATTGTTAACGAGACTATCTGCCGAAGGGTAGAACCACCAGATTTCGTTGTAGCCTTCATTAGTACCGCACACAATCTGTGCTAACTGATCTGTGTTGATATCGTCAAAAATAAATTGACGGAGGCTGCAAGGCAGTGTCTCAACGCGACCAGAGTACTGGTAGAACTTGTCCACGCCCATCCAGTACGTGACGTTGTTGACCGTAATCGCTGAGTTCGGGGACGCAATGGAGACGTTCTCCATCAAAAGACTCACGCCCCACACGTACGGGGGGCCTAGGTACTGCATCGAGAAGAGTGCAGCGTCCGTCCAAATCAAGATTTCTTGGCGGGTATCGATAGCCGTGACGATGTACGAACCATACGACAGGCGGGATTCACCAGACTGGTTCGTTACTTCAGGTACCCATTCAAACGGGTTGTCTGCGTCGGACCAGCGCACAAGCAGCGGATCGAACGTCTCAGCAAAGTTAACAGGACTGTACGGGTTAGAGCCGAACGCGATACAGAAGTTGCCCGCGCTCGAAGTCGAAACTTGGTACGTGTTGTTCGGGACGTGCCGCCCCGCGTAACTGAACGAATAGGTACCTGACGAACCTGCCGTAGTAGCCACCGAAATTGGCACTGATAGGCTGCCGGGTATATACGCTGTTGTGACGTACGTGCCCGCTACAATCCCAGTACCCGACACGACCGCGCCTGAAGTAATTCCCGTCGAGTCCGCCACTGTAATGCTGGTATCGCCCAGAATAAACGTAGCCGTAGTAGCCGTTTTAACTTGTGTGTTGGCGTAGGCGTTGAGCGTGATCGCACGAGACCAGAACGTCGTGTCCTTGGCCCAGTAGAAAATTGGGCCCGAACGTGGGTTAAAAAGCAGGTTCTCGTTGTCGTTGTCTTGTGACCAAAGCCGGATCTGGGTGGCTACCGTAGAGCCAATACCCCAACCACCGAAGCCCCACGGACCGCCGCCCCAACCAAGGCCGAGCGAGAACGTCGCGTTACCGGCATTAAGTTCCACCGCAGCCACGCATGACGCGCCGCCACCTGAGCCCGTTGAGGTTGCCACCTGTGCAGCAATAACCGTGAAGGTTGTACTAGTCGGCACGGCTATTACTTCAAGATTCGCATTTAGCGTCACGCCGTTTACAACGCCACCGCCGGAAACACCGGAGAATGTGACGTATGTGCTGTTAGAAATGTTGTGCGGAGTAGATGTAGTTACAACAACTGCATAACTGCCAAGTGTCGTCGCAAAAGGGTTATTTGGCAGACTGATGGTTTGCGAAAGTGGGGTGATGTCGTGATAGATGCCGTTTAGTTCGACATAGAACTTCTGGTTCGTGCCGAGGCCCAGCAGGTTCTCGCTGGTAAATGTAATCCAGTTAAAAAGTGACCGACAAACTCCCGCAAAGGTGTTGGTAGACTGATTGATCCAGCCCCCGATCTTCTCAGCATAACCTGAGCGAAACCGAACTTTGTCCCCCGCGAAGAAGCCGCCCTCGTTGGCATACGTCGTGGACTCGCGGTTAACACCGGGTCGCAACTGAAGTTTTTGAAGCGGCATTACGCAACCCCCGAGAGATACAACGCTTGCTCATCTTTACGACGCTTAACAAGGCCCGGCAACACTTTACCTGCCGCCTTCGTCCACTTCATGAATTCTTCTGCCGCGTCCTCGTACTCGCCCCGATTAGTCTTCATCCGAAGAGAAGATCTCTGAAGGTTTCCCAGACCAACGTTGAAGGAAAAAGAAACGAGGCTATCGAAGATCCCTTGATTACTAACAGAAGCAGGGCAAAGTCGGGCCACGCCGCGCTCAAATCGCGCAAGGTCTTGAGCCAAAATTGCATCAACTTCCTCCATGCTGAAGATCCGAAAGTCCTCCACCTTTAGCGGCATCTGTAATCGTTCGGATACAGTCAATTTGGCTTGTTCAGGGTAGAGGACGTGACCAACCCCGATAGTCCACAGATGAGCAGGACACCGGTACGGCTTTACCCGCACACCTTCATGGTGCTTGATCATCTTGATGGCTTCGGGGCTGGTCTTCACGAGTTAGCCTTTTTTAGCGAAAGCCTGAGTGCCAAACCAGAACGCAATGATCGAGGAAAGGATTAGCATCTCGTCGTCAGAGAACACGTTATCCATTGCGACCGCGAACGGCGCACCCTGACTGTAGGCGTACCAGAGTCCGGTGATGTTGAGGATGACTAACTCCAGCACGAAGATGTACGTCACGACCGGCCGCACCGAAGCACGGAGGTTGATCATCCACTGCGAGGCCCCCTCACCAATCTTCATGTCATGCTGATAGAGAGCAACACGTTCCTCGGCAGCGGCCTGAATTTGAATCTGCTCGGTTTTAATCTCTTCAATCTGTGCCTGAGCCTGATAGCCCTTGGCGAGCATTTCCAGTTCACGTTCCTTCTGCAATTGCAGAATAGCGAGTTCGTGCTTTTTGTCCTGTCGATCTTGGAAGACCTGAATGATCTTGGGTAGACCACCTACCAAGAAAGAGAGAAAGGTACTAACCATCGTCATCATTTTTTAGCCCTCACAGTATCGTCGCCTTTAGTCACGGTCACGTGATCACCATCCACATCGACCCGCATCGGCTGCTCCTGCCGATCTAACTTGTCCAACTTGGCGATGAGTTGATTGATTACGCTAAACTCCGGCTTCTCTTCCTTCTCTGAAGCCCCGGCAATACTTGCCAGCATGGAGATCAGCGCCGTCAAGGACGCACCAAGTAACCCCATTACAGCCGCGATCTTCTCGGAGTCGAGGGCAAGGCTAGAAAGCACGCCAATTACAACGATAGCGGTAATGTACTTGAGCCCATCCTTACCGATGGCTTTACCGGCAACATCCTTGGCAGACGACTGGGCTTCCAGACGATTCAGTTCTGCCTGAACCTCTGCCTTAAAAAGTTCTAAATCAACCGGCTTATCGCTCATGCTTATCTCCACTTAGGGCCGTCAAACCATGCTGCAACCGAATACCGCTTACCCTTAGTAACAGGCAGGGCCGCGTGACGGATGAACGACGGGAAGAAAACAACTGTCCCCTGTTCGCGCATCTCTTCTCTATCAGGCATGTTAGTCACCTGATCAAACTTCAGGTCCCCGCCTTCGTAAGTGGCCGGGTCACTCAATTGAATGACGCACGAGAGTTTACGGTGGTAGTACGGATCGCCATTCATGTAAAAGATGTCGTGATGCGTCTTGTACTCACCCTTACTCTCGCCGTCATATTCTGCAATTTGGTAGTAGTCCAGTTTGCTGATGTGGACATCGAACCAATCCTGATTAGCGCGGATGGCGAGTTTCCACAGTTCGTCGAACAGATGCCCAAGTTCAGCATCGCCCTTATTGACGAAACGGATTTTAGACCTGCGGTAGGACGTATCTTCCTTAATACCGCCTTTCGTACCGATCTGAGCCTCACTTGAGTCTCGCGTCAGGGCCACATCGATAATTTGCTGACAGTACTCCGCAGGGAAGTACGACTTGAAATAACACCATTCGCCTTTCATTACGGTGGCACTCCTACTTGTGCTTCAGAAGTCAAATTTATAGCCACCGCCACAATGTCTGTTCCCGCACTATTTCTTATTCGTAACGTTGACGACAGAGTCTTCGTTATTATTGAGTTGTTAACAGAATTATCCGCGTCTAAAAACCACGACCGCGTAGTGTTTAGTTGAAGCGCCGTTCCTGTAGTTCCTGATGTGAACGGGTCGCCAGATGGCGCGTCCATATAAGCGTAGTAGTCAGAGTTTGACCCTGACAACAACCATGAAAAACTCGTGGTACCGCCGGGGCTATCTGTGTAAGTCGCGGTCCCGTTAGAGTTCAAAGTAATTGAACACTGAGCATAAGCCGTGTTCGGAGAATTAACTACGTCATAAGCAAGCAAAGTTGCGGGGTCTAAATAAACGCCCGGATGGAACTGTACCCACGAAGAGCCGTTCCAAACTTTACCTGCTGATGCGGGTACCCATGACGAGCCGTTCCAGACTTTAATCTGGGCTTGCACCTGCCATGCTGAACCATTCCATACCTTAAGCGGCATGACGACCTCTTAGATTTGGAACCAGATATCGCCTTGAGCCGCAGCCGTCGGAGTCGTGCTCGATACAAACACTTGGCCGCCGCTCGTATACCCCGTGCTTACATTACGTAAAACCGGGTTAGTGATACTTAGCGTACCGCTGGTTGTGATCGTGCCGCCCGTCAATCCAGTACCAGTTGCAACGCTAGTAACTGTACCTGCACCAGCCCCAATCGCGCTACGGAACGTCGCAGCATCCAGCGCCGACACGGTGTTATCCGCATTGAATCGCGGGAAGGTAACGGCACTCGGGTTAGTGAGCGTGAAGAGGTTGCTACCAACCGTCGTAGCGCCAAGGCCCGTCCGCGCACCACTTTGAGTCGTCGAACCTGTACCACCGTTAGCAACCGCCAGCGTACCAGCAAGAGTAATCGTGCCGGAGGAGGTGATGGGGCTGCCCGTTACTGTAAGCCCGGTCGTACCGCCTGAAAGAGCAACGCTAGTAACTGTGCCCGCGCCAGCACCAATTGCTGTACGGAAGTCCGAATCCGACAACGCAGATACAGTGTTATCAGCGTTAATTCGCGGGAAACGGATAGCACTCGGGTTAGTAAGCGTAAAGAAGTTACTACCAACCGTCGTAGCACCAAGACCTGCTCTTGCACCGCTCTGAGTCGTCGAGCCCGTGCCGCCATTGGCAACCGCCAACGTACCGGCGAGAGTAATCGTGCCGGATGAGGTAATCGGACTGCCGGATACAGTGAGCCCCGTTGTGCCACCAGACAACGCAACGCTAGTGACAGATCCGTTACCCGTACCTGCTCCAAGATTTGCACGGGCAGTAGCAGCATCCGTAGCACCAGTACCGCCATTCGCAACAGCAAGGGTGCCACCGAGCGTAAGAGTGCCGGACGAAGTAATCGGACCGCCTGAAGCAGTGAGGCCGCTAGTACCGCCCGAGATGTTAACGCTCGTAACACTGCCAACACCTGCGCCAATCGCGCCCCGGAAGGTAGCGGCATCCAAAGCAGAAATGGTGTTATCTGCATTGACCCGGATAAATGTGACAGCGTTCGGGTTGACAAGGGTGAAGAGGTTCGTTCCGACGTTCGTAGCACCCAAGTTATTACGGGCACCCGAAGCAGACGTAGATCCAGTACCGCCGTTAGCAATCGCCAACGTGCCAGCCATCGTAATAGTGCCGCTATTCGTGATAGGGCCATTACTAAAACTAAGGCCAGTCGTGCCGCCCGACACGTCAATGCTAGTAACCGTACCCGCACCGCGAGACACCCAAGACAGGGTTCCTGAACCGTTAGTGCTGAGTACTTGACCGCCACTACCATCTGCCGTGGGCAACGTGTACGTCGTAGATCCTGCGGCAGCCGCAACTGTCAACCCAACGTAGCCAGACGAAGAGCCAGAGAGTCGTAACGTACTCTTGATGTCAACATCTGCACCGGGGCTAGCCGTGTTAAAGCCAACACCCGAACCGCTTACATACACCTTACGGTTCGTATTGACCGCGAGAGATATGCTAGAAGTCGCATCAACCCACAAATTAGTGTTACTAGTTAAGTACGTTTCTTTGTCTACGTTAGTAAACGCAGCGCCAATTTGAAGTGTGGCAGTGCTGGAAGTGAAACTGCCTCCACCACCGAACGAAAACGCAGCAAACGGAGAAGTGCTACTACTGATAGTCCCGTTGTCATCAATAGATACAGCGCTGCCTTGAATGATCTTGCCGGTCGTACCGTCAAAACGAACAAGACGGTTATCCGTCGAAGACGCCGGACCCGTGACATCGCCAGTACCCGCGCCAATAGCAGTACGGAAACTCGCCGCGTCTAGCGCAGATACAGAGTTGTCCGCATTGAATCGCGGGAAAGTAATTGAACTGGGATTACTAAGAGTGAAAAGGTTGCCGCCAACCGTCGTAGCGCCCAAATTACTACGCGCAGAACCCGCCGTAGTCGCGCCCGTACCGCCGTTAGCAAGAGCGAGCGTACCTGCAAGGGTAATCGTTCCCGTCGAAGTAATCGGCCCACCAGAAGTCGTCAGGCCAGTCGTACCGCCTGAAACGTCAACACTCGTAACTGACCCCGGCCCCGGGGCACCTGTTGGACCTGTCGGAATAGTGAAGTTGAAAACCGCAGCCGACGTGGTTCCAGAATTAGTTACAGAGGCAGGTGAGCCTGAAGGACCCGTTGTGGTTGTTCCAACGGCGATTGTGGCGGCAGAACCAGTCGGACCCGTTGGACCCGTTGGACCTTGAGGACCCGGAGCACCCGGAGGACCCGGCACTGTAGAGCCCGGTCCCGGCGGTCCCGGCGGGCCAATCGGACCAGTTGAGCCGGTAGGGCCAGTCGGAATCGTAAAATCAAAGACTGCTGCGCTAGTCGTTCCTGAGTTCGTAACCGAAGCAGGGCCACCAGCAGGGCTAGTAGTCGTGGTGCCTACCGTCAACGTTGCGGCTGAACCCGTAGGACCAGTCGGACCTGCTGGACCAGTGGGGCCCGGAGGACCCGGCACTGTAGAAGCGGCACCTGTCGGACCTGTAGGGCCAAGTGGACCAGTCGGACCAGTCGGACCCGTTGCGCCAGTCGGCCCCGTGGGGCCAGTTGGGATCGTGAAGTTAAAGGTCGCTGCGGACGAAGTGCCCGAGTTCGTAACCGACGCAGACCCGCCAGCAGGACTCGTAGTTGTTGTACCTACAGCAATCGTCGCTGCTGTACCAGTCGGACCCGTTGCACCAGTCGGACCAGTCGGACCAATCGGTCCCGTCGCGCCGGTAGGACCAGTCGGACCAGTGGGTCCAGTAGGGCCCGTGGGGCCTATCAAGTTTGTCGCCGTTACAATGTCCGTACCGTTACAAACAAGAATGGTCTTGATACCACTCGCCACTGACACGCCGGTCTGGCCCGTGACCTTGACCGTGACGGCGAAGCCGCCCGTGGTGTTATTGAAGATGAAGTACAGTTTTCTGTTGTTCGGCACCTCAACCACGCGAGCGGCGGTCAAAGCCCCAGTCAACTCAATGTACATATTACGGGCGACACCGGTCGCACCGTTCGGGATGGTCAGTATCGTGGGCGAAGCCACGTCCGTTACTGCCTGTGTGACATACCCCGCAATAGACTGCTCAAGCAGGGTGCCAAGATTGGTGTTAGTGGTAACGCCCCACGTACCGGACTGTTCGCCCGTTCCGATTAATTCGATGCCAAGATTGGAACTAAAAGTAGTCATGTCGTACCCCTAAAGACGGCTCAACCGTCCGGATCCAAATTAGTCCAAGTTGTTGATTGCGAGTCGTCCACAGGCGTCCAGCCACCTGACTGGGAATCGTTCACAGATTGCCACACCGCCCCTTGACTGTCATCTACGGAAGTCCATACCCCCGACTGGGAGTCATTCACCGCAGCCCATGTAGAGCCTTGGCTGTCATCGACCGGGTTCCACAGGTACGCCCCAAAGACGGTGTCGAACGCAACAGCAACGTCAAAAACTACGGAGTTAAATACCGCTGAAGCCCTAAACGTGTCGTAAACGTAGGCCCCACCATTAAATACAGAGTTGAAAATACCCTGAGCCGACATCGTTTCCGAGCCCGACCCAGCCTCACTAATCTGGACATTAAACGCTTGCAAGGCAGAGAAAGTGTCTGCCCCTGTGACAACGTCTGCGAAGAAGACATTAAGCGTTGTCGTAGAACTAATGGAGTCCTGCGCCGTGACCAGATCTGCGAAGTTAGAAACAAACGTCTGACTGGCAAAGACAGTGTCTGCCACCGTCACGGTCTCGCTAATCTGAGTCGAGAAAATCTGTTGGGTATTTACCGCGCTGTTGATCGCTGTCGACTCAGAGACGCTTGCGACAAAGTCAATAAGAGACGACGCCGTATCAGATCCGGTAGCGGTCTCATCTATAGAAGACGTATGCCCCTGCGTGGAGGACACCGTCTCGGACGCCGTGACGTTCTCAGCAACGTCTACAGCAAAGCCTTGATACCCGTAAATCTCGTCCGTTGCAGTGAGGGTTTCCGAAATCTGACTAGCGAAGATTTGTATCGCGCTGGCGATATCGTCAGCCGTACCGTACTCCAGCACACTTGCCACGAAGTCAGTGACAGAGATTACAGTGTCGGTTCCCGCAACAGACTCAGATACATCCGCGTTTTGAACTTGAATTGACGAAACTGCATCAGCAGCCGTTATCGTTTCTAATAACGCAGAATTAAAAATATTGTTGGCTGCAGCAACAGCCTCGCTCCCACTAGCCGCTTCAGAGACGGATACGTTCCAGACTACTCCAAGTAGCGAACTGAACGGCGTAGCCGATATGGGAGCAAGGCCGAGCATTATTTAATGGTTAGGCATTCGGAGGCGGAGGCTGCTGCGACTGTTG
>Ga0315904_10010627_pt1 | contig 11868 bp, 16 predicted proteins | sample LakEriMetagenome_6_FD_203529 | JGI IMG/M metagenome (GOLD analysis project Ga0315904, IMG submission 203529) | Freshwater fungal communities from buoy surface, Lake Erie, Ohio, United States - Buoy 12 MA120 | ecosystem: Environmental > Aquatic > Freshwater > Lake | place: USA: Lake Erie, Ohio...
ATTGGGGAGATTTTCCCTGAAAATGGCTCGGCCAAACATTATTTGGACTAACCTGACCTAATATGACTCAATCAACTGAGATCGCCCGAGTTAGGGACGAATCGGCTTACCGAGGTGTCCCAAACCCTCGAATTCACACAAAACTCACCGATTACCCCTCTCACGGCGAGGCTATGATCAAATTTTGCGAGGAAATCGGCTACGAATTGCTGCCTTGGCAACAATGGCTGGCCCATCACTCGCTAAAATACAAGCCAGATGGCCGGTGGGCGCATCCAATAGTCTGCCTATTAGTTGGCCGACAAAATGGCAAATCAACCTTTATGGCCCTCAATATCTTGTTCAGAATCTACGTTCTCAAAGAGAAATTACAAGTCCATACGGCCCACAAACTGACGACCTCAGCAGAATTGTTTTACAAGATATATGGAATTATTGAACAAAGTCCTAGATTGCTAGGGGAATTCACCAAGAAGCTGGAAAGTAAAGGATTTCAAGAGCTTCAATTCACCGAAGGCCGACGTTATATCGTTCGCGCTAATAACTCAGCCGGTCGAGGTATCGCAGCGCCAAATTGTGTCCATATGGACGAGGTAAGAGACTTCAAAGATGACGATGTATGGTCTGCTTTGCGTTATACCCAAATGGCCAGCCCGAATCCTCAAACGTTTATTTATACTTCTGCTGGCGATCAACATTCCATTGTTCTAAATCGCCTCAAGGAAAGAGCCTACGCGGCAATTCACGGAGCCAATGACGATATTGGCTGGTTCGAATATTCAGCGCCTCACGGCATCAAATTCGATAACTCACCTGACTTCTGGCTAGGCGTTTCGCAAGCTAATCCGTCACTTGGTCACACAATTCATCCGGACAATATCCGAGCGGTCTTATCAGACCCCGAAGACATTGTGCGCACAGAGGTTTTGACTCAATGGGTCGATACCATCAACCCAGTTATCAATCCTTCCCAATGGGAGGCTTGCAAAGTTGAGGGACTTCGGCTCAACCCTGAGTCCGATACTTGGCTGGCTATTGATCTGAGCCCAGACCGAAAACAAGCCGCTCTAGTCGCTAGCCAGAAACTTGAAGGCGACCAATTTCAAGTCATACTGTTGCAGACTTGGCATAACCCACAGAACTTGGACGATAAAGCTCTGGCTAATGATCTGGCCGATTGGGTTAGAAAATACCCAGTCCAATTAGTGGCTTACTCAGCTCGTACTGCGTCGGCGGTCGCGGCTAGACTTGCTCCGGCTGGTATCCGGACAGAGCCAATCGATGGACTAGATTATGCCCAAAGTTGCGATGAACTTCTCGGTGCTATTTCATCTCAGCGGTTAGCCCACTCGGGACAGGAAGAGCTGACCAAACAATGCCTATCCGCCGTCAAACTCCCTTTCGGTGACGGCGGCTGGGTAATGGGTCGAAAAGTAAGTAATGCGGTTATTTGTGGAGCGGTGGCCTCAGCAATGGCGACTCACTTCGCCACAAAGTCAAATGATGGCGTCGATATTGTGATTATGTAACACACTCGCTTTACAATATTAGGCAAATGGGTGCAATCAGAGATTTCTTCTTTCCAGAAGTTAAAGCCGCGAATAACGTCGATGTAACTGCGGCACTTACGCCAGTCCAGATTCAGGATCAGATTTATAACATTCTCGGCGGCGCTACAAATACAACTCGCGCAATGGCGATGAGCGTCCCTTCCGTCGCTCGCGCTAGAAATATCATCTGTGGAACTATCGGATCATTACCTCTTACAACTTTCAATCGCATTACTGGTCAATACGTCGATCCGCACCGCGTTATCAATCAGCCAGATCCTCGCGTCGCTGGTTTTGTGATTTATAACTGGCTTGCTGAAGATATTTGGCTTTATGGCGTTGGTTATGGCCAAGTTCTTGAAATGTATTCCGCGACCGATGGCGGTCGCGTTAGAGCTTGGACTCGCGTTAGCCCAAATCGCGTTACAGTCGATACAAATTCCAATAACACCGAGATTACTGGTTATCGAGTAGATGGCTACGCAGTTCCAATGAACGGCGTCGGGTCAATTATCCGTTTCGATGGCCCAGATGAAGGCTTGTTGCATAGAGCTGGTAAAACAATTAACGCAGCCGTTTATTTAGAGAACGCAGCAGTTAATTACGCCAAAGAGCCAGCGCCAGCAATGATTTTAAAATCAAATGGCACTAATCTTACGGCGGAAAGAGTTTCGTCATTATTGTCAGCTTGGAAGACAGCGCGTCAGACTCGCTCGACTGCGTTCCTCAATGCTGACGTTGATTTGAAAGAATTCGGTTTCGATCCTAAGTCCTTACAACTTGCAGAGGCTCGTCAATATGTGGCGCTTGAACTTGCTCGCGCTTGCGGTATCCCTGCCTACTTCTTGAGCGCCGAAACTACTTCTATGACCTACTCTAACGCAGTATCGGAGCGGCGCTCACTTGTTGATTTCTCCCTTCGCCCAATTCTAAAGGCGATTGAAGAAAGACTCTCACTACCGGACTTTGTACCGAATCCAGTAATGACTCGCTTCGCACTTGACGATTTCCTTCGCGGCAACGCTTTGGAACGCGCTCAGGTTTATGAAATCTTGAACCGCATTGGCGCGATGAGCGTTGAGCAAATTCAACGAGAGGAAGACCTAATACCAAATGAAAATTAATATGCCAATGACTGTTACGGCTGCCGACACAGTTAAGCGCACGATTAGCGGCACAATTGTTACTTGGAACGAGCAAGGTAATACCTCAGTCGGCCCAACAGTTTTCGCAGCTGATTCAATTGAAATCAAGCCAGTCAAATTACTATTGGAGCACGATCGCACTCGTCCAATTGGTAAAATGGTTTCTCACGAAGTAACCGCTTCCGGAATTGTGGCGACTTTCAAAATTGCTAACACTATGGCCGGAGAAGATGCATTAGTGGAGGCAACAGAAGGTCTCCGCGATGGTTTTAGCGTTGGCGCACAGATTAACGAATGGACAAATCAAAAGGGCGTTATGCAAATTACTTCCGCAACGCTTGATGAAGTATCCCTTGTTACAGATCCAGCAATTGATTCGGCTCGCGTTAGCGAAGTCGCAGCTTCCGAAAATGAAGCACCCAAAGAAGATTCTGCTCCGGCAACCGCTGAGGCAGAGACCCCAACCGAAGGAGAACAAGTGTCAGACACTACCGCTCCTGCTCCTGCCGTAGAAGAAGCGGTAGAAGCAGCTAAAGTAGAAACTGTCTCGGCTTCACGCCCAGCTTTCTACACAACACCGCGCCTTGAATTCACAAAGGCGAAGTACCTCGAGAACAGCATCCGCGCCGCTCTTGGCGATGATGATGCACGTTCTTACCTCCGCGCTGCCGACAACACAACAGACAACGCAGGATTCATCCCAACTCCACAGAGCACAACTCTCATCAATGGCGTATCCAATGGCGATCGCGGCTTTATCGATGCTCTTTCACGCGAAACCCTTGCGGCTTCCGGAATGACTTTCGAATTGCCTCGCATCAACACCGCGCCAACTGTGGCATTGACAAACGAAGAAGGCACACCTTCTGAAACAGATATGGGCACAGCTTATATCTCTGTCGATGTAAAGAAGTTCGCTGGACAACAGACTGTATCTGTTGAACTCATTGACCGCAGCTCTCCAGCGTTTTTTGCTGAACTCGTTCGCCAAATGGAGTTCGCATACGCAAAGGCAACCGACGCTTATGCAGTAACTCGCGCATCTGCAACCGCATCAGCATCAACAGCCAAGGCTGGCGCAACAGCGGCTAACTACCTCGCTTTCTTTGCTAACGCAGCTAAAAACGTCTATACCGGATCACTCGGCTTTGCTCGCAATGTCGTCGTCTCTCCAGACGTATGGGCTGAAATTATGGGATTGAACGACAATGGTCGCCCAATCTATATCGCATCCAACCCATCAAACGCAGGTGGCGCACTTTCTCCACTTTCAGTACGCGGCAACGTTGCAGGTCTTGATCTCTACGTTTCTCGCTCACTCTCTGGAACTGGCGACGGATCCATCTACGTAATCAACCCAGACGCTCTTACTTTCTACGAGAGCCCACGTCTGACACTCCAGACCAACGTAATCGCAAGCGGCCAAATCTCCGTTATGTACTACGGATACGCGGCAGTCGCTCCGAAGCTTCCGGGCGGCTACACAGCAAACGACAACGCATAGTAAAACCCTAAAAGTGACGGCCAGTCCGCTCCCGAGCTGGCCTGTCACCCCTAAGAACAAAAGGAAGGCGAGATGCCAACAATAGTTACGGCCACAGAGCTAAGAACAATTCTTGGCGTCTCGTCATCCCTTTATAACGACGCATATTTGAACGATATTGTGGATGCTAGTGAAAATCTAGTCCTCCCAATGCTTGTCACTTTTGAAAGCAAAATTAATAAGGTTAAATTAGAAAACAATGTGGCTTATTTTGAAACCGCCACAATCCACGAATTTACTCAAGGCCAATCTGTCATCATAACTGGATGCGGTTCGCCTTTTAACGGCACTCACACAGTTACAGATGACGAAATCACCGATTATGTATTTACAGTCGCAATCACAAATGCAGACATATTGGAAAAGAATATTATCCCAGCCGGAAACGCTGCGCTCTCTGGACTATCGACATATGTCGGAAATGCCAATGTTGAAGCTGCCGTTTTGGCTATCTCTGTCGAAATCTTCCAAGCCAGAACAGCCGCCGGCGGAGCAATTGAGGGAATCGATTTCGCAGTAACCCCCTACCGCCTTTCTAAGAATCTTCTCGCCAAAGTAACTGGTCTTCTTGGGCCTTACCTCGACGTTGATGCGATGGTGGGTTAATGCCTAGCATTTCAGAAGATATTCGCGGCGCAATTAAAACGGCTTTGGCCGGAACTGCCGCCAACGTTTATGACTCGACTCCAGAAGCGCCAATCGTTCCGGCTATTGTTATAGTCCCAGATTCTCCGTATATGGAATTGGAAATGATTGGTAAGGTAACGACTCGCGTCAAACTTAATTACACAATCACCGCTTGCGTCGCTTACTTTTCCAACGCCGCATCTTTAGATAATTTAGAGAAACTGATTATGAGTATTCTTGGCGCTTTATCGGCGTCCAAGTATGAGTTATCGACAGTCGATCGGCCGTCAATAACAACAGTCGGAACGACAAACCTACTCGTTTCCGATATCCGCTTGAGCGTCCGCTACGAGCAAACCGCATAGGAGACCCAATGAGCACAACAATCATTACAGGGCGCGATGTGACCTTCACACTTGACACGAAGCCATATGACGCTCAAACAACCTCAGCGACACTTTCAGCTGAGACAATTATCGAGACCTATCAGACTCTTGATGGTCGCGCATATAAGTCCGTTGATAAGCAATGGACATTCACAATTGAACTCTTGCAAGACTGGGGCGCATCAGGCGCACACGGATCCTTGTTTGAGTCAATGTGGGCAAATGCAGAGACCGCACCTAATACGACTGTGGCAGTTTCCTTCACAGCGGTTTCGGGCGCGACCTTCTCATTCAACGTTTTGCCAATCTTCCCAAGCGCTGGTGGAGCTGCTCCAGGAGCACTCACCGACACTTGGACTTTGACAGTTGTTGGACAGCCGACAGAGTCGTTCAGCTAATAGATCGGAGCATCGGGAGCAATGAAACTATCAATCACAATTGAATATAACTCTGGCGAATTGGCGACTTATATCGCTCAACCGCCAGAGTGGGCAAAGTGGGAAAAGGCGACTGGACACACTATTACCAAGGCTCAAGACAATATAGGCATTTGGGACTTAATGTTCTTGGCTTATAACGCTTACAAGCGCGAAAGTGCTGGCAAGCCAGTAAAGAGTTTTGAAATATGGATGGAGACAGTAGCCGATATTAAGACAGGCAATGACGACCCAAAAGCCATCAGCCCGACAGCGTAAGGCGGCTATTAGTAATAGTCGCTCTTAAGACTGGCATACCAATGCAATATTGGGATGATTGGGACGATGTAGCGACGGCAGTCGAGCTGATTAAGGAGATGAACAAGGATGGCTGAGGAAGTAACAGCATTTGACCGCACCGAGTTGCGTCAGGTGTATAAAGCCTTCAACTTGTTGGGTGACGAAGCCAAAGCCGAGGCTCGGGAAACCTCTAATAATCTTGCCACTTATTTACAAAAGCAAATTGCCGTAACCGCTGCGAGTAGAATCAAAGGCCAAAAAGCAATTGATCGGATTGTCAGCGGATCTCGCGTTTCTAAGACAAGCACGACCGGCGAAATTCGTTATGGTTTTGCAAGTCAGCGATTTAGCGGCGGAGCGACAACTCAGAGACTCTGGGCTGGGTACGAATTTGGATCAAATAAGTGGAAACAATTCCCAGCTTATTCTGGTCGCCAAGGGCGCGGCTCTCGCGGCTGGTTTATTTATCCGACGTTACGCCAAGAACAGAAAAGCATTGTGGCACAATGGACAGCGGCATTTAATAAGATTCTAGATAAGTGGGGCATTAATGGCATCTGACACAAGATCCTTAACGCTTAAACTTCTAGCTGATACAGCCGATTTCCAGAAAAAATTAGAAGCTGGTTCTAAAGATATTGATTCTATCGGCGAACGCGCTGGCGCATTTGCTGTAAAAGCCGCCGCCGCTTTTGCTGCCGCTGGCGCTGCGATTGGAGCTTTTGCTGCAAGTGCTGTGAAAGCCGCCGCCGAAGATGAGGCCGCACAACTGAAATTAGCCCAAACCATTGCGGCTACAACTACTGCCACTAGCGCTCAAATTGCTGCCGTCGAGTTATATATAGAGAAAACTTCAGCTAGCGTCGGAGTCGTTGATGATGAATTGCGTCCGGCGTATAGCCGGTTAGTAAAATCCACTAACGATATTGAGGAAGCACAAAAGTTATTAAATCTTGCTCTTGATTTAAGCGCCGCAACTGGGAAACCCTTAGAGACAGTCACTAACGCTCTCGGTAAAGCATACGACGGCAACACTACCGCACTTGGCAAATTGGGCTTGGGTATTGACGCTGCAACTCTTAAAAGTCAGAGTTTCGATGAAACGTTTAACACACTCAATACAACTTTTGGAGATTTTGCGGAGAATTCAGCTCTAACGACTCAAAAGCAAATGGAGCGAGTCACTATCGCTTTAGGTGAAGCCAAGGAATCTATTGGCGCTGCCTTGTTGCCAGTAGTGCAAGAATTGACTACTTGGTTACTAGAAGACCTAGTCCCAGCGTTGGAAGCGTTTATCGCTGGCTTAACTGGTCAAGGTGGATTAGATAAATCATTGACTGCGTCTCAAAAGACAGCCGTCGAATGGGGCAAGAAGGTACGAGGTTTTATTGATTTAATTATCGATCTGCAAGATGAGTTACTTATCCTTGGAGCCGTTCTCGCTGGAATATTTGTCGCTAGCAAAATTGCCGCTGGTGTGACTGCAATTATCGCTCTTATTAATGGCTTGATTAAGGCTTATAACGCTTTGAAGGCCAGCGCTATCGTTGCCGGTGTCGCTAAGGCATTTGCGCTTAATCCTGTGGCTGGAGTTGCCGCCGTAGCAGTAGGCGCTGCGGTTATCGCTGGGGCAACTGCTCTTGCCAAAAATGGCGATGTCGATGAAGTAAAAGGCCCTAAGTCGCAAGAAGATTACAACGCTATCGCTGGCGTTCCTAAAGCATTTACAAGAGAACAAGCTGTAACTGCAATCGGAGGTAGAACGCCTAAAGGTACTACGGCTGGCGCTAAGGGCTCTACTGGTAAAGCCGCACCCGAAAAGAAGCCAGAAATGACGTTACTAGAACAAGTAGCTGAGGCCAACTTTATTAAAAACCTCCCACCCGGCGCCTTTGATCCGGGTCGGTTTAGACAAGCCGAAGAACGCAGCATTGTTATCAACGTCAATGCTCCGTCGGTGATTGATGAACAAGGTTTTAGCAATGCAGTCATTGATGCCCTTAATAACTCACAGCGACGCTCTGGCGCTGGCGGAAGCCAACTAATCGACTAATGACACTTTGGAATCCAGTCTATCGAGTCAAAGTTAATGGCTATACAGTTACTAATGCGACCTTAAGCGGCTTAACGATTACCTCTGGGCGAACTGATATTTACGCTCAACCTACTGCTGGATATTGCAACTTAAGCTTAATTGAGACTAATGAATCAAACGTTCCATATGAAATTAATGACCCATTATCGGTCGAGGTTCAAGATTCAAATGGCGATTGGGTAAGTTTATTTGGTGGCTTTGTCAGCGATTTATCAATTACAGTCCAAACTTCTGGATCAACAGCTCTAAGTCAGCGAGTCCAAATTGTCGGAGTTGGAGCATTAGCGCGCCTTGCTAGAAGCGTTTATATTGGCAATTTCAATCATCAATTTGACGGCGACCGAATCTATGAATTACTGAGCACAGTTCTTTTTGACAGTTGGGCCGAAGTCCCAGCCGGCGTCACTTGGGCCGATTATGATCCAGCGGTTACTTGGGCAAATGCGGAAAATAGTGGTCTTGGCGAAATAGACCAACCCGGAGATTATGAATTGCACTCTCAAGCTGGGTTAAACGATACTGTTTATAACTTGGCTGCCTCATATGCCACGTCAGCCCTCGGTTACTTATACGAAGACGCCCAAGGACGTATTGGCTATGCAGATTCCACTCATCGAGCTCAATATCTATCTGCTAACGGATACGTTGATTTAGATGGTAATCACGCAATTGGCCCAGCCTTAACCATTGCGAAACGCGCCGGTGATGTCAGAAATCAAATAACAATTGCTTATGGGGCTTCTGGTGGTAGCGAAGTGACGGATAGCGACCCAGCCTCTATTTCCCTTTTTGGATCACTCGGGGCCACAATAACAACGACATTACGGCAACAAGCCGACGCCGAAGCCCAAGCCGCTTTCTATTTACTCCTTCGCGCTTATCCCGAATTTGCTCTAAAGCAAATAAGTTTCCCAGTCGCCAGTCCCGAAATTGATGATGCAGACCGCGACGCTCTCTTGAATGTGTTTATGGGCCTTCCCTTAAATATCGCCAATTTGCCGACAAATATGCCAAACGGAGAATTTCAAGGTTTTGTAGAGGGTTGGACTTGGACGGCCAATCTAAACTCTTTAAGCTTGACTTTGAATATATCCCCAGTCTCTTATTCATTACAGGCTTTTGGGTGGGATGACGTCCCTTTGACCGAGACTTGGAATACTATTTCGCCAACTTTGAATTGGCTCAACGCTACAATAGTCGCCTAAAGGAGAAATAACTAATGGCTAATACGACAAATTTCGGCTGGGAGACGCCGGACGATACCGACCTCGTTAAGGATGGCGCTGCGGCAATTCGAACGCTGGGTAACTCAATCGATACTTCCTTAGTCGATCTTAAAGGTGGGACGACTGGTCAGGTGTTGGCCAAAGCATCAAATACAGATATGGATTTCAGCTGGGTCGTTCAAGATGATTCAAATGCGATTCAGAACGCAATTGTTGATGCTAAGGGTGATTTGATTTCGGCAACGGCCGCAGATACTCCTGCACGTCTAGCGGTCGGTACTAATGGACAAGTCTTGACGGCCGATAGTGCCGAATCAACTGGCCTCAAATGGACGACACTCGTTACCGGTTCATCGAATTGGACTTTGTTAAATGCTGGCGGAACGGCATTGACTGGCGCAACGACAATCACAGTTAGCAGTTTAGCCGCGAAAGAAATGCTAATTTTGGTTGATGGGGCTTCGGCAGGTTCAGGCGATCAATTATCAATAAGATTCAATTCCGATTCGGCTGCTAATTACACCCAATTTGGTTTATATATAAATCCGCAAAGCACCTATTCGAATACTTTAGTCGCTGGCGAATCGAGTTATTCAACCCTCACTAGAATTCAATTAGGCAATTTGGGAAATAACACGGCATCCACCTGCGATGGAGCTATTTTTGTAGATTTGACGGATAAGACTGGCAATCATTTCTACGATATGGTTTCTGGTGTAATTACCGGCGGCGGTTCAGATCCAAGGCATTATGTAACAAAAGGCTTATATGAGGGTTCGGCTGCTATAACAAGCGTTTCAATTATTTCTAGCGGTTCAAATTTCGATGCTGGCACAATTTATATTTGGGGGGCAAACTAATGAAAATAGTTGAAAAAATTGTAAATGCAAAAACAGGTGAAGAAAAAATTATTGAACGCGAAGCGACCGCAGAAGAACTATTAGAAGCGCAAGAAAATCGAGCAAAAGCGGAGGCGGAGGCAGCAGCGAAAGCCGAAGCACAATCAAAATTAGCAGCTTTATTAGATCGACTTGGCATAACCGAAGAAGAAGCGAAGTTACTCCTTGGCTAAATTGTGTAAAGCTGGCCAACAGTTAAGAGAGCAAATCGATGACTGCTACCCAGATAGAAGCCGTAAGTCCGATGGATGGGTCGGCGACGCTCGCCATAATGCGCGTAAGTCAGACCATAACCCTGATGGAGATGGCTGGGTATTCGCTATCGATGTCACAGCTGATCTCAATGCCCATCCAGAAGAAGCCCATAACCTTGTCGATGAAATTCGTAAGGCGGCAAAACGCGGTGAGCGACGCATCAAATATATCATTTTCGATGGCCGTATTAGCTCTCCTATTCTTGGCTGGAAGTGGCGCAAGTACCGAGGAGCCAATCCCCACAAGTCCCACTTTCATATCTCGTTTTCGCAAGTCGGTAAAACGGATGGCTCGTTCTTTAATATCCCGATGCTAGGAGGCACAAATGAAGGAACTAAAACTGATGGCAGGAAGCTGGGCGAAGACGTTCATAGCGACAGCGCTAGCGACCTATCTAGCGGTGGGTCTAGATGTCGATGCAATTGCAAATGCAGCTCTAGTATCAGTCTTGCCTAGCATCATTAACTGGCTTAACCCTAATTACGAGCGCTACGGCAAAATCCGGTAATGCCAGCCTCCGATCTAGCGGCAACTATTGCTTCGGTTCTCGGATCTATTGGCCTACTTATTGCCGGACTGAGATACATAATCAAACTTGAGAATCTGCCCATTGTGTCGCGCCTCGATAAAATGGAGAGTCAGTTAGAATTAGCACTCTCGGCGAAAGTGAGCAGAAGTGGCAGCAAGAAAGCAAGGTAGCAAGAAGACCAAGAAAGTGGCTAAACGTCGCAGAACGACCAAAGACGTCCCACTAACTCGCCTTGATTTCTGGGCTATTGCTGCTAATGAGGTTTATATGGCTTGCCGCCGCGCTGGAATGGATGAGGGGACTGCCCTCGCCTTCGCTATGGATCGCAGCTCGTATCCTGATTGGATAGTCGATAATGGAAACCCAATGTTCAAGCCTTGGGACGAAGACGAGGACGACGACTAATTTACCTGCGAGAGGTCGAATTATTTGAGGCACTCAAGGCCATCTATCCGGACTTGACGCCGCTATCAGCGACCGACCGAGCCGACGGCATTACTAACGATTCCTATATTGAAATGAAGTGCCGACGCACCCATTACGACACTCTAATAATCGAGAAGAAGAAGTGGGATTACTTGGCCGATATAAGGGCTAGGACAGGGGCTAGGACGCTTTATATCAACGCGACGCCTAAAGGTGTATATCAGTTCGACTTAGGGGCTATAGAGGCCCCTGAATGGCATTGGAAGGCCTTGCCAGATAAGACTGACTTCGCCAATGCTGGCAAGGTTGAGAAGCTCTGCGCCTTCCTGCCTATCCGACTCGCCGAGCTATTACTTGTATAAATCCATTTAGGTAATTACATTTATCCCACTAAATCCATTTAGAGGATTTGGAAGGGAGAATAAGTGATAAATAATCCGCAAGTAATTCGATTTGATTCTACTTCGGGTG
>Ga0315904_10010629_pt1 | contig 11867 bp, 27 predicted proteins | sample LakEriMetagenome_6_FD_203529 | JGI IMG/M metagenome (GOLD analysis project Ga0315904, IMG submission 203529) | Freshwater fungal communities from buoy surface, Lake Erie, Ohio, United States - Buoy 12 MA120 | ecosystem: Environmental > Aquatic > Freshwater > Lake | place: USA: Lake Erie, Ohio...
GATTCGAGACGATCAGCAAGGTGCTGCGCGAGCAGGCATGGGATCAAGTGCCGAAGGCCATGGAGTTGTACAGGAACCCTGGCAGCAACGTCGAGGCAGGCCTGCTCCGCCGCCGCAAAGCAGAAGGCGAGCTGTGGGGTGACCATCGGCCAAAGGTGCAGCAGGAACCTGCCAGGTTGACGCCCGACTCATCGTTCAGCGCACGCATCACACCCCACATCCGCCTGGGTGAGTTTGCGCTCGATCAGGAGGCGCGGCGATTCCGGCATCAATATCAGGTGAACACTGCAGCAGAGCTGGCGGCGTTCCTCGAGCGGGTGCGGCAACGGTTTGGCGGCAAGAGCATCATCCTCACCAGCGGCTATAGGCCGGCAGCGATCAATGCGTCGGTGGGCGGTGCCACCAACAGCGAGCACCTCTACTCAGCACCTGGCGTTGGTGCAGTCGACTTCGTGATCGATGGCGCCGATATGAAAGCTGTCGAGAAGTGGTGCGATGAGAACTGGCCGTACAGTCTCGGCTACGCTGCACCGGCCTTCATCCATCTCGGTCGGCGCGCTGATGGCAAGCGCCGCCGCTGGGATTACGCCTGATGCTCCTACCTGATCATGAGATCTGCCGCCTGTGCAAGCAGGAGGCGATGGTGACGCCCTACAACGACGATCACCTGAACCCAGCCAGCTTGGACGTGACGCTGGGCGATCGGATCATGATCGAGGTGGCCGGTCATCCTGAGCTGCAGATCCTTGGCATCACTGGCCACACGCAGGAGGATCCGTTCTGGATTCAGCCGGGGGAGTGGTTCCTGGCGGAGACCAGGGAGATCTTCAACCTGCCCGATCACGTCGGCGCGCAGTTCGTTCTTAAGTCAAGTCGCGCACGCGAAGGCTGGGATCACGCTGAGGCCGGATGGTGTGATCCCGGTTGGTATGGCAGCAGGCTGACCATGGAGCTGAAGAATGGCCGCCGGATGCATCCACTGCCGATCTGGCCTGGCCTACGCATCGGGCAGATGAAGTTTCTGCTGGTGAGCGGTCGCCCAGACCGAAGCTATGCCGCCACAGGGCGCTACAACGCCGATCTCGGCGTCACGGGCAGCAAGGGCTAGCGCGCCATCGGGTGCTGCAGCGGCGCCATCCGTAGCCGGTGGATGTTGCCGGGTGCTTCAGCCGGATCATCCAGCGGGATCATCGTGTAATCGTCGCAGCCGTGCTGCTCCGCGAAGGTGGTGGCAGCGATGTGAGTGGTGAACGGCCCGATGTGCCAGGGACCGATGCGGAGGGCGTAGGTCATTTCAGGGATGGGTTGCGTTCGGCAGCGGTAAGGCTGGGGTGGTCGTCGTCATCCTCGGGCAAATCGTCGTCTTCGGTGCTTGCCCAGCGCGCTAGAACGTGGCGCGCAGCCAATCGAAAAGACTCGCGGCTCATTTCATCAATGCAGTCGCCAGGGTAGGAGTATTCCTTGAAAACAGCATCAAGCTCTCGGTCGGTTGGTTCGTAGTAGTTCATTGCCAGCAGGAAAAAGATGAGGGCCGCCGGAGCGGCCCGGTAGGGCTCAGACGGTTTGCCAGCCTTGCTTCACCAGTGAGCGGTAGCAGTTGCGGGCGTTGCCGGTGAAGTGCTTGCGGGTGCAGGCTTTGTACCAGGCCTGCTCATTGATGCTGTAGCCCCAAGTGGTGATGATGACGTGCTCGGCGCCGGCAGGGGTGAAGGAGGCGCGCTTTTCGAGCTTGGCGTTTTCGAGGGTAAAGGTCATTGCCCGGTGGGTGGCTGTCGATGTGTGAACTGTACCCCACCGACAGGGCACAGTGCCCCGGATGCAGGGCACGTTCACAAACCGTCACATCTGCCGATCCCGTCTCACCCGCTACCGTTTAACCAGCCGGGGCTGCCGCCCATGCGGGCGTTCATCGTGGAGATCACCGCCAAGGTGCTGGTGCGCTCCGAAACCGATCCCGACGAGCTGCCGGCTGACATTTACTCCCAGATCGCTGAGTTCCTGCCAAGCGACGAGGACATTCTCGACCTCGAGGTCTACGCCGTACCCTTGCCGGTCGATCTCAGTGGATCAGCACCACATTGATGAGACGCGCCTGGTCACACGGCGCTCCGCCCGTGATCAGATCCACCTCCGCTGGGGGTACAGGTGCGCCTACTGCAACGATCCCCTCGGCCGCAGCCCCACCCTCGATCACGTCATCCCTAAGGTCCACGGCGGCCTGACGGTCCGCGAGAACCTGGTCTCCTGCTGCCTGATGTGCAACAGCCAGAAAGGCCACAAGCCATGGGTCGACTGGTATCGCGCTCAACCGTTTTGGTCGGCGCTCGGTGAATGGGCGATCGTGCAGTGGATCACCAGCCACTCAGAACATCGTCAACCAGATGGTGGCGAGCAACATGCCGCCTAGCCAAGTCATCCCGAACACGACCACCGGCGGAACCTTCATGGCCGCAGCATCTGATTGAGGTAGATCTCCGCTTGAAAGAAGTCCGAGCTATACCGGCACACGCCACCGACGCAGCTCCGGTAATACACCTCACCCTTCTCCGCTGGAAGCAGAGTCTCGATATAACCGCCGTCGCGATCATCCCGGCTGATCACTTCAGGTCCGAACATTGCCGTGCCTCCTCTCGGTGAATCCATGTTTTAAGGTCCGCCACATAGTCGCGCAGCACCTGCGCCTGCTGGAGGTGCCATCCATCGCCCGATGCAAACCACAGGCGGTTATGCCGGTCGATTGCCTGCAGTGATTGATGGATGAGCACATTCCAAGGCTCACGGATTGGCGTGTTGAACTCACGCTTGGACACGGCGACCTGGCGGCCTCTGTCAGTCTGCCGCCGGTAATGCCCGCAGGAAGAAGTCACAGCTCGCGGCGTAGCGCCCGCCACTTCGCTTGCTCTCAGGCAGCAGCAGATCGCAACGCTGCGTGCTCATCTCCCACTGGATGCAGTCCCAGCACATCACGCTGGCGGTCTCCGGCCTGATGCTGGCCACCGCTGCCTGGAAGACAGCCTCAGCGCGCAACAGCGCATCCGGCAGATGGACGGTGCCGGTATCCACCTCGACTTGGTGCTCAGCCTTCGGACCGAGCATCACGCGCGCGTGCCAGCTCCGATCAGTGCGGTCGCACACCAGCAATAATCGGCCGGCGTGCAACCTGATCATTCATCCTCTCCGTAGCTCGGCTGGTGATACAGCCGCTCGAGCTGCATCGACAGCGGCTCATCAGCCTGCGTAATGTCAATGGGATCAGTCTGATCTCGGACGATGAAGACCATCCGGGAGCTATGTCGCTTGATCACCAGCAGGCCAATGCGCTCGCTGCGGCAGAGGATCTGCAGCGCTTGCCGCTCAAGCCAGTTCAGGCGGAGATGTTCGAGCATGACTCCATCTTGGCAATGAGTCGATTCAGATACCACTCCGCTTTACGGGCATCCTCGAGCGCGTTGCCCTTGAGCCACATGCGGATCATGTACTTGAGCGCCTGCCCCTGCAGGTATGCCGGGACCATGTGCGGTGCATCGGCGATCACCGACTCGATGAAGTCGATGGCCTCGATGGTGCCCGCCTGATAGTGCGGGGGGTGGTTCACGAGGTCGCTTGCTGTTCTGCGTTTTTCCATTTCTTGCGGGTGATAATGTCGTAGACGTGGGTGCTGGTGATGCCGTAGATGGCCGCCAGCTGTTTGATTGTCCAGCCGCTGGCGTACAGCTTGCGAATGTCGATGGCGTTCTGCGGCGTCAATACAGCGTTGCCGGGCACATGGCCTGGCCTGAAGCTGGTGCTGGTCGGCGCCTTCACCGCCACTTCTCACCCATCAGCACCTGGCGGCACACCTCAATGGCCTGCTGCGCCTGCTTCTGCGTCATCACCGATTCGGTCTCATCCATCGCCTTCACCACTCGGTCGAGCAGTGTGCCGTAGTCCGTGTCACGGAAGTTTGCGGCAATGTCGAGCGCAAACTCCTCCCACAGGCCGGTGAGGGTGCCACGCAGTGGATGGCCATACGGCAACTCCTGACGGCCACTGCGTTGATACAGCGCCTCCATCATGTCGGCGCGCTGCTGGTCGAGTTGCGTGGTGGTCATTCGTCGAGGTACTTGCGAAGGTGGAGCAGTTCAGCACAGAGCTGTTCGCGGTTCTTGATGCCGCAAGTGTTGTGCAACTGATCGATGCGGATGTCGATCAGCAGGCGGAGGCGATCACGTTCTGATGCCTGGCCAGCTTTGAAGGTGTTGCTGCCTTCGAGCAGGCTATAGAGACGAGCACGGGCAGCATCGTTCATCGGCTCTGCAGGGCGATCTGAATAGCAGCTTGGAAGTAGCCGGCCATCTTCATCCGGCGATATTCGCCACTGGCCTCCTCCGATTGTTTGTCCTCGATAAGGTCGTAGTTGTGCCTGGCTTCTTGGAGTGCGGCCAGCGTTTCGATGTTGAGCATGTCCAGTTCAGATCGGCTGAGATCATTCACCTTGTCCAAGTGGATGACTTTCGCGAGGATGAACGAACGATGGAAGGGAACAATGGATTGGTCTGGGGTCATGATGCAACTTCGATTTCAGCGGATGGCCAGCGGTTCTGGGCGTAGCGGATCGCAGCACCGACGTTCTCGGCGCGAGTGATCCAGAGCATCGGCCGAGCGCCGCTGGGATAAATTAGGAGGCGATACTCCTTAGTGCGGGCACCATTGCGTGGCCTGCTGATGCCCTCGCCGTAGACGCCCTGATCCTCGGGATCGGTGCGCCATTGGAAGGCGATCAGTGAGTTAGAGGTAGACATTCGGATCGGTGACAGATTCAGGATTGAGCCATTCGATCTGGTTCCACCAAGGGAGCCATGTATCGGCGGCGATCAGCTTGGCCTCCGTCAGGCTGTGCGCCAGTACGCACTCAACGACGTTGGCGGACTTGATCGTGAAGTAAAAGCGGCGGGGGGTCACTTGCGCACCTCGATGTAGGACTGCGTGCCGGAGTGCGTAGCGCCTGCTTGGTTGCCAGCCTCGATGCCGATCATGGCGAAAACGGCAGCGACGACCAGAAGGCAGATGACGTTGTTGATGCGGTTGATCATTGGATTGAAGAACAGTGGCCTGGTGGCCGTGGGTCAATAATGCCGTGCCCCGTCGGCGGTGCACAGCGCCCTGTGACAGTTCTTCACACGGCCTCAGCGCCCACTGCCAGCTCAACCGGCACCCGCAGTTCTGGCTTGCTCTGCCCCTTGACGCGCCGCCCCCAGCCGACCACCGCCGGGCTGACAGGTAGCTCGACCGTGAACCACACATGGCCGCAGGCATTGCAGCCCCGCTTACGCACCGTCACCTCGGCGTCGCGGTTGTTCGTTGCCATTGCCTTGATGTCACCACTGGAGCACCTGGGGCACTGCATTGCTATCGTGAGATGTACCCCACTGGTCTAGCACAATGCAGTTCGGTGAGTGGATGGCCGTCACCCTTTCGGCAGAGCAGCAGTTCGAGATCGAAAAACATGCCCGCGCTCTGCTCAACAGCAAAGACGCGGGCACCATGGCCGTTGCTCTCTATAAGCAGGCCTGCTACCAGCAACAACTGCTGCAGCAGGCCGTGAACGAGATCGCGCGGCTCGAATGTAAACTGATGGGGCGTTAGAACATGTCGTCGCTCACGTCGACCACCACGCCATCAGTGGCCGCGGCCAGCTTCTGCGCAGCATCACCGGGATCCACCCAGTCGCGCGGCGGCTGTGCCACGGCGCTTACATAGGCCAATCCCTTCTGGCTGGTCTTCTTCCAGCCGCTGATCGGCACCTGGACGCTGCCGTACTGGTCGGGCGTCTGGCTCATCACAAAGCGGCAGAAGGCATCCAGCTCCTCCACTTTGATGTTCATCATCCCGCTGAAGTCCACCTTGCTTTCAGGCTTGGTCGACTTAAAGATGCTCAGGTTCAGCTTGAAGCTCATGGTTGTTCGTTGGTAATGGTGTTGGCCTGTTCGTATTGCTCCACCCCGGCCAATGGGTAGAGCACGAAGCCTGGCGTGCGGAAATACGCCGGACCTTTGCCTGCCTTGCGCCAGCGCATCAGCGTGTCGGGGTGCAACCCCCATCGCTGTGCAAGCTGGGTGGCAGTCAGGTACTCAGAAGAGTTCATCGCTCTCAGGCTCCGGTGTAGGTGCCGGCTCGGGGATGGCGGCGTTGAGATCAGCGACCTGATCGCTCACGGTCACCGGCTCAATGTCGACCACCTCCTCCTGGCTCTGCATCCCGAGCAGGAGATCACTGGCATAGAGGCGACCCCAGAACGCTGCGGCGCGATAGCGGATCATCAGCTCGGGCATCGTTTGCCACTTGCTGCCCGCCTTGGTCGCCCAACCTTCCTTCTTCGCCATCGCCATCGTGATGGTTGGTCCCTTCAGCTCCTGCCCGCTGGCGAGATCCTTGGCGATCGCGTAGCAGGCCAGGCTGTCGCCGCTGCCGCTCAATTCGAACCGCAGCGGACTGAATCGGCCGCAGCCGTTCACCATCGCGATGATGAAACTGCTGCTCCACGATGGGCGGCCATGAATTACATGGAGGTGCTGCATCGCCAAGAAGGGCGAGATGCCCATCCGATTGGCGATCTCAAGCGCGACCAGGCAGTTGGCGAACCCCTGCTGGCCTTGAAATTGCGGCGGGATCAGCGTGCTGCTGGCTAAGGCCTTGGCAATACGCTGGGCGTCCTCGAACTGTTGAATCCCCGAGAAGACGGAGCCAGTTGGGTGGGTGGTGGTGAGTGCTGTGGATTCCATCAATACATCTCGATCTCGGTGGTCTGTGTAGCGGCCTCGCCGATCATCCATGACGGCAGGCTGATCGGTTCGATCCGATCGCTGTAGGCAGGCCAGCGGCCATTGGATTTGCACTCGGCCAGTGTCTGCAGATCGCGCATGGCGGTCTGATAGCCGCGCTCGATCATCTGCTCATCAGCGGCATAGACACCAACCGCGAACGGTGGCTTCTTCTCTACTGCGATAAAGATGAACCCAGAGGGGCGCTTCCCATAGGCGGCCTCAATGCCCGCCATGTACCAGCCGGCTTGAACGTGATACCGCCACTTCGCGATGCTGCGGCGGAACTCCCGCGGACTGGCATCTTCGGTGGTCTTGAGATCCACCACGATGCCGCCATCCTCGGTGATCCAGTCCGGCCGGCACTTGCACTGCAATCCGGTGGTCGGCTCCGTCCACATGTGCGTGGTCTCGGCCTCGCCGGCTATACCAAGCAGCAATGCAGCAGCCGGATGGCCGAGCACTGCTCTGCCCATGTGCATCACCAGATCGGCATCCTCTCGGCTCAGCACTGTGCGGCCGTTGGCCTCAGCCTCGAACGCTGCCCATGCCTCCTTGCCGGCCTTGGTACGGCGGTCAAGGCCATCGGGGGCGACAATGTAGTCGGTATCCCATTTGTGCAGTTCGAGCACATGGGTGTGAACTGCGCTGCCGATGCGCATCGCTGGCGTCGGCTCGGGAATGACGCGCTTCGGGTCGATGTAGCGCGCCCAGTAGTGCAAGGGTGATCGCGCGATGAGATCCAAGTGCGACTTTGAGATCGCAGGATGCGCGTGATAGTCGGCGTTCTCCATAGGGTGTGGCGACTTGCGCGATCCTATAGCCTGATGCGGTCAAGTGCAACCCCATGCAGCTCCGCACTTATCAGCAGCGCGCCATCGACGATCTGCGCAATGCCTACCGCTTTGGCTATCGGGCGCCACTGCTATGCCTACCGACCGGCGGCGGGAAGACCATCATCTTCACCGCCATCGCGCAGGCCTCAGCCGCTCGAGGCCGCCGTGTGCTGATCTTGGTGCATCGCCGTGAGCTACTCCGCCAGGCCAGCGACAAGCTGCGATGGGCAGGCCTTGAACATGGCCTGATCGCTGCAGGCATCGAGCCATCTGAGGCGCCCGTGCAGGTGGCCTCAGTCCAGACCATCGCGCGCCGCCTGTCAGCCATTGACTGGCAGCCGGACCTGATCATCATCGACGAAGCGCATCACGCCACTGCAGGCCAGTGGGAGCGCATCCTGCAACATTGGCCAGCCGCCTACCGCCTAGGTGTCACCGCCACGCCATGCCGCCTCGATGGCCGCGGCCTCCGCAGTGCGTTCGATCACTTAGTCCTCGGTCCATCAGTTGCTGAGCTGATAGACGCTGGCTACCTCAGCAATTCCCGCATCTACGCGCCACCACTGGTGGCCGATCTATCCGGCATCCGTACCCGAGCCGGCGACTATGCCAACGATCAGGCCGCGGCGGCCATGGATCGCCCAACCGTCACAGGTGATGCCATTGCGCACTACCAGCGGCTCGCTGCAGGCCAGCAGGCGATCGCGTTCTGCTGCAATATCGCCCACGCCAAATCCGTTTGCGCTGCGTTTCTGGCCGCAAGCATCCGCGCGGTACTACTCCTTGGTACCACTACCGACCGCGATCAGGTCGTTGCAGACTTTGGCGCCGGCTTGGTGCAGATATTGGTGACCGTCGATGTTGTCTCCGAAGGCTTTGATGTGCCCGCTGCCAGCGTTGCCATCCTGCTGCGCCCCACCAAGTCCCTTGGCCTCTACCTACAGCAGGTCGGGCGCGTACTCCGCCCAGCCCCTGGCAAGCAGGCTGCGCTCATCCTCGATCACGTCGGCAATGTCACCCGACACGGCTTCCCAGATGATGCCCGTGACTGGACGCTCGACGATGGCATCAAGCGCACCGCAGGCACAGCAGCGCCATCAGTGCGCACATGCCCCGAGTGCTACGCCGCTTTCAAGCCGCAACCGATCTGTCCCGTTTGTGGCGCTAATTGCGCACCGATCACTAACCGCAAGATCCGCCAGCTAGCAGGTGAACTGCAGGAGCTGAAGCGGAGCGAGATGCGGCAAGCACGCCGCAAGCAGGGCACCGCTCGCACCCTCGAGCAGCTTCTCGCCTTGGCCAATGAGCGCGGCTACAGTCCCGGCTGGGCGTACCGGATCTTCCACGCGCGTGGCAAACGCTGAGACCGACATTCAGCAGCGCATCCGCTTGGCAGTTGGCACCCGATCCGATCTCCGCCTGTTCCGCAACAACACCGGCACCCTGCCCGATCCACGCACTGGTCGACCTGTGCAATTCGGCCTGGCGCGCGGCTCCGCAGACCTGATCGGCTGGCGCACCGTCACCATCACCCCCGAGATGGTCGGGCAGCATATTGCAGTCTTTACCAGCATCGAAGTGAAGACCACCACAGGCCATCTCACTCCAGCGCAGCAAGCCTGGATGGGCACCGTCCGCACAGCCGGTGGCATCGCTGGCGTGGCGCGCTCAGTTCGAGACGCAGAAGAAATCTTGGGATAGCTTGCCAACCTTGCTAACCTCAAGCAGTATCTAACGGCCTTGAATCCGTCAGTTGTCATCCCTGCTCGATCAGCTAGCCGCACTCCCCGATCACTGGGGGTTCGTTGCAGTTGGCCACGGCAAGCGCCCCTACCAATCCGAGTGGCAGAAGAACCCCCTCACCAAGCAGCAGCTCACCGTTGAGATCGACGCCGGCCGCGCAGTTGCTATCGGCGTCATCGCCGGTCCCCAGTCCGGTGGCCTGCTATTCGTTGATCACGATGGCATCAGCGCCGGCGAGATCCTCGACAAGCTCGGCGTTCCCCTGCGCGATCTGCCCAAATCCTGGGCAGTCACCTCAGGCCGTGATGGTCGCCTGCAGATCATCTACCAAGTCCCGGAACAGTACTGGTCTGGCATCCGTACCCGGAAATTTAAGACCGGCAAATCTGATGAGGAGGGCAAGCCTGAGCAGCTTGAACTGCGCTGGACCGGCTGCCAGTCCGTTGTCGCTGGCGTCCACCCAACCACTGGCGCGTATCGCTGGCTGAAGGGTCGTGAACCTAGTGACCTGCCCCTCGCGGAGGCACCCATTGCGCTAATCGAGCAGATGTTGCCGCAGGAGCCTCCTGCGCCGCAGCCATTGCTGCCCGTACCCCCGCTCCGTCAATCAGATCGCACCGATGAAGACTGGGCACGCATCTGGCTCGATGCGCTCAGCTCCTCCCGTGCGGACGATTACGACTACTGGATCGAGGTTGGTCAATGCCTCCACAGCGTTGGCGAGCACATGCTGGCCGACTGGGAGGCCTGGTCTCGGCAATCAGCGAAATGGGAGGCTGGCACTTGCGAACGCCATTGGCGCAGCTTCACCGCAGACGGCAAGCGTGATATTCGCCATCTGTGCAACCTCGCCAAGGAAGACGGCTGGCAACCGAAGCAGCGTCAGCTGCCCCCAGTGCAGTCCAGCAAGCCAAGCGCACCAGGACAGCAGAACGACGCTGCGCCCATTGCTGACAAGCCGCAGAAGCTGGAGGCCAAGGAGCTACTAAACATGCTCCGCCATCCCGGCAAGGATGGCCTGCCACGCTTTCGCTACAACATCTTCACCCAGCAGATCGAGATCCACGGTGATGTAGCCGAAGGTGTTGAACGTTTCTACCTGCAACTCGCGCAAGAGGGCTACAAGGTCTCCAAGGAGATGGCACTCGACTGCCTCGTGGAGGTAGCGCGCGAGAACCCATACGACCCCGTGAAGCTCTACCTCGAGCACGTTGCAGCAGAGGTGCCCCCCACCTACATCGATCGCCTTGCATCGACCTATCTCAGACCTGTCGATGCCGATCTGAAGGAGCCGACGCTCTACGACATGATGCTCAAGAAGACGCTGATCGGTGCAGTCCGGCGCATCTTCGAACCTGGCTGCAAGCACGACTATGCCTGTGTGCTGATGGGTGATCAGGGCGCCCGCAAGTCATCGTTCTGGGCAGCGCTCGGTGGTCCCTTTTTCTCCGATGCGCTCCGCGACATCAGCTCCAAGGATGACCTGATGGTCCTCCATCGCTCCTGGATCATGGAGTGGGCAGAACTGGATCACATCACCAGCAAGAAACACGCCGGTCAGGTGAAGGCCTTCCTCAGCCAGTCCACCGACATGTTCCGCGTGCCCTACGGCAAGGCCACTGAGGCCTTCCCCAGGCGCTCGATCATTGTCGGCTCCACCAACCGCGAAAGCGGCTTTCTCGTCGATGAAACAGGCAACCGCCGCTTCTGGGTGATCCCTGTTACCTGCACCATCAGCAAACCCATCGATGTGCCAAATCTGCTGCTCGAGCGCGATTCGATCTGGTCCGCCGCAGTCGCCGCCTACTTGGCCGGTGAGGCCAATGAGCTGGCCGTTGAGCACCAGGCTGCCGTCGAGGCCGAGAACATCAGCTATCTGGTCGAGTCGCCATGGTCGGCACCCATCCAGAAATGGCTGACCGTCAACCTCGGCAGAGCCATCACCAGCGAGGTGCTGCTCAACGAGGCGATCCTCAAACCAGTCGAGCGGCAAACCAGATCTGACCAGATGCAGGTTGCGACCATCTTGAGAGACCTGGGATACCGAAAGCGGCGGCAGACCATTGATGGCGCTCAGAAGTGGGTGTTCTTCCAACCTGCTGAGCAGAGGTAGGCAAGGGCAAATCCGCTGCGCTGCATGGCTTCTTCCTATCTTTCTAACCTTCTATCCTTTATAAAAGAATATATAATATAAGAGTAGGGGAGGGGGGGGAGGGGTATTTCCTAGCTCCTAAGACAAAGGTCGGCAGGTCAGCAGGTCGGCAAGGCCGTGGATGGCGCCAAACTGGGTGCATGACCACCATCCGCCTGGACATCAAGTCGGAGCTGCCCACCGCCATCCGGTGGACCGACACCATGACGAAGCAGCTTCCGTTCGCCATCAGCCAGGCGCTCAACAGCGTCGGCTTCGATGGCAGGACAGCCCTTGGTGGTGCCTCGCGTCAATACTTCAACCAGCCCACCAAGTTCATCGAGAACGCTTGGTTGG
>Ga0315904_10010632_pt1 | contig 11867 bp, 9 predicted proteins | sample LakEriMetagenome_6_FD_203529 | JGI IMG/M metagenome (GOLD analysis project Ga0315904, IMG submission 203529) | Freshwater fungal communities from buoy surface, Lake Erie, Ohio, United States - Buoy 12 MA120 | ecosystem: Environmental > Aquatic > Freshwater > Lake | place: USA: Lake Erie, Ohio...
GTTTCGCCATTCGAACCGCTGCTGCGTGTGCCAAGCCGGATCGTGTTGGGCCACAACCCCACCTACGAGGGCTGTGAGTCCGCAAAGCATTGCGATGTGCTGCATGGCATCAGGGAGTTACCGGTACCGTCAACGTGTCAAGAGCAGGGCCGGCGGCTGTCGTCAGGGTGCCACAAAACCGGACCATACCGTCCGGTTGCTGCGCGTGGATGGACCAAACCCGGGGCATGCCCTCCGACGCGGCGGTCACCACATCGGGCCAGATCAGCTCCGCCCGTGCAGGTTCTTCGGGGTCAAACCACGCTTCTGCATGCGCCGCTACCCCCGTGGTCCAGGCCTCCGCAGGGTCCGGTGTGGACGTCCATTCTGGAAAGACAAAGAACCGAGCGGGTGGATTCCACAGCCCGGGTATCCGGCTGAGGCGGAAGCGGTACCAGGTCGGCGTGGCTGCGGAGACCTGCCATCCTGCAGCTTCCGGCGCGATGAGGGCCTGCCGCGTTGCGGGCAACCACCCGGCATCCGGGTGAAAGGCCGCTGCTTCGACGGCCACGGGGAGGCCCGTTCTCGGCCATGTCACCTCGCCGTCTGTCCCCACACGGAGGGTGTCCGACAAGGCTTCGTAGGGCGAGCCGCTGCCCCATGTGCCGTTCGAAGGCCGTTCCCCCAGGACGCGCACCCAGCCGGAGTCCACGGGGCTGCCGTCGGACCAGCACAAGGAAATGCGGTGGGTGTCGGGCAACGGAACTTCCGGTGCACACCCGCAGACAGCGCACGCTGCCCACCAGCGAAAGAGGTGTTTCATGCCGCGAAGCACGCACCGCTTTGCAGGGCTTGAACGCGGAGTTTGTGCCCGTACGGGGCCGCTTTGTCAGCGTCAGAAACAGGGCTTATCGAAACGCTGAAATCGCCCGGTCCAGCACGGCGGCGAGGGCTTGGGCTTCCCGTGCATCGAGTTGCAACGCCAGAGGAACGGTTCGGCCCCGGTACCGCAGGCGCAGGGATTCGCCCCCGATGATCCACGGTTCAATGTCCAGGACGTCGAGAAACTTCCGCGGATCGCGCTTGACCACTTCGAGGCGGCTGACATCCTGCAGGTCGAATGCATGCGCACGGCCCCATGTGCCCCAAGCCCGCTTGTAGGTGAGCTCCCCGGAGCGGATCCGAAGCGTTTCCCGTCCGATGCGCCGCCACACAAGCACCTTCCCGACGCGGACCGCAAAAAAGGCCCAAAACGCGAGGCAGATGACCAAGAACATGCGTTCATCTGAAGTCGCGGCGGTGGCCGTCCCGTAGGCCATTCCAGCCCCAGCGAGCCACCACCCCGCGTACCACACCGCAAGCATGAGAAAGGTCCTGGCCGGCACCTCTTGGGTGATGACGACCGTCAGCGCATCGGGGTGCTGCATCCAGGTCGTGCGGGTGCCGATGCTGCTGGGCTCAGCGGTTTCCGAGCGCTTCATCGTAGGCAGCGAGGTAGGAGGGGAGGACGCGGTCGATGCGGAATTCGTCGGCCCGTTCTCGGGCTTGCAGGCGGAATTTGGCCAACTGCTTGGGTTCAAGCAAGCGCAACGCGTGCGCAGCCATGCCCTTGTAATCTCCTACTTCGCTGAGGAGTCCAGACACGCCGTGGCGAATGACTTCAGGCAAGCCGCCTGCATGGGTAGCGAGCACCGGGACGCCGGCTGCCATCGCTTCGAGTGCTGCGAGACCGAAGCTTTCGGATTCCGACGGCAAGACGAATACATCGCTGACTTTCAATGCTTCTACGGGGTTTTTCACCTTGCCGAGGCAGATGACGTCTGCGTCTACGCCGAGGGAACGGGCGAGGTGCTCTGCGGCGGGTCGCTCCGGCCCGTCTCCGACGAGGAGAAGTTTGGCCGGGCGCACCTGGCGCACCTCGGCGAACATGCGCACGGCATCGCACACGCGCTTCACCGGCCGGAAGTTCGAAATGTGCGTAAGGATGGGCTCTCCGTGGGGTGCGATGGTCGCCCGGAATTCTTCGTTCGCCGGACCTTCCATGTGGTCCGGATGGAAAAAGTTGGGCACCACCCGAATTTCACGGTTGACTCCGAACAACTTGAAGGTGTCGGACCGCAGGCTTTGGGACACGGCGGTCACGGAATCGGACGCATTGATGGCGTAGGAAATGACCGGCTCGAAGGCGGGGTCACGGCCGAGCAGCGTGATGTCTGTCCCGTGCAGGGTGGTCACCACGGGCAAACGAATGCCCTCGATGGCGAGGATGGTCCGCGCCATGATGGCCGCGCTTGCGTGCGGGATGGCATAATGTACGTGCACGAGATCGAGGTGGCGATTCCGCGCTACTTCCACGATTTTGCTGGTCAACACCAGCTCATAGGGGGGGTAGTCGAACAGCGGATAATCGGACACATTCACCTCGTGGTAGAACACGTTCGCGCGGAAACTCCCGAGCCGCGCCGGCATGTCGTAGGTGATGAAGTGGATTTCGTGGCCCTCAGCCGCCAAGGCCTTCCCCAGTTCTGTCGCCACAACCCCGGAGCCTCCGAAGGTGGGGTAGCACACCATGCCGATGCGCATCATGCGGCGCGCCCGAGGAGGGTTTCGTACACGATCCGCTGCACTTCCGTGCGCACGTTCAATTCGGCGAGCTTGCGGTTCGAGGCATCGGGATAGACCCGGTTGCTGAGGAACACGAACACCAGGTCGTGTTCGGGGTCGGCCCATGCGCAGGTACCTGTAAACCCTTGGTGACCGAAGGTGCGTGGCGATGCTTGGGGGCAGGTGGGACCTTCGATCCCGGGAGCAGTGGGCCGGTCAAATCCGGAAGCCTTCCGGTTTGCGGGGAATTCTTTGACGGGTGCGGTCCAAGCCGCCACCGTTTCCGGAGCAAACACCTGCACGCCGGCGTATTGGCCGCCGTTGCAGAGCATGGTCATCAACCGAGCCAGGTCGACGGCGTCGCTGAATAGGCCGGCGTGCCCCGCTACTCCTCCGATGAGTGCGGCACCGGGGTCGTGCACATGTCCGCGAAGCAATTGCTTGCGGAACGTTTGTTCGTCTTCCGTAGGCGCGATCCGAGCCGATGCAAACCGTTCGAGCGGCCGGTAGCCCATCGTGGGCAATCCGAGCGGGTCGTACACCGACGCTTGCAGGGTGGCGTCGAGGGACGTTTGGGTACGTTCTTCGACGATGCGCTGCATCAGGTAATACCCTAAATCGCTGTATTTCAGAGTTCCTACGGGGGAGATGGGCGTGGCTGCGATGCGCCGAATGACCGAATCCTGCCAAGTTGCCGCCGCATAGATCCCCTCTGCCACTTGGCGCGGATGTGCAGCGTCGCGGACCGGGGAAAAGGCCCCGGGAACACGCTCCGCATCTGCGGCAAACGGCAGGAAGGGAGGGAGTCCCGATTGATGCGCCAGCAGGTCTTGCAAGGTGCGTGTACCCAGCTCACTTTGAGCGATTTCCGGAAGCAACGTAGCCAGCCGGTTGCTCCGATGCAGGGCGCCGCTCTCCTCTAACTTCATAAGCGCCAGGGTGGTCGAGGCGATTTTCGTGATGCTGGCCAAATCGTACACGGTCTCCTCGGTCACCGGTGCCTTCCCATCCAGCGTGCCGTACGCCCCATCGAGCACGATGCGGCCTTTGTGCGCCACCACCACCCGGCAACCCGGCATGGCCCCTGCCGCAATGGCGCCGTGGACCAAATCGGCTACGCGGTCGGCACCGGACCACGGTTCTGGCAGCCAGCCCAGCCGTTCCCCGCCCTCCAGCGTGGTGCCCTCTCCGGCCCGGTAGGGTCCAGAACTGACGGGCAAGCGCCCGGCGGCCCGTCCTGCGCCGGCCACAGCCTCTGCCACGACCGCCTGCGTGCGCTCGTCGTCTTGGTAGGCGACCAGAAGCACGTCCCAGTCGTCGGGTCGGCCGCACCGCGCAAGCAAGTACGGGCTGCCGTAGACCACGAGTCCGACCCGTGCGCCGCGGCTCCGCAGCGCCCGCGCTGCTTTCAACACGCCTCCGAGGGTTTCATCGCTTACTCCGAATCCTTGCCCGGGCTTGCTGTTCGTGCCGCGCAAGTGAAACAGCACGAGGTCCCCTTTTCCGCAGTCGGCAGGCAGTGCTGTCGGCGAAGCGACGGACCGCACGGCCGGTTTCGTGCCCACGATTTTCTTCAGCGGTGCGTCGAAGGCCTCGGGAGCGGCGCCTGTGCCCGTTTGGACCGAAAAGACGCGCGACGTGGACGGACCCAGGGGCAGGAGGTTGTCGGTGTTTCGCACGACCGTCAGGGCTGCGGCAAGCAGGTCCCGGTGCAAGGTTTCCTCGCCCGGGAAGGCAAACGGAGTGCCCCGGGCGGGCACGGGGTCGGACGCCCGCAGCCAAAACTTCGCTTCGAGCACGCGCCGGCACTTCTCCGCCACTGCGGCCGAATCGAGCCGGCCCGCGGCGATTGCGGCCTTCACTTCGGCGATGGCCTCCGCGGGCTTGCCGGGGAAGACGAGGACGTCGTTGCCTGCGATGAGCGCATCGGCATGCGGAGTCTCGGTTGCGGCGAAATCCGCGAAGCCTTTCATGGTCAAGGCGTCGGTGAAGGCGAGGCCACGGAAGCCGATGATGCCGCGCAAGAGCGAGTCCACGATGGCGCTCGACAGCGTGGACGGGATACCCGCCCGCGATTCGAAGGCAGGGATGTTCAGGTGGGCGACCATCATCGCACCGACCCCTGCTGCCGCGAGGTCCCGGAAGGGGGCGAGTTCAATGGAATCGAGCCGAAGTGGATCGTGTGCCACCGTGGGCAGGGTGTAGTGGGAGTCGCTGTCGGTGTCGCCGTGGCCGGGAAAGTGCTTCGCCGTGGCCAGGACGCCACCGTCCTGGAGGCCCAGGGCATAGGCCGTGCCCAGCATGCCGGCCCATTCCACCGACTCGCCGAAGGACCGGTTGCCGATGACGGGGTTCGCGGGGTTCGAGTTGACGTCGACCACCGGTGCGAAATTGATGTGGACCCCCGTGGCCCGGAGAGACGCCGCCACGGCGCTGCCCCACCGGCGGATCAGGGCCGTATCGCGGGTGGCCCCGAGGGTCAGCGCACGCGGCCACGACCGCGTCGAGTCGAGCCGCATGCCGAGTCCCCACTCCGCGTCTGAAGAGAACCAAAGCGGCAGGTCCGTTTCTGCACGAAGCCGGGAGATACGTTCACGTTGCAGCTCCGGTCCGCCTTGCATGCAGATGAAGCCGCCTACGCCGTAGTCGCGGACCCATGCTTCGGCCTCGGACCAGTTTTCCCGGCCGGGCTTTGCGTACACCGGGGGCATGAGGAGTTGGGCAATTTGGCGGTCCAGCGGCAGGGTGCGCAAGACGGAATCGGCCCAACCCACGGCCTCGGGGGTGCGGTAGACGGGCTCGACGCCCACCGGCGGACGTTCCGGGACCTGCACACGGGGCGCGGCGGGTTCAAACCAATCCGTCAGGGTGGCCGCAGAAATCACGGCCACGGCTCCGGCAACCAGGGAGACGGGGACAAGCCAACGGGCGATGCGCATGGGTCAGGTGGGGTGGGTGAGGCGACGGGCGTGGGCGAGCAGGAATTCGAACTGCTCGTCCAGGGTCAAGTGGCTGTTGTCGAGTACGATGGCGTCTGGAGCTTGGACGAGCGGTGCAACTTCGCGGGTGGAGTCGATGCGGTCACGTTCCACCACGTTCGCTAAGATGCTCTCGAAGGTGTCGTCGCGGCCTGCCGCCCGCAGTTCGTCGAGGCGGCGCTGGGCACGCACTTCGGGCGATGCGGTGACGAAGAACTTCAGGTCCGCCTTCGGCAGGACGACTGTCCCGATGTCGCGGCCGTCCATGACGACCCCACCCATGGACGCCATCCGGCGCTGGAGGTGCACGAGTTTGGCCCGGAGCGCCGGAACGGTCGCGACCGGGCTGACCCAGCGGGTGACTTCCGCAGAACGGATCTCCTTCTCCACATTCATGCCGGAGAGGTAGGTCTCCTGCCGGCCGGTCCGGGAGTTGTACTTGAATTGGATGAACAGCCGGTCGAGAGCGGCCACGAGTTTCTCGGCATCCAGCCCTTCCGGACCGATGGCCCGCTCGCGCATGGCGAACAGCGCCGCCGCCCGGTACATCGCGCCCGTGTCCACATACACGCACCCCAGCTCCGTGGCCAAAGCCCGGGCCATGGTGCTCTTTCCGGCCGACGCGTGTCCGTCGATCGCGATCGTAATCCGATGGCGGTCCATGCCGCGAAATTAGGACGGATTCCAGGTCACGCCGAGGTGGGTCGACGAACCGGCAAAGTGGTAGGTCGCCCGCGTCACCTGGAGCCCGAACGCCTTCACCCGAAAGGCCACACCGAGTGCAAGTCCCGCGGTGCCCGCCCGCCCTCCGGAGGCGAGTTCTTTGCGCCGTCGGTAGTCGTAGCCTATTTGGAAGCGCAGCGCGTCGGAAAGACGCAGTTCTGTTCCCAGTCCCACGTGCCGCATCAGCCGGTCCCCGAAGGCCCAGGTCCGGTTCGTCAGGGTGTCGCCCGTAAGCGGATCGATGGCATCGTCGTAGATGCCCGGCGGCGCCAGGTCCCACGTCAGCAAATGCCCCGCGCGTGCGTACAGCGCAAAGGGCGCATGCGCGAAGCCTTTCGTCACGCCGATCTGCAGGTTTGCAGGATGCCGGCCGGTGGGCCAGGTCCCTGACCGGCCAAACTGACCGCCCAAGCCCGTCATCGCCGCACCCACCGCCCATCCGCGGTCGGGCCACCGTCCGTGGACGCCGAGGTCCACCCCGGCCCAGCCAGCGGCATCGCGCTCGAGGTGCCGCATCCCTGCCCACGCTGCAACGCCGAAGCTCCAGACGCTGTCCGGCCGCCAGTTCCAGCTGCTCGACACGGTGTAGTCACCACCCCGGAAGGTCCCCGTCTCAGCGCCGGTGGCGTCGGTGCCGGGGAACGAGCCGTAATCGTGCATCCGCGCGCCAAGGGCCCAGGTCCGCACGGCGCCCCCTGCGCCGGTGCGCGAACGGACCGGTGCGAGGACCGAAGCGAGGCGCATCCCTGCGAAGTAGTCCGTGAAGTTTGCTGCTACGAGGCCGGTGGCATCTGGAGCGAGCAAGGCAGGATTCCAGGTGGCGCCGTGGAGGTCCGGCCTCAGGTCCGCCACGAGTACGCCGCCCAGCGCCGCCGATCGGCCGTCTGCGGGCGTCGAGAAGACGAGGGATTCCACCACTTGGCCCGCCCCGGTCAGGGGCAGGCAGAGTGCCGCTCCGATCCACCACGAACGCATCATGCGATGGAACGCGCACCCGCGACTTTTTCGTGCAACAGGGCCCGGTCAAGGACTTCGGTCATGTGGTTGACGTAGGTGAACCGGATGCCTTTGACGTAGCGGGCTTCGATCTCGCCGATGTCTTGGCGGTTGCGTTCTGAGAGGATGATTTCCTTGATGCCGGCACGGCGGGCCGCGAGGATTTTCTCTTTGATGCCTCCGACCGGCAGGACTTGGCCGCGCAAGGTGATCTCACCGGTCATGGCGAGCGCTTTGCGGACCTTGCGCTGGGTGAAGGCCGAGGCGAGGGCGGTGAGCATCGTGATGCCTGCGCTGGGCCCATCTTTCGGCGTGGCACCTTGGGGGACGTGGATGTGCACGTTCCACCGCTCGAAGACCTCCGGGTCGAATCCGAAGTCTTCGGCGTGTGCCTTGAGGTACTCAACGGCGATGACCGCACTTTCTTTCATCACATCGCCCAGGTTGCCGGTGAGGGTGAGCTTGCCTTTGCCGCGCGTGAGGGACGTTTCGATGAACAAGATGTCCCCGCCGTGCGGGGTCCAAGCGAGTCCCGTCACCACACCGGCGGTATCGTTGCCGGCATATTTATCGCGCTCGCGCGCGGGGCCGAGGATGTCGGGAAGGTGTTCGGGGAGGATGGCCGGTTTGAACTTCTCTTTGAGCGCTATCTGCTTCGCCCGGAAGCGGATGAGCTTCGCAACGCGCTGGTCGAGGCTGCGTACGCCGGATTCATTCGTGAAGGATTCGACCAGGGCTTCGAGCGTGGCTTCCGGGATTTCAACCGACTCCGGGGCCAGCCCCGAGTCGGCCAAATGCTTCGGCACCAGGTGCTGGCGCGCGATTTGGACCTTCTCCTCGACGGTGTAGCCGGTGACTTCGATGATTTCCATCCGGTCGCGCAGGGCCGGCTGGATGGACGACAGCGAATTGCACGTCGACAGGAACATCACCCGGCTCAGATCGTAGTCGAGGTCGAGGTAGTTGTCGTGGAATGTGTGGTTTTGCTCCGGGTCCAGGACTTCGAGCAGCGCAGAGGAGGGGTCGCCATGGAAATCGCGGCTCAGCTTGTCGATTTCGTCCAAGACGAACAGGGGATTCGATGTTCCGGCCTTCTTCAGGTTCGTCAGTACGCGCCCGGGCATGGCGCCGATGTAGGTCTTCCGGTGCCCGCGGATCTCGGCCTCATCGCGCATCCCGCCAAGGCTCATCCGCACGTACTCACGGCCCAGCGCCTTGGCAATGCTCTTGCCGAGGGAGGTTTTGCCGACGCCCGGCGGGCCGTACAGGCACAGGATCGGGGCCTTCATGTTGCCCTTGATTTTCAGCACGGCGAGGTGCTCGATGATGCGCTCCTTGACCTTTTCGAGGCCGTAGTGGTCCTCGTCGAGGATGCGCTGGGCGGCCTTGAGGTCGAAGCGGTCTTCCGTCACCACGTTCCACGGCAGGTCGAGCATCAGGTCCACGTAGTTCGCTTGGACGCTGTATTCTGCGGACTGGGTGTTCATCCGTTCGAGCTTCGTGAGCTCCTTTGCGAAGTGCTCGGCTGCGGCCTCGGGCCAATCCTTCGTCTCCGCCTTCACCCGCCGCTCCGCATTTTCTTGGGCGGCTGGGTTGTTCCCGAGTTCTTCCTGGATCTGCTTGAGTTGCTGGTTCAGGAAAAACTCCCGCTGCTGCTGGTCGAGCTCCCCTTTGACCTTGCGCTGAATGTCCCGCTTGAGACTCAGCATCGTCTTTTCCTTGTGCAGCAGCTCAAGGACGCGGTTTGCCCGGGCCCGGATGCCTTCGACTTCGAGGAGTCCCTGCTTCTCCGTCACCTCGGCGTTCATGTTCGAGGCGATGAAGTTCACGAGGAAGCTGAGGCTGTCGATGCTGCGGATGGCCATGCCCGCTTCCGAAGGGATGTTCGGGCTCAACGAAATGATCTCGAGGGCGAGTTCTTTCAAGCTCTCCATCAAGGCCTGGTGTTCGTTGTCGCGCGGCGGCAGGTCTTCGGCATCGTACTCCTCCACGCGGGCGCGGAGGTAGGGTTCCTCCTGCACGATTTCCACCCACTTGAACCTTTTTTGGCCTTGCAAAATGACGGTCGTCGTCCCATCGGGCATACGAAGCATTTTCATCACGCGCGCGACCGTGCCGACATGGAACAGGTCCTCGCCGGTGGGCACCTCGATTTCGTCGCTGCGCTGGCTCACCACGCCGACCGGATTGCCCGCTTTGTGCGCGGCCTTGACGAGCCGGATGCTCCGGTCGCGCCCGACGGTGATGGGGATCACGACGCCTGGAAACAGCACCGTATGGCGCAGGGAAAGCAATGGCAGCGCCTCGGGCACCACTTCGCGGTGCATCGCTTCCTCGTCTTCGCTGGAAATCAGGGGAATAAACTCGTGCTCGAGGTCGCTTTCCACGTCCTCCTCAAATCCGTCGTGTTCGTGCATCATCGTGCTCCAAGTTAGGTTGCAGGGATGTGCCCGGGCGCAAGGCCCGTGCCAAACGCACACCGCGCCAATCTGTCAGACGCCGCTGCAAAATGCATCCCGCTCCGGCGCTGTGCCGGCATGGCAGGCCGCAAGGCGCTCCCGTTCCTCCGCGGAAAGCCCCATCCCGCGCCGGGCCATCATCCGTTCGGCGGTCCGCAGCACGGCGTCCAGATCGGCGGATTGCCACTGACCCGGGCCGCCCCACACGAAGGACGGGAGGTGCTTCGGCGGGAGGCCCGGCCCGAAGATTTGGGCCCCCGGGCCGATGACCGTGGCGGTGTTGAGGGTGGTTCCGATGCCGCATTTCACGTGATCGCCCATCAACACGCCGCAAAACGTCCGGCCCGACGGCTGCTCGCTGTGCGCCGACCGGCGGTACATGCGCAGCTCACCATAGGTATTCTTGAGGTTGCTGGTCGTGGTCCCCGCTCCGAGGTTGCACCAAGCGCCGAGCACCGAATTGCCCACGAATCCGTCGTGGCCTTTGTTCGTGTATCCGACGATGACCGTATTCGAAACTTCGCCGCCGATGCGGCATTCGGGACCGAAGCTGCACGGGCCGTAGACCCGCGCGCCCATCTTCAGGATGCTTCCCGGGCCGAGGGCCAGCGGGCCGCGCACGGATGCACCTTCCGAGATTTCTGCCCCGGGACCCACCACGATGGGGCCGGTTTCCGTGTTGAGGGTGCACGCGATGAGCCGCGCCGAAGGAGCCAGGAACAAGCGGTCTGCGGGGCCGATGAGGGTCACGTGGTCGGGCAGGGCAGGAGCCGCCTCGGCTCCCCAAACCCCGCACAAGTTGCCCAGATCGGCTTCTAGGGCCTCCCCGCACCGTTCAAACAGGTCCTCCGGCGTCCGGAGCATGTCCGGCACCCCATCGAGTTCGACGGCTGCGACCCCGTTGCCGCGGTACGCCAGCACGGTGCCGCCGTGTTCGAGCCGGGTCTCAGGCGCGAGCCCTTGAACCGCAGCCACCGCCTGCCGGGATGGCACCCACCGTGCATTCAGGTGGTACTCGGAAGACGCCCCGCCCAGCAATCCCTCCCAAACCTCCCGCAGCGGCCGACCGCCCCACGGCAGGTCCGCCACGGAGCGCACGACGTTCAGCGGATAGAAATCCTGTGCGGCAGCATCCTCATAAAAGTGCACACATCCCATGCCTGCGAAGGTAGCGCGAACAATTCAGGCCGTCCGAGTGTAATGCCGGTTGTGGACCAGCAGTTTTCCATCCGCGACCTCGAGCAATTCTCGGGGGTCAAAGCCCATACCATCCGGATGTGGGAACAGCGGTATGCCTTGCTCACGCCGCAGCGCACGTCCACGAACATCCGCTACTACACCGGCGAGGACCTGAAGAAGTTGCTGTGCGTCTCGCTGCTGCTGGAGCACGGCCACAAGATCTCTTCGGTTGCGCAGTTGGGGCCCACGAAGTTGGCCGATTCGGTCGGGACCCTTGCGGCGGAAAACGATCCGGCCGCGCGCGATGCGCTGTTGAAGGTGGCGATGTTGCAGTTCGATGAAGTCGCGTTCCGCCACGTGGTCGGCCAATCCGAAGAAGCGATGGGGTTCGATCGCACGGCGACGGAGGTGCTGCTGCCCTTCCTGTCGGGCATCGGCCGGTTGTGGCTTTCGGATGCGATTTGCCCTGCGCACGAGCATTTTGTGAGCCATTTGGTCCGCGAGTATTTCATTGCGCATGCGGCTTCGTTGCCTCCTGGATCGGGGCAAACCCTCGTGTTGTATCTGCCCGAGCGTGAAATCCACGACATCGGACTGTTGTACTTGCACGCACTCGCCAAATCCCGGGGCCAGCATTCCATCTACCTCGGCGCGAGCGTCCCGATGGAAGACCTGGCCGAGGTCGCCCGCACCTTCCCCGGGGCCACGTTTGTGGCTTCGTGCACGGCATTTCCCCTCCCCGACGGCGCGGGAGACTACGTGACGGCGATTTCGCGGACCTTGCCCGAGGGGCACCGTGTCTTTCTTTCCGGCCGCATGTTCGAAGGCATCGAAGCCCCGGATGGCGTGTGTTTGCTTCCGAATGGGCTCGCACTGACGCAGGCACTTTTCCAGTGACCCTGGCGTTTGTTTAAACTTTGTGAAAAAACATTGAACAGAAAGCACCGAT